>Ga0335072_10003368_pt1 | contig 24116 bp, 17 predicted proteins | sample Lox_Sample_21_FD_206725 | JGI IMG/M metagenome (GOLD analysis project Ga0335072, IMG submission 206725) | Soil microbial communities from Loxahatchee National Wildlife Refuge, Florida, United States - Lox_Sample_2.1 | ecosystem: Environmental > Terrestrial > Soil > Wetlands | place: USA... | reverse complement strand
CTCCAGGAGATCGGTGGCAGATTCCAGATCGACGAGGCTGTCATACCAGGTCTGGGTGACGGCGCCGGCAGTGATGGGCAGGTGAGGGATGGTGCTGGCGGGCGCGGCACCTTGTTCCCGCACGCGGTAGTGCACCGGCCGCGCCGGCGGCGCAAACCCCTCGGGCCAGATCTCCAGCAGACTGAAGCGGCCCGCGTTCGATCGAAGTTCGCCCGCGACATCCGTGATGATACGCGAGACGGCACCGACGAACTGCCGTGAATCGACGTTGCACGCGGCCATTTCCGCCGAGTGATGCGCGCCGATCCGATCCTCGTCATTGTCGAAACAGAGGATTGGTATTCCGTCGATCCGCATCGAACGAGCGGCTTCGTTCATCGCATCCGATGCGACGACGTGGCATTGCACGTAGCGGCGCAGGTAGGGGAATGCGCAGACCAGCGGACCGTGGGTGTCGAGCCAGTGCCGGCGGAATTGTGTCAGACTTATCGAGCTTTGGCGTCGCATGAGGCTGATTGCTGCGATCATCGAGTGTGTCCTTGGTGCAGAACGGCCAGCCGCGGCTTTCCTTACTGCTTGCCGCAAAGCCGTGGATGGTGCGCCTTCGCGCACCATGACGCGGGAGGTGCCGGTGCGCACCATGACACAGGAGGTGCCGGTTCGCACCATGACGCGGGAGGCGTAGGTGCGCACCATGACGCAAGAAGGCGGGTGGCGAACGGCCCCTTGACGATGCTGCTTCCTCTGCCACCGAATGCGCGTGGGGGGAATGAGGAGACGGAAGAATGGCCGATGACGCTGTCGGGGGTGGCGCGGTCGAGACGCCGCATCTTACCCGCGTGATCGTCGCGGGAACGATCGGCAACATCCTCGAGTGGTTTGACTTCCTGGTCTACGGATTTTTTGCGTCGACGCTGGCCGAGGTGTTCTTTCCTGCCGGCAGTCCGACCGTGTCCTTGCTCGTCACCTTTGGCGTCTTCGGGCTGTCCTATGTCGCGCGCCCCCTCGGTGCCGCCGTCATCGGCAGCTATACCGACCGCGCCGGACGCAAGGCAGGGCTGACACTGTCGATCGCGCTGATGATGATCGGCACGCTGCTGATGGCTGTGACGCCTGGTTATGCCACGATCGGCATCGCGGCACCGGTCATTATCACGATCGCACGCCTGCTTCAGGGATTCTCGGTCGGCGGCGAGTTCGGCAGTGCCGTGGCGTTTCTGGTAGAGCATGCCGGCGATCGCAAGGGCTACAGCGCGAGCTGGCAGTGGTCGAGCACGGGCGTCGTCTCGGTGATCGTGGCGATCTTTGGCCTCGCTGTGACGACGCTGCTGACGCATCAGCAGCTCCTCGCTTGGGGCTGGCGCATTCCCTACATATTTGGCCTGCTGGTGGGACCGGCGGGCCTCTATATCCGCGCGCGAATGGCGGAGACGCCGGAGTTCGTCCAGGCCGTCAAACCGCCAAGCCTGCCGATCTCCGACCTGCTGCGCCGCTATCCTGGCCCGATACTGCTTGCGCTCGGCGCCTCGATCATCTCCAACAGCTCGTATTATCTGTTGCTGTATATTCCCACATATGCGGTCAGGACCCTGCATTTGCCGGCCTATACCGGCTTTGCCGCGACATTGGTCGGCGGCGTCATGCTGTCGGTGTTTTCCGTCGTTGCGGGACACTGGTCCGACAGGACGGCGCGGACGCGCATCATGCTGGCCATGGCATGGTTGTTCCTGCTTGCGGCGTATCCGACGTTCTGGCGGATGGTGGCTCATCCGTCGCTCGCTACAGCGATGTTCGCCGTCGGCGTGCTCAATCTGATCAAGGGGGGATACAGCGGCGTGCTGCCATCGCTGCTCGCAGAGCAATTCCCGGTCGACGCGCGCGCCGTGGGGATCGCGTTCAGCTACAGCGTATCGGTGACAATCTTCGGCGGGTTTGCGCCATTCGCCGCGACCTGGCTGATCGCGCAGACCGGAGATCCGCTGTCACCCAGTTTCTATCTGATGGCCACGGCTTTGTTCAGCATCGTCGCCCTGCTGGCGATCCGGCGGCGCACGGCGCGGGCGCGATCAATTGCCGCGGGCGCGATGTCGACGTCCGGGCTGACCACCTGAAAGGGCGGAGGGGCATCATCCCCCGGACCGCCCCAATGGCGCTAACTTAAGGCGCCAGGCAGGGATTTCGTTCTGTGGCATGGCCGCGCTCGTCGAGGCCATTCACGACTTTCCGTGCGGTACGCGGCAAAGACGCGGATGGCCGCGACAAGCGCGGCCATGACACGGGGGGCGTTTTCACTGTCCTCGGCTTTAAGTTAGCGCCGACGGGCCTTCGCCGGGCATGACACGTGGGGCGTGCCGCTGTCCGGGCCGACCACCTGAAAAGGCGACTGGGCATCATCCGCCGGACGTCCCCCACAGGCGGCGGGACGCGATGCGCGCGCCCTCGGCGGCGGCGGCGAGCTTCGCCCAGACCACATCCTCGGCCACGTATTCGCGGCCCGCGAAGGTGCCAAAGCCGCAATCCGTCCCGGCGATCACCCGTTCGCGGTCGCCGACAACCGACACCGCCTCCTCCAGCCGGCGTGCGACGACCTCCGAATGCTCTACGATATTGGTCGTGGTATCGAGCACACCGGGCATCAGCAGCATATGCGCGGGCAGCGGGTTGCGGCGCAGTGCATCGTATTCATGCTGATGCCGGGGATTGGCGAACTCGATCGACAATGCGCCGACATTGGCGCGGTACAGCTCGGTCAGAATGTCTGCCATCGGGATGTCGTAGACATGCGGTCCATCGTTGTTGCCCCAGCAGACATGCAAGCGAATCCGGTCGCGGGGGATGCCGTCGATGCCCTGGTTTATCGCCGCGATAAGCAGTTCGAGCTGGGGGAGGAATTCGGCGTCCGACAGCTTGTCGAAGAACCGATGCCGTTCCATCGCCAGGTCCGGGGCGTCGATCTGCAGCACGAGGCCCGCGTCGTGGATCGCACGATATTCATTGCTCAGCGCCTTCGCCAAAGCCGTCAGGTACGCCTCGTGGCTGTCGTAATGCTGATTGAGCATCGTCGTGGCAACGATGCCAGGTGATGGGGCGGTCATGAAGCATTCGCGGAAACCGTCGCCGAGGCGCTTGAGCCGCGCGGCGTCCTCCTTGATCGGAGCGCTGTTGACGTACCGTACTTCCGACAGTGCCGCCGGTGCATTCATGGCTCGCGCCGTGTGCGGAAAGCGCGCTGCCGACTGACGGACGTAGCTTGGGAATTCGATCTGGTCCCGCGCCGGCGGGCGTTTGGATTCGCCGCCGAAGCCGCACAGGCAGCGCGGGACGTAGGTCTGGAACCCGACGCGCGATTGTTCGCCATCGTTGCCGACGTCGACACCGGATTGGATCTGCTTGCCGATCACATGCTCGGTGGCGATTTCCACCTGGCGCGCCAGTTCGGCGGCGTCGACCTTCTCTCCCGCTTCCTGGCGGATGAGCAAGTCGGAGAGTATTTCGGCTCGCGGCAGGCTGCCGACATGACTGACCAGAATCCGGTCGGTGCTCATCAACATGGCGTTTCCCTGCTTCGTTGCGTCGCGCAACATCATGCAGCAACGCGTTGCGCAGGCAAGTAGGGCGCGGTGTCTGCTACTCCGCAGGCGCTGCCGCGACCGCGCCGTGGGCCGCGACGTCCCATAGCTCGGGCTGCAGCTCCTCCCTGCGGTCAGGGAATGCGAGCGCGCAGGCCAGCGTGACGATGCCGAAGCCGGCCATCACCAGCGTCACCGCCGTCAGACTGCCGGTGCGATCGTAAAGCCAGGCCACCAGCGGCGCGGAAGCGGCGGCGCCGAGAAACCCCACGAAGAACCGGATCGAGTACATCCGGGTCCGCAGCGCCGGCGAGATATAACGGGCGGTCATCGTCTCGTTCACTGTCACCTGGCCGAAGATCGCCGCGGCCACGATCGCCGCGGTTGGCAGCACCAGCCAGCCTTGCGCATACGACACCGCCACCAGGCCCGGCACGAGCAACACGCTCACCGGCAAGAACACTCGCTTCAGGGTGGTACGGTCGATCATGCGGCCGATGGTGAGTTGCGTCAGTGCGCCGCACAACGTCGCCAGGAAGGCGGCCGTGCCCACCAGAGGCAACAGGGCGGGGCTGCCACCCAGGCGCTCCTGCATCAGCTTGGGCAGCAAAAGGGTGAAGGAGTTGAACACCAGTCCCGAGACGACGGCGATCAGCAGCAGCACCACCACCGCGCGGCGCACCAGGTGGCGGGGGATGGCCGGGAAGGGACGCGCGGCGTGGTGGGCGGCGGCTTCCGGCGACTTCACGCGGAGCCAAAGCAGTCCGATCAGGATCGAGACCGCGCCCGGAGCCAGGAAGGCCGCGCGCCAGCCGGCCTGGTGGGCAAGGAACGCCGTGACGACCGGGGCCAGCGCCACGCCGAGGTTGCCGAACACGCCGTTCACCCCGATGGCGCGGCCGGGCTTTTCTCCTGCCGCGTCGACCAGCATCGCGGTGCCGATCGGGTGGTAGATTGCCGCGAACAAACCGATTGCTGACAGGCCCACGGCCAGCATCGCGGGCGAAGCGGCAAATGCGGTCGCGACCAGGGATGCTCCGGTGCCAAAGTAGAACAGCGTCATCAGGGCCGGCCGGCCGATGCGTTGGGCGATCCAGCCCTGAGGCAGCGAAAACGCGCCGTAGAGCACGAACATCCCCGTGGCGAGCGCGAGGATCGGGCCGTAGCCATCGCCGAAGCGGCCCCCCGGAGCGACCATGGCCAGCACCGCCGTAGGCAGGATGAGCAATGAGAAGTGCGTCAGGGTGTGGGCAGCGTTGACGAATCCAATCAGGCGGGTGCGGGGCTGCATGGACGGGACCTCGAATGGCTGGTCGCGGTGTCCGGGAGAGAGTAGGGTGTCCTGCATTCGACGTACGGCCAAGTCATGTCGCAAATCGGACAGCAGACCGACCGGCCACACCTGCGCCCGTTCGAGCAAGCGCCGCGCCCGCTGGTCGGCTACGCAACCGACCACATCGAAGGGCATGACACCGGCTGGCATCAGCACCCTCGGGCGCAGCTTCTCTATGCGATTGCCGGCGTCATGCGCGTTGCGACCGAGGCCGCCTTGTTCATTGTTCCGCCCGGCACCGGGCTATGGATGCCGGCGCATACGCGCCATGTCACCCGCGCGCCCCCCGGCGTGCGGATGCGCGCCTTGTTCCTGCGAGAAGACGCGGCACGCGCCGGCCCGGATGCCGTGACGGTGGTCGCGGTCTCATCCTTGCTGCGCGAGCTGATCCTGGCGGCATGCGAGGAGCCGGTGATGTGGGACGAAGACGGACCGGTGCGGCATGTGGTGGCGCTGGCGTTGCATGAGATCGGGCGCGCCGCAACGCGGCCGATTTCGGTGCCGTCGTGCCGCGATCCCAGACTGCAACGCGTGGCCCACACATTGCTTGCCAACCCGGCCGATCCGCGCGGGATGGATGCGTTCGCCGAAATGGCAGGCGCCTCGGCGCGGACACTGGCGCGATTGTTCCGGCGCGAGACCGGGATGAGCTTCCAGGCCTGGCGGCGGCAGTTGCGGCTGACCGAGGCGCTGGCGTCGTTGGCTCAGGGAGAGACGCGGGCGCGGGCGGCGGCCTCGGTCGGCTATAGCAGCGCTCCGGCGTTTGGCGCTGCGTTCAGGGCGGCGTTTGGGACGACACCGGGGCGGTCGCGGAGCGGACAGTCGTGAGGTGGAGGGGCGGGGGCGGGGCGAACGCGGGACGCAGGGGAAGCTGGCCCCGACATCAAGAGCGCGGAATACCAACTGCGGCCGCCAAGCAGGTCGGGCAGGGACCTTCCACCATCCATCGTGAGGTCAACCGGGCCAGCACCGAACGTCTTCCATAGTTAGCCTGACCCCGCTTCGCGGAAGGTTCCGTTTTAGCGTCGTTTATCTGACAATCGACGCTGTGACCTCAGTTACCGGGCATTCTGCGCGCGCTGAAGAAGGCGCGCCGGGCGGCGCGTGCCACCGCGCGGCGGAACGCTGCGAACGAGCGGTATGGCAGGCGGCGTACGGTGTCGTCCGTGCGGTCAACATCGAAACGTCAGGCGTTCAGTGATTCTGGGTACTTGGGTCAGAAATATGCGTTGCTGTAGCACCGCAACAGTCGGATGCCAGGCGGCAAGCGTCCGTTTGAGTTGCTGTTGGTTGTCGCCAGCTTGTAATCTGTTGCCTTTCTTTAGCCAGGAAAAGCGGTTTCCTCACGCTATGGCAGACCCCGCGGTCCGTGCCAATGTGACCGCCGATGGGTTGCGGTTTTCGTGAACCGGCGATACTCTGTACGTGGTGGCAACGTGGCATGAACAGGACAAATGGGTACGCAGGATAGTACGGTGACAGCGAGCAACGCGACGACAGAGTTCGAGGTCGCTCAATTGCTGATTGAGACGCTGCAGCTTGAGCGATCGCCTGAGGAGATTCTTCCGGAAGCACCCTTGTTCGGAGATGGGCTTGGCCTTGATTCAATCGATGCGCTGGAGATCGCGCTTGCGTTGTCACGATCTTACGGATTTGAAATAAAATCGGACGAGGCGCGCGCGCAACAGATATTCGCCTCGCTGCGGCAGCTTACTCAGTATATCAACCTCCATAAAAAACCGTGAATATCGATAATTCACGGAGTGGCGTCAGCCGAGTTGCCCATGATCAGCCCGTAACGTATCCGCTGCTTGATCGCCAGCCCGACGCCGTGGTGTACCGCGCACGCGGCAAGGACATAAGCGCTGCCGGCTTTCTGCAGGCCGCTTATCGGGCAGCGGAAAGTTTGCCCGAGGCGCCCTTCGTCATTAATGCCTGCTGCGAGCGGCTATCATTCGCCGTCATGTTTGCCGCGGCCCTGCTCCGCAACCAAACGACGTTGCTATGCAGCGATCGCACGCCGGAACGCGTGCGCGAAGTCGCAGACCAGTATCCTGATCCTTATCTGGCGACCGACGATCCCGATCTGGACTGCGGTGTGCGCCGGCATGTTGTGTCCGAATCGCTGTTTGCCGCGATCGCCGGCTCGCCGTCGATGCCAAGTTTCGCGGCAACCACGATTGCTGCCATTGTCTTCACATCCGGCAGCACCGGCACGCCGGCGCCGCATCAGAAGACCTGGGGAGCGTTGGCGGAACGAAGCATGGCCGCCGCCGCCTGTTTTGGATTTTCCAGAGAGCATTCCGCACACATTGTAGGCATGGTGCCAGCGCAGCACATGTACGGTTTCGAGACCACGGTGCTGCTGCCATTACACGTCCCGGCGTCAACATGGTGCAGTGCCGCGTTCTATCCGCATGACGTCGCCGCCGCACTCTGGTCCATTCCCGCGCCACGCGTATTGGTCACCACGCCGCTGCAGATCGGCGCATTGCTGCGTGCATCGATTGAATTGCCGCCGCTGGATCGCATCATCTCGGCCACGGCGCCGCTCGCGCGTGAACTCGCCGAAACGGCAGAGCGCCGTTGGCACACCGAAGTGCACGAGATATTCGGCGCCACGGAAGTAGGGTCTATCGCACACCGCCGCACCACACAGGATGACATTTGGCAAACCTACCCGGGCGTACGTTTGCAATATGCCGCCGCCGGAGATGCGCAATCGGCCCTGGTGATGGCGCCTTTTGCGGCACCGCATCCATTGAGCGACGTGGTGGAACTGGAGGACGCCACGCATTTCCGCCTGGTGGGCCGCCGCAGCGACCTGATCAAGCTGGGCGGCCGTCGCGTCTCGCTGGCAGAGCTGAATCGCGTCCTGAATGGCATCGAAGGCGTGATCGACGGACAGTTCGTCACGCCGGCCGACCTCGAAACGCAGCCCAACGCACGCCTGCAGGTCTTTGCCGTCGCCCCGCAGCGCGAGGCCAACGATATTCTGACCGAACTGCGCCGCCGGATCGACCCGCTGTTCTTGCCGCGCCGCGTGGTGCTGGTCGATCGGCTGCCCCGCAATGAAGCGGGCAAGCTGACGGCAGCCGAGATCGGGGTGTTGCGGCGAGATCGGCCCGACCTATAGTGCCAAACGTGGCGGCGCCGTCGCACCTTCCCGCCTGATGGTATATTCCATGGAAACGCCCCACGTCTTCACGATCGGTACCGATCATCCCGCCATGCCTGGTCACTTCCCGCAACAGCCAGTGGTGCCCGGCGTGGTTCTGGTCGAGGCCGCCATCGCGCCGTTGCTGCAGAACCGCCGCGTCACCTGCATTGAGGAAGCCAAATTCCTTGCTCCGGTCCAGTTCGGCGAGCAAGTCACCGTGACCGTCACCAGCGCTACTCCGGACCGTGTCAGCCTCACGGCCCAAGCGGGCGGCGCGACCGTGCTTCGCTGCCGCATCAGCTTTGCCGCGTGAGCGTGCCTAGATGAGCGTGTCCAAGTGGAGCCAGCGCCGCGAACGCGGCAGCTTCATGCTGGTGCGGCTGATGATCTTCCTATCGTTCAGGTTCGGCTGGGCGCTGGGACAAGCTTTATTGTACCCCATCACGCTCTATTTCTATTTGTTTTCCCCGGCGGGCCGGCGGGCGTCGCGCGAGTTCCTGGCGCGCGTACTGCCCCGCCCTCCCCGCGCCAGCGACGTGCTGCGCCACATATTCTCGTTTTCCTGCGTATTGTTGGACCGCATCTTTCTGCTGTCTAACAACACCACCGGCTTCACCATCGATGTCGCGGGCCTGGATGATGTCAGGGCCGCGCTGGCACAGTCGCGCGGTTGCCTGTTGCTCGGCGCACATCTGGGCAGCTTCGAAGTGCTGCGCTGCTTCGGCCGGCAATCACCGGTGCCGGTGAAAGTGCTGATGTATCGTGCGAGTGGCGGTGCCTATACCGATTTGGTGGAGGCGCTCGACCCCACCCTGCAACAGGACATCATCGAGATCGGCACGCCGGACGCCATGTTGCGCGTGCATGAAAGCCTGCAACGCGGCGAGATCGTTGGTATCCTGAGTGATCGCGCCCCGCGCGGCGACAAAATGGTGTCGGTGCCTTTCCTTGGCGGATCTGCCCCCTTCCCCACCGGTCCGCTATTGCTCGCCGGCGCCCTGGGCGCGCCTGTCGTATTGTTCTTTGGTGTCCGCACAGGTCCGCGGCATTACACCATCCATTTCGAGCATTTCGCCGATCGCGTCGCCTTCGACCGCCGGAACAAGGCAGCGCAGGTAGCTGTCAGCGTGCAACACTACGCCAGCCGGCTGGCACATTACTGCCAGCGGTATCCGTTCAACTGGTTCAACTTCTATGGCTTCTGGGACACCCAGCTTGCATCGTCATCGACGCCGCGGTTTGCTCAAGAGCGCCGTTCTGTGCCTGCTTTGGACGCCAACACGGGCAGCGGAAACCTCTCCGTCGCCGATTGAGGCGTTGATGCAGGCGCTTGCCGGCATTGGCGCGCGGCGCGCCGCATTCAGCGAGACCAGGACGATTGCCGCCCTATCGGCACCCATCAGCGCCACGGGGACACTGATTTATCGGCGCCCCGACTACCTGACGAAAATCACAGCGCCGCCGCATGCGGAGCAATTGGTGGTCGATGGCGACAAACTTACGTTGGCCGAGGGGACGGAGGCACCGCGTATCATTTCTTTGGATGATCGTCCGCAGCTTCGCGCCCTGGTGGATGCAATCCGTGGCACGCTGTCCGGCAATTTGGCGTTGCTGCACCAGTGGTACCACGTGACCATGACGGGCAGTTTTGCGGACTGGCACCTGGCCCTGACCCCGATTGATCCCGAGATCGCGTCGCTGATCCGATCCATCACCATAGCAGGCAGTGGCACCAACCTGCGCATGGTGCAGACCATGCAGGCGAACGGCGATAAGAGCAACATGACGATTACCGCGGCGCAATGACTGCGTCGCGGCGCTATCGCGGTCTGCCCATCCTTTTCGCGTTTGCCGGCGCGGTGCTGGCCGCTGTGCTGGTGCTTTCCCAGGTGACCATCCGCACCGACATGACCGAATTCCTGCCGCCCGGGCGCACGCCGGCGACGCGCCTGATGCTGCAGCAATTCCGGTCGGGTGCCGGGACAAGCATGATCTTGCTCGGGATTGAAGGTGCGCCGCCCGCGACGCTCGCGCGTATCAGCCGCAGCATGACGACGGCGCTGGACCGGTCGCACTTGTTCCTGTTTGTCAATGACGGCAACGCGTCATTGCTCGGCAGCGACACCGAGCGCGTTTTGTTTCGGTATCGCTATCTGCTGTCCCCGTCGGTCACGCCCGAAACTTTCTCGGTAGCGGCGCTGCATGCCGATATGGTGAGACTGCTTGGCGGCCTTGAATCGTCCGCGGCACCTCTGGTTTCGCAATTCGGACTGGCGGATCCGCCGGGTGCCTTCCCAACCCTGCTGGAGCAGTGGGTGGGCGCGAGCAAGGTGCGCTCGGTGGATGGAGTCTGGTTCGCGCCACACGGCGAGCGCGCATTGCTCGTGATGCGAACCCGGGCCAATGGGATGGACCTGGAAGACCAGCAGCGTGCGCAGGCGGCCATCCAGGCTGCCTTCGCCGCCGCCGATCCCGGCGGTGCCCGCCTGGTGTCCGCAGGCCCCGCCGTGTTCGCGCGTCAGGCCGCGGACGCGATGCGCTCCGACGTCACCATGCTCTCGCTGGTCTCGACGGTATTGCTTGCCGCGCTGTTGTTCTGGCGGTTCCGCTCGGTCTGGGTGCTGCTGCTGGTGGCCATACCCGTCACGCTCGGCATCGCCGCCGGCGCCCTGGCAGGGCAGCTATGGTTTGGCTTCGTGCATGGGGTGGCGATCGGCTTTGGCGTCACCATGCTGGGGGTCACGCTCGACTACCCTGTGCTGCTTGTCGGGCATCGCAAAGTCGCAGAGCAAGCGTCAGGCACGCTGCAGCGGATCGGCCAGGCGTTTGGCCTCGCGGTTTGCTCCGCCGCGCTTGGCCTGACGGGGATGTTGTTCACCGGCATTCCCGGCCTGTCGCAACTCGGTTTGTTTTCCGTGGTCGGGCTGGTGGTGGCCGCCTGCGTGACCCGCTGGCTGCTGCCGCACCTGGTGGTCGCCGCCGACCTCGCTCCGGTGTCCGCCGGCGACCCGGCGCAGTTGCTGCGCGTGGAGCATTTTCGCGCCTGGCGTGGTTGGGCGGCGGCGCTGTGCGTGGTGGCGGTCGTTGGTCTGGCTGTGGCGGGCGGACCGCGATGGCAGACCAGCCTGGCCGCGCTCAGCCCCGTTCCGGCCGCCTCCATGGAGCTGGATGCCGCGTTGCGCCGTGACCTGGGCGCGCCCGATACGGTGCTGATGGGCCTTGTGGAAGGGCAGTCGGTGCAGGATGTGTTGCAACGGGAGGAAAAACTGCTGCCGAGCATCGATGCACTGGTCAGCCGCCACGTCCTGGCCGGTGCCGAGTTGGCGGCGCGCTATCTGCCCAGCGCGCGCACGCAGCTCGCGCGGCGCTCTATCCTGCCCGATCCCGCCGTGTTGTCGGTCAGGGTGGAGCGGGCGAGCGCGGGGCTACCGTTTCGCCCTGATGCATTCCAGCCATTCATCGATGCGGTCGCCGCCAGCCGTGCGCTGCCGCCGCTTCTCCCCGGCGACATCAATGCCGAGCTGTTTCGCGCCCGCGTCGATCCTTTGCTGGTTTCGCAGGGCGGCAGGTACTATGGGCTGATCACACCCACCGATTTGAGCGATCCCGCCGCATTTTCGGCCGCCCTGCGCCAGGCGGGTGCGCGATTCGTCGACATGACCGGCGAGATGAACAATCTCGTCGCCGCATACATCGAGACGGCATGGCGCTGGTTCGCGATCGGTGCCGCTGCCGCACTGGCGGTGATTGCCGCGGGGCTGCGTTCGCCGCGCCGCATCCTGGCGGTTGCCGCCGCAATCCTCGCCGCGTTGCTGGTTACCGTGGCAATCCTCACCGCCATCGGCACCGGGCTGTCACTCATCCAGGTGGTTTCGCTGCAGTTGGTGGCCGGCGTGGGCCTGGACTACGCGCTGTTTTTTGCCCGCCGGCAGCTCGACCAGGAGGAACGCGCCCGCACCCTGCGCACCCTGGTGACCTGCAATGCCATGACATTGCTCACGTTTGGCGTGCTGGCCTTGTGCCGCACGCCCCTGCTGCGGCAGATCGGCCTCACCGTTGCGATCGGCGCCGTGCTGGCGCTGGTGTTCGCTTTCTTGTTCGCCGGCGTCATGCCGGGCGACAGCGAGGAGGAGCGTGGCTGAGTGCGACCGCTGGTCCTGACCGCGACCACCGTCATCAGCGCCATCGGCCGTGGCACGGCGCCAACGCTGGCGGCCCTGCGCGAGCGGCACGGTGGGCTGACGCCATGCGATTTCCTGGGCATCACGACCGGCTTCATCGGCCGCGTGCCGGGCGTCGAGACGCATGCGTTGCCGCCGGAATTTTCTCGTTTCGATTGCCGCAACAACCGGCTGGCGGACATGGCGCTGCGTACTGATGGCTTCGCGGCTGCCGTCGCCGCCGCACGCGAGCGGCTGGGCGCCGGACGCATCGCCGTGGTGGTGGGGAGCAGTACTTCGGGGATTCTGTCGACGGAGGCGGCGTATCGCGCCCGGGATCCAGACGGTGGCGCGCTGCCCGAAAAGTTCGACTACGACCACAGCCACGAGATGTTCTCGCTGGCGCATTTCGTGAGCGCCGCACTCGGGTTGCGCGGGCCGGCGATGACCATCTCCACAGCTTGCGCCTCCAGCGCGCAGACGTTCATCGACGCGCATCACCTGATTGCGGCGGGCGTCTGCGATGCCGCCATCGTTGGTGGTGCCGACAGCCTGTGCCGGATGACGTTGCGTGGCTTCGCGTCGCTGGAGCTGATTTCACCGGTGCCGTGCGCGCCGTGCGACGCCGACCGCGCCGGCATCTCGATCGGCGAGGCGGCCGGCTTTGCGCTGCTTGAACGTGATGGCGAGGGTGTCGCGCTGGTTGGCTGCGGCGCAAGCAGCGATGGATATCATATGTCCGCGCCACATCCGGAGGCGGCGGGCGCGGTGGCGGCGATGCGGGCGGCGCTGGCCAGTGCCGGGCTGCCGCCTGCGGACATCGACTATGTGAACCTGCACGGTACCGGCACGCGCGCCAATGACGCGATGGAAGATCGTGCCATGCTGACCGTGTTCGGCGCTGGGACGCCATGCAGCTCGACCAAGGGCTGGACGGGACACACGCTCGGTGCGTCCGGCATCGTGGCGGCGGTGATCTCCAGCCTGTGCCTGCGCTGCGGCTTCCTTCCCGGCGGGCTCAACATCACGACGCTGGACCCGGCATTCGACGCACACGTGTTGCTGCACAACGTCACCGGGCAGGTACGGCACGTAATGACCAATGCGTTTGGCTTTGGCGGCATCAATTGCAGCCTGGTCTTCGCGGCCGGCGCATGATGCAGGCGTTCATCCAGGGCGTGTCGGTGTGTGGCCCTGGGCTGGACGGCTGGGCCCCCAGTCGCGCGATTCTGGCGGGTGAGGAGGCCTATGTGCCGCGGCCAACGCAGCCGGCCGTGCCGAGCGTTCTTGCGGCCAATGAGCGGCGGCGGACCGGGGCCGCGGTGCGGCTGGCGCTGAGCGTGGCGCAGCAGGCCAGCGAGATGGCCGGCATTGCTCCCGGCAGCATCCCGAGCGTGTTTGGCACCTCGAACAGCGACGGCGCGGTGATGCACGCGATCCTGGAGACTTTGGCGCTGGACGCGCCGGTGTCGCCGACGCAGTTCCACAACTCGGTGCACAATGCCGCATCCGGCTACTGGTCGATCGCCACCGGGTCGCGCCAGCCGACAAGCTGTCTTTCCGGCCACGATGGCACCGCGGCGGCAGCGCTGCTCAAGGCGGCCGCCGCGGTGACGGTGGAGCAAGTGCCGGTGCTGCTGTGTGTCTATGAGGTACCGATGCTGGAGCCGCTGGCGTCCCGCCGGCCGACGGAGGGGAGCTTTGGCGCCGCGCTGGTGCTGACGCCGCGGGCGGTGCCGGGGGCTCTGGCACGGCTTGGCGTGTCCTGCCAGCCGTACCCCGCCACGGCAGAGCAAGAGGCTCCGCGTGGCGTGGCATGGCGCGACCTCGCGGCGGGCAATGCCGCTGCCCGCCTGCTGCGCCTGCTGGAAAGCCTGGCCCAGGGTGTCGCGGACGCCTTCGCCCTGCGCTTGCTGGACGGACGCGTCGCGGTCACGCTGGAACCATGCTGACCCGCGAGCAAATTCTGCGGTTGATTCCCCATCAGGGGACGATGTGCTTGCTCGACCGAGTGCTGACCTGGTCCGCGGCGGAGATCGTCTGCGCTGCATCTTCTCATACTGCGCCTGGCAATCCGTTGCGGCGCGATGGCCGGCTGGGCGCGATCTGCGGTATCGAGTACGGGTTGCAGGCTGCCGCCTTGCATGGCGCGCTGGTGCGAGGTGGTGCGGCGGGTGGCGCTGCCGCTGCCGCGGATTTGTGCATGCCACCACCGGCCTATCTGGCCGCCCTGCGCGGCTTGGAGCTGTTCGTCGAATACCTCGACGACCCTGCCTTGGGGGTGCTGCGGATCACGGCGGCGGCGGATCTGGTGAGCGCGGGCGGCTCGATCTACCGGTTCACCGTTGCCGCGGAAGCGGCCCGGCCGCTGCTGCGCGGACGCGCGACCATTGCCTTCAGCGGGCGCGCCGCATGAAGCGTGCGCTGGTGACCGGCGGGGCGGGCACGCTGGGATCGGCGATTTGCCGCCGGCTCGGCCGCGATGGCCTGCATGTGGTCGTGCATACCCACGCGCGGCTCGATGCGGCCGACGCCGTGGCAGCGGAGATCCGGGCAGCGGGTGGATCGGCGAGCGCGCTTGCCTGCGACCTGGGCGACATCGCCGCCACCGCCGCGGCGCTGGAACCTGTTCTTGCCGATGGCGCGCCGCAGGTGGTGGTGCACAGTGCCGGCACCCATGACGACGTGCCGATGGCAGGGATGTCGGAAGCGCAGTGGCGGCAGGTGATCGATGTGTCGCTGCACGGATTCTTTGCCGTCACTCGGCCTTTGCTGCTGCCGATGATGGCGACGCGGTGGGGTCGGATCGTGGCGATTTCGTCGGTCTCGGCGATCATGGGCAACCGGGGCCAGGTCAATTATGCCGCCGCGAAGGCGGGGTTGATCGGCGCGGTGCGGGCGCTGTCGCTGGAACTGGCCAGCCGGGGCGTGACGGTGAATACCGTTGCGCCTGGCATCATCGATTCGCCTTGGGTTGCCGCGGCGATCGATGCGCGGCGGATCGCCGAGCTGGTGCCGATGAAGCGGGCGGGGCGGCCGGAGGAAGTTGCCGATCTGGTGGGATTTCTGGCCTCGCCGCAGGCGGCATACATCACCGGACAGACGATTTCGATCAATGGCGGGATGGCGTGATTTGGGACGCAAGAGCAGCGTCAGCGGCCGGCGGCATGGGATCAGTCTTGTAATGAGTTCGAGATATAGTTTAAGGGGCGGCGCAGATTTGTTGCCGTGCGGCGCACGGTAAATTGTCAGATGTTAGTAACTAGCACAAGGTAGTTATGCGCTCCAAATACCGATGGTATATACGGGATTTCCCGTTGTATGGAGTATATAGCCCACCGACCAGTTGGCGGGGGCGTAAACAGATAGGGTGGCCCGCCGTTTGTTGATGTAACGAAACCCGACATTTGGTCCTCCTATTCGTTGGTATTATGCTGCTTCGACGCACTGATCTAACCTCGGCATACATCGGGGATCTCGCCGCGTCGGTTGTCGGCAACCGGCTTAAAGGCACGACTCGCTGAATGGTAAAGCTTGTCGAAGCCGTGGTCCTTGCAGGCATGTATGCAATCTACCATTTTCTCGAATGAGGCGCTGCTCTCCAGTATCCAATACGGATCTCCATAGCAGACTACCCCTCGGCCTTGTTCGTCTTCGAGATAAGCCGCGGTTCTCGAGGTACAGCCAGGGGTTGCCCCGAGGGCCAAAAATGCCAAACCAACGAGGAGTAGTGGACGCCACTCCACGTTCGCGCTTACGCGAGGCAAGTGGAACTTGCTGCCATCGGCGAATTGCGGCCATTGCACCGAGGGTTGGGCGGAAAACCAGTCGTTCAGGCCAATCTCGTCGCCGGTCGGCTGTCCGTTGGCGCTGAGCAATTCGAGTTCGAGGTTCCCGCCGCTTGTCTCGATAAATTCGAGATTGCTCCAGGTGATCCCCGGGCCGAGCGACAGCACGTTGTCGCCGCTGCCGGCGTTGGTGACAGTCACGTTGCCATCGCCGAACTCGAAGACGATGGTGTCGTCGCCGCTGCCCGGCTTGATGAGGGTGGTGTGGTCGCCCTGGCCGACCTGGAAGATGTCGCCCTCGCCGCCGGTGCTGCCGACCATGGTGTCGTCGCCGCTGCCGCCGACGAAGAGCGCCGAACCGCTGCCGCCCAGCATCAGGTCGTTGCCGGTTCCGCCTTCCAGCATGTCGCCGCCCGAGGCGCCGCCTTGCAGTGTGTCGTTGCCCGCACCCGCGAACAGCCAGGTGGCATTCTGGCTTTGTTCGATCGTACCACCGGTGCCGATCGAGCCGGCGACCAGATACTCGTTGCCATAGCCGGCGCCGGTATAGCCGATCACGTCGTCACCCTGGCCGCCGGCGTAGACCACCGAATTGCCGGGACCGGCGTAGATCACCGCGGCGATTTGCGAGGTCTGCGCGGTAGTGGCGGCGACGCCGTCGAACAGTACGTTGCCGTTGGCTTGCAGAACGCCGTATTCACTGATGCCGATGGTGTCGTTGGCGGCGGAGTCGGTGATAACGTCTTTGGCGTTCGAGGGGATCGTATCCGCGATCGTGGTCGATCCCACCGTGATCCAGCGGGCATTGCTTTCGAAGGAAACGCTGAGCTGCTCCGCGGTGGCGTTTTGTGCTGCCAGGAAGGCGCCCCAGCCGCCGGCCCAGTCGGTCGGCTGCCTCTGATCGAGCCCGAGCGCGTCGGCTGCTGCCAACGTTGCCAGCCAGCCCGCAGCGAAAGCACTATTGGGGCTGCTCGCAATTACTGCGTCAATGAGCGCAGCGTTATTGACGTATTGCTCGTAATTCTGGGCGATCTCGATGTCGCCAGTGAGCGCCGAAAGGTCGCCATTCACCTGGTAGCTGCCTGGTGTGAGCACGCTGTTGACATATGCCAGGACTGCACGTTTGACGTAGGTGTCGCCGCCGGCAATGCCGCCGGTGCTGAGGATCTGCTGCAATGCGTTCGCCACCGTGTAGGTGACGAGCGTGTCGACGTCGCTGATGTTCTGCGGGTTCGCCATGCTGGCGAGACGGAAGGCGGGAATGCCGTCGCGAATGCCGATCCAGGCGGGAATGATGTTGGCCGGCGCGACGACCTGGCCGCCGGTCAGCGCCAGGATCCCGTTGAGGGCCTGCGTGATGGTTTGCGCAAGGCTCTCGACGGTCGCCAGCGGCCCGCCGGACTTGCTTTGCGTCGCCTCGACAGTGAAGGTTGCACCGTCCGGACCCGTGGGGCTGACGCCGATTTCCGCCGAGGCCCAGGGGTTGGGATGGCCACCGATCAGCTCGCCCAGCAGGTCGCCGACTACGTAACCGACTATTGCCCCGACAAGTGGAATCGCGACGTCCAGCAACGCACCTTCAATTACAGCTCCCGTGGCGTCGATCCCCGCCGATCCTAGAAACGCTGCTTCTCCTGAGGAAACTGAGAATGTACCCAAGAGCTCGGTAGCACCGATTGCACCAACTGCGCCGCCAAGCTGCGCGCCAATAGCTTCAGCTTGCGTTTCAGTGGGCAGGATCGCGTCGGCGATCTGCGAGCCGATAAACGAGCCAATCGCGAGGTTGAGGTTTGCAGGGCTTGTAATGCCAGCGAACGGATTACCCAGTGGGTTCGTCGCAAGATTGGAGGCAATTTTTCCTATTGTGATGTTGCTCGCTGTATTAATCGCGCCAGCGACAAAGCCTTTTACACCGGCCGCGTTGAGCAGCTCAGCAGTCAGATAGCTGGTGATCGCTCCGGCGCCCATTCCCAGAACATTTCTAGGTAGGGAATTAATTGCACTGTTAATGAGGCCAGCGACATTTCCACCGCCGGCATTTTGGACAATAGTTACGAAAGAACCAAGTGTGACCCCGAGGGCCGTGCTGATGGGGATCGCGGCCAGTGAATTTCCCTGGGCAAGCAAGGAGCCTAGACTTGAGCCAAGCAACAGGCCAATTTGGTCCGGCGTAAAGGGCGAAACTATCGCGGCCTGATTGACGGGGGCTGGACCTCCGATGCTAAGTCCCGCATTCGGATCCCAACTCGAATTATTAGATGGCTCAGTTGTGAGGTTGACTTGAGAGCCTGGTGCTGGATCGGGGCCATTGAACTGCGCAGACTCCACTGGGCCAAGGATAGATTGGATCGCGGTGTTCCACACCGAATTACTGTTCTCCGTGCCAGAACCGGTGAGCGTAGCACCATTGTACAGCATGCCGGTTTGATCTAAAGCCTGCTGCACAGCCGCCGCGGCGTTGTAAAAGGCCGCCTCAATGCTGCTCTGGTCGCCTTGCACGACCGGCACTATAGAGGTCACAGGTTCTGTTTGGTCGTAACCGTTGGCGGGAGTTATCGCCGCCACTAAGTAGTTGCCTGGTTCGGTGCCAAATACGGTGAAATAACCACCAGCAACAGGACCTCCTTGTAATTCGGCAACGATCTGTCCTTCGGGATTTACCAAGGCAAGATAGTTGTGTGCACCTAATATTCCAGGCACGATAGGAAGTTCTCGTTGGATCGAATATATCCCCCATTGACCGGTGGCCGGAGGCGTCGCCAGATAGTCACCATTCGGCGCGATAGTGTAAAGGCTTGACATACTTTCCTCCAATAACCGAGTTAACCGTTTTCAGACTCATCTAGCGGCAAAGCGCCGGAATTCGCCCTTGGCTATTGTCATCGACCGCATTGAAGGATTGTTTGCTCGCAGGGTAGACCTGATGAAATGCGTGACTGATACAGGCATTCACGCAGTCCACCCTTGTCATATTTTCTTCGATCCAATATTGATCGCCATAGCAGATCACACCTCGGCCCTGTTCATCCTGCAGATACGTGGCGCCTCTCATTGTGCAAGCAGTTACTAGGGCAAGCGCAGCGCACATCAAAGCCAAGGTAGCTTTCCGGGGCGCGTGTGGACGTGGCCCATCCTTTTGTCCTGTCCTGGTCGATGCTCGAAGCCATGAGCGCGGGCGCGCTGGTGATCGGCTTGCGCACCGGCCCGGTCGACGAGGCGGTCGAGCGCCGCCGCAATGCTGTGTTGCGGAATTTCTTCGAAATGCCCGGAATCGCCGACCGTCCAACCCGCCGAACAGGGTGTCGTCGCCGGAATTGCCGAGGATGGTATCGCTGCCGTCGCCGCCGGCGATCGAATCGTCGCCGGCGCCGGCGTGGAAGACGCCGTTGCCCATCCAGCCGTTGATCGTGCCGAAGCCGGGGGCGGTCATGATCCAGTTGGGATCGCCCGGATAGGCGAGCAGCGTGTTGGCGTTCGGCGCGCCAAAGATAAAACGGAACGTGCCGAGTTGGAATTTCGTGCCGTCGGCGAATTGCAGCCATTGCACCGTGGGCTGGGACGAGAACCAGTTGTTCAGGGTGATCTCGTCGCCGGTCGGGGTCCCGTTGGCACCCAGCAATTCGAGTTCCAGGTTGGTGCCGTTGATCTCAACGAGTTCGAGATTGCTCCAGGTGATCCCCGCACCGAGCGACAGCACGTTGTTGCCGCTGCCGGCGTTGGTGACCGTCGCGTCGCCGTCGCCGTCGCCGAAGCCAAAGACGATGGTGTCGTCTCCGGCACCCGGCTCGATGATGGTGGTGTGGTCGCCCTCGCCGACCTGGAAGATATCGCCCTCGCCGCCGGTGCTGCCGACCATGGTGTCGTCGCCGCTGCCGCCGGCGAACAGCGCGGAACCGCTGCCGCCCAGCATCAGGTCGTTGCCCGCACCGCCTTCCAGCATGTCGCCGCCCGAGGCGCCGCCTTGCAGCGTGTCGTTGCCCGCTCCGGCGATCAGCCAGGTGGCGTTCTGGCTCTGCTCGATCGTGCCGCCGGTGCCAGGCGAGCCGGCGACCAGATACTCGTTGCCGTAGCCGGCGCCGGTATAGCCGATCACGTCGTCACCCTGACCTCCGGCGTAGACCACCGCGTTGCCGGGACCGGCGTAGATCACCGCAGCAATTTGCGAGCTCTGCGCGGTGGTGGCGGCGGCGCCATCGAACAATACGTTGCTGTTGGCTTGCAGGACGCCGATGGCGCTGATGCTGATGGTGTCGTTGGTCGCGGAGTCGGTGATGATGTCCTTGGCGTTGGAGGGAATTGTATCCCCAATCGTGGTCGCTCCCACCGTAATCCAGCGGGCATTGCTTTCGAAGGAAACGCTGAGCTGCTCCGCGGTGGCGCCTTGTGTTGCCAGAAAGGCGCTCCAGCCGCCGGCCCAGTCGGTCGGCTGCCGTTGATCTAGTCCGAGCGCATCGGCCGCCGCCAACGTTGCCAGCCAGCCCGCTGCGAAGTCGCTGTCGGGGCTGGCTGCGATCAATGCGTTGATCGCTGCGGTGTTGTTGACGTAATTCTCGTAGTCCTGCGCAACCGTGATGTCGCCTGTGAGCGCAGAAAGGTCGCCATTGGCCTGATAGCTGCCGGGAGTCAGTGCGCTGTTAACGTATGCCAGGACCGCGCGCTTGACGTAAGTATCCCCGCCGGCAATGCCGCCTGTGTAGAGGATTTGCTGCAGCGCGTTCGCGACAGTGTAGGTGACCAGCGTGTTGACGTCGGTGATGTTCTGCGCATTCGGCATGTTTGCGGCGCGAAAATTGGCAATGCCATCGCGAATGCCGATCCAGACCGGCATGATGTTTCCCGGGGAGATGACCTGGCCACCGATTTGCGCCAGGATGGCATTCAGCGCTTGGGTAATGTTGGTCGCCAGGCTTTCGACGGCTGCAAGCGGTCCGCCTGCCTTGCTTCCGGTGCTTGCGATCACGAAGGTTGCCCCGTCAGCGCCGGTTGGCGAGGCGTCGATTTCCGCCGAGGCCCAAGGGTTGGGATGACCGCCGATCAGGTCACCCAGCAGATTACCGACGACGTAGCCGACCAGGGCGCCAATGACAGGGATCGCGAAGTTTAGCAACGTCCCCGCTTCTATCCCCAACGCGTCGGAAATGCTGGTAACAATGGAACTGGTCGCGAGGGAATTTCCGGCGGTGCTGCCCGCCGCTGCGGCGCCTCCGGCGGCCGCAGCACCCACAGCGGTTCCACCGCCCGCGGTAGCGGACGCGGCGAGCAGTTCTGACGCGAGGGCTACCGTCACCACGCTGCCGAGATCGCCGCCGATCGCCTCGGCTTGCGTGGTCGCCGGCAGGATCGCCTCGCCGATTTCCGTGCCTACAAATGCGCCAACGGCCGGGCCAAGAGCGGCCGAACTGGTTATCCCTTGAAGGGGATTGCCGGTTGGATTGACGATCAGGTTAGTGACGATGTTGCCGACGGTGACATTGGTGGCAGTGCTGAGGACCTGCGCGGCCACGCCCTTCAAGCCAATTGCTTGGACAAGTTCGGCCGTCAGGTAACCGGCGATCGCGCCGGCCCCTTGTGACAGCACGGTGCTCGGCAGGTTTTTCAGCGCGCCGGCGAGCAGGCCGGCGGCGTTGCCGTCCGGGAGGCCCTTGATGATGGTGACCAGGTCACCGAGTGCGGTACTGAGGGCAGTGTTGACCGGGATCGATGCAAGTGAATTGCCGCCGACGAGGAGGGAACCGATGGCCGAACCGAGCGCCGTGCCTACTTCGTCAGGTGTGAAAGGCGTCACGACACCAGTCGACAGATTGGGGGCGACCACAGAAGAAACCTGACCACCCCCGTCGTTCGTATTTGTAATTATGAATTCCGGATTTCCGTTCCCGTCGAGAGTCGCCGTCACAGCGACGCCGATGGGGGTTGGAGTCGTTAGTCCGGTCGCCGCCGCGAGGGTCGGTGGAATGACGCTCGCCAGATTGATTCCATCGGCCGCCAGCGAGGCGGCCAGGTCCGAGCTGACTGGCACGCCGTTAATCGCTGTGATAGTTCCCGTGCTCAGCGTTCCGCCGCTACCGACCACGCCGGTTATTTGGAGGGGGCCGCCGCTATCAGTTCCTATCGCGAACGTTATGGTGACCGTTACCGGAGAGGTACTCGACGGCGCCGACATGTTGATCGAGTTCCCTTGACCGTCCTCCCCTGTCGCTACGTATGAACCTGACGACAGACCAGACGAAACAGTCAGTGCGCCTCCGCTCGCCGTGGTGAGGACAAGGACTCCATCATAACTGATTGGACTAAGACCGAGCCCAGCTAGGTTAGGAGGAACGCTGGTCGGCGTTATCATTGCGGCGGCCAGCCAAGCTGCAGGAGGCGCAGACAAACCTGCAACTGCGTACTCGTTTCCAATCGTAAGCGCATTTAAATAATAGTGTCCCGTGGGAGAAAGGTTGGCTGCCTGATTGGGGAATAGAGGCTGCATTATCTGCGCAAGGTCCGACAACGTGAGGGCTCCGCCCCCGAGATCTTCCTGGTTTGCCAATAAAGTAACTAAAGGACCTATGTTTCCATGGTTGTTTTGCACTTGCTCAACAAGAGCAAACATGGCTGGGTCATTTAATATAGTTTGTCCGCCTACACTTGTGCTGAGCTGACCTATGATATTATTTATATTATTCGCAACGTACTGGCCGGACATCCCCTGGACGAAAGTCATCCCCGTTTGGCTTCCCAGAAATGTCTGTATAGCAGGGCTCTGGGCCAAACTGTTAAGCATTTGATTGGCAGCACTCGGTGTAAGCCCCCCCTCGATCAAAGATCGCTGATTTTGTTCAAGCAAGGTTTGTTGTGCGCCCGTCAGGGGCGGGATAGGCGGAAGGTCGAACGCCGCGGGGATATTTGCATTGTATTGTGCTATGTAGATATTTACCGCCTGAACAAAATCCTGCGCGTAAACTACCGGATTGTTAGCCGAAGCTAGGTCAATTTGATTCGGGCCGAGCGCCAGGCCGGCAGCCGGAGATTTAGAGCTAGGGACAACGAGAGCATTGGGGTTCGTGTGAGAAGCCTCGGATAACAGACTCATGTTCCAGGCAATGGTCAGATAATCTTGGGAAGATAGTGTGGACATTATTTGGACTCCATGTTTTTGATTGCTTCAAGGAGGTATTTTTCTATGAGTGCTGCCAATTCAGCTCTTTCGTGCTCTGGAATATTCCCAGCGTTTACCTTGTTCTCGAAATCGGCGACAGCCGATAAATAACAGTTATCCACAACGGACTTGTCCACAACAAACAATGAAGCACCATCTCCCCTGAGCTGATTCCCAGAAGGCACTGACACGACAACGGGCATGGACACATAAGAGCCACCTGCTATCAATAACCCACTACTCTTCTCCGCTTTTGCGATCAGAATTGGATCGATTATTCTAATGCTATCGTGAGGAGGCGCAAACAGGTCTCGATCGCACCAGTTGAGTACGACAGGGCGCACCGGCTTCGCAAAAACATAGAGGGCAACCTTGTCGGAAATGACATTGCCATGGCGGATTTGCATATAGCTAGCCGCTGGGTCAAGGCAACCAACATCAAACAGACCAGGAGGAAGGTAACTCCTCTGACTGTTAGGAATAAACGTTATGCTTAGATCACCTGACGTAATCTGCTGCTGCGGCGGCATGCCGTATAGACCGATTCTATTTAGCGTTGATGCGCTATCCACAACAGCGCCTATACGCAAATAGGCCGCATTGTCGACGGCACTAACGTGAACTTGCCGACCGCTTAAGAACTGGTCAAAGAGCATCTCTGGCCGCCCTCGTTTGACAGCGAAGATCGCGGGCTGTCCGTCACGCATGGTGGCGAACGACCGTACTTCGTACGCTCCCGCGTCGAATTGAAGCGGATAGATGCGCTGGCGCGGTGGCGAAGCCGCCCCATGATCTAGGGAGGGGCTAGGCGCTTCCCCAGCCGTGGCCAGGGTTACCGCCGCTACAAGAATCGCCGCCAGTAACAGTCCCAGGCGGCGCTCAACTGACATGCTCGGCTCCTAGCCCAAACGCGTCTGACACATATTGCACTCTAGCCCATCTTATTCACGAGCATAGCAGGG
>Ga0335072_10003367_pt1 | contig 24119 bp, 12 predicted proteins | sample Lox_Sample_21_FD_206725 | JGI IMG/M metagenome (GOLD analysis project Ga0335072, IMG submission 206725) | Soil microbial communities from Loxahatchee National Wildlife Refuge, Florida, United States - Lox_Sample_2.1 | ecosystem: Environmental > Terrestrial > Soil > Wetlands | place: USA... | reverse complement strand
TACAACATCCAGATCTTCGACACGACGGGGCTGAAGATCACCAACAACACCGTCTGGGACGGCCAGGACGACATCCTGCGCGCCGAAGGCGCCGCCGAGGCGCTGACGGCTCAGGTCAACCACAACGTCGAGCAGACACTCGACGTGCTGCACGAAAGCGGGCCGGCGTACACCCTGAGCGAGGACTACGACGTCTTCAAGGAAGAACCCTGGACGTTCAAGATGGGCGCCCACAGCAAGGTGCAGTCCAATCCGGGCTTCGTCGATCCGGCGGCCGAAGACTACGAGCTGGCGTCCAACCCCAACGGGATCGGCGTCGACTGGCAGCCCTCGGAATACGTCTACGGGCCGACCGGAGACTGAGGGGGGCCGCCAGCCGCCGACGACCAACGCCGACCGACGACCGACCCCAACCGACGACCGACGCCGACCGAAAACCGACCCCGACCGAAAACCGACCCCCAACCGAAGACCGACCCCGACCGAAGACCGACCCCAACCGGAGGCCGAGACCCGACCAGATCGACGTCGACATTGAAAAAACGCGCACCGAGGGCTAACCTAGCCGCCATTAGGTTATCCCCCGGTGCGCGAAAAGAAGGTCTCCCAGCCCGCGCAGCCGGCCTGATGGTGGCGCTCGCAGCCTTCGGCCTCACCGCCTGCGGCACACAGGGCGCGCACGACTCAGGCACCATGCTCTCCCCCATGGCGGCGCGTGCAGCACATGCAGCGGCCACTCGGGACCGGGCGGCGGCGGCTCGCCTGCGCTATGCCCCGCCGCCCTCGCCGCCCTGCAGCCAGATGTTCGCCAGCACGGCGGCAGCCGCGGCGGCACTGAAGACGGCGGGCGCCGGGACGGCGATCTGCCTGAGCCCCGGCGGCTACGGCCCGCTGGCGCTGGCGGGACGGCACGCGGGGACGGTGACGATCGAGCCCGTGCCCGGCACGGCGGCGAGGGTGCAGGGCGTCACGGTGGCGCCGGGGGCCAGCGGCATCGCGATCCACGACCTCGCGATCTCCGGCGGGGTGACCCTGCAGGCCGGCGACACCCACATCGCCGTCGACCACGACGACATCGACGGCGAAGGCCCCGGCGGGCAGGGCGAGGGGGTGCAGGCCATCTCCGTCAACTGCGCCGCGCCGAACGCGCCGAGCTACCCCGGCTGCGCTTCTACACCGCCGGACTCCGACATCGCGATCGTCGGCAACCGGATCCACGGCTACGGCCGGGGCCACAGCGAAGACGCCATCCACCTCAACAACTGGGAGGACGTCACGATCGCCGACAACGACATCTACGACCTCGAGGAGCACGGCAACCACACCGACGCCATGCAGAGCGTCTTCGGCGGGCACCACATGCTCTTCGAACGCAACTACGAGCACGACAACCAGGCCCAGGGATTCTTCGTCAACGACGGCGACGCCGCCGAGGTCACCGTCAACGACAACCTCTTCCTGCGCAACGACAACGAGCCGCGGCTGTACCCGGGCGGGGAGTACAACATCCAGGTCTTCGACACCACCGGCTTGACGATCACGAACAACACCGTCTGGGACGGCCAGCAGGATATCCTGCGCGCCGAAGGGGCGTCGGAGACGCCGACGGCGACCGTGAGTCACAACCTCGAGCGCTCCCTGAACGTCCTGCACGCCGGCGGCGGGCCGGCGTACCGCGTGAACAGCCACGACAACGTCTTCGCCGAAGCGCCGTGGAGCATCCGGCCGGGCGCGGGCAGCGTGGTGGTGCCCAAACCGCGCTTCGTCGACCCCGCCGCGGGTGACTACCGGCTGCGCGGCGGCCGGCCGCGGGCGGGCGTTGACTGGCAGCCCTCGGAATACCTCTACGGGCCGACGGGGTATTGAACGGGCGGGGTGCGAAGCAGACCAGGGCTGGGTGTGGTTTGGGTGTGCCGCATGTGGCGTGGTAGACTCGACTCGATGAAGACGATCCAGGTCCGCAACGTTCCCGACGAGATCCACCGCACGCTGCGCACCCGTGCGGCGTCCGCTGGACTCTCGCTCTCGGACTTCGCCCTGGCGGAGCTCGAGCGCGCTGCCCAGCGGCCACCCGTCGCCGAGCTGCTGGCGCGCGCGCGGGCGCGCGCGGGCGGTGCGGAGAGCACGGCGATCGTCGCCGCCGTCCGCGCCGGCCGCGAGCGCTGACCGAGCCCCGGTGCTCGTCGTCGACACCTCGGCGATCCTGGAGGCGCTGGCCGCGCGCGACCCGGCGCCGGGGTTGGTGGAGCGCCTCGCCGAGGACGGCGACCTGCATGCGCCGCACCTGATCGACGTCGAGATCCTGCATGCCCTGCGCGGCATGGTGATCCGCGGGGAGATCGGCGCGGACCGCGCCGCCGACGCGCGCAGCGACTTCGCCGACACGGCGATCGTCCGCTACCCGCACCCGCCGCTCGCCGACCGGATATGGGAGCTGCGCGACAACCTGAGCGCCTACGACGCGGCGTTCGTGGCGCTCGCCGAGCTGCTGGCGGTGCCGCTGGTCACCTGCGACGGACGCCTGGCCTCCGCGTCCGGGCACGATGCGGAGATCGAGCTCTTCGACGTCGAGAGCCGCTGAGCCCTCGGAATACCTCTACGGGCCGACGGGCTACTGACCGCGTGAGGCCGACGGGCTACCGGCCCCGCAACCGCAGGATCGTGAAGCCCTTCGACGGGTACGTCCCGGCGACGGGGTCGGCGAGGGTGCCGACGACCCGCCTGGCGATGGTTTCGCGGCGCAGGTATTCGCCGACCAGCGGGTCGTAGCTCACGCCGAACGTCGGAGTGCCCCAGGCGGAGAAGTCGCGGGCGCCGAGCACCGCCAGCCTGACGTCGGCGCGCCGCAGCCGGGCGATCGCGGCGCGCTCTTCGGCGGGGGTGTCGAGCAGGCCGGGCAGCAGCGAGAGCTCGTAAGGCGCCGGCCGGCGGTCGGACATGAAGTACAGGCCGCCGTCGAGCGGGGCCGCCACGATGCGTTCTCCCGGCCGGGTGCGGGCGTCGATTTCGTCGACCGCCGCCTGCAGCGCGGGGGCGGCGGAGGCTTCGGTGTAGAAGGTGCCGCGCGCGGTGTGCACGGCGGCGGTGTCGTGGCGGTAGAGCCCGCCGAGGGCATAGGCCGCGAGGCCGGCGGCGACGACGCCGAGCACCGCGAACGAGGCCAGCGCCGCCTGCGGACGCCGGGCGGCGACGCGGGTGTGGAGGATGCCGAGCAGCAGCACCAGCGGCGCCGCGTAGTAAGGCGCGTATGACCCGTCGGTGGTGAACGCGTTGTAGGCCCGCAGACCGAGGCCGGCGGCAACCACGATCAGCGCCAGGTCCACCGGCCAGTCGCCGCCGAGCACCGACTCGCCGCGGCGCCACAGGCGCAACGCGGCGACCGCCGCGAGCGCCAGGGCAAGGGCCGGCAGCCAGCTCATGCCGAGCATCAGGTGGCGGGCCTCCAGCTCGATCGCCGCCCGCTCGCCCGCGAGCACCCCCGTCGCGCGCAGGACGCCGTCGAGCGCGGCGATCGCGAATAGCGCCGCGGCCAGCGGCCACAGCGCGGTTAGGCGCCTGGCGAGCGAGGTGGCCCGGCGCCAGCCCTCGACGCTGGCCACGACGGCGGCGAGCAGGCCGCAGTAGATCGCGGCGCGCAGCGCCAGCCCGACGAAGCTGGCCGCCGTGAACGGCATCCAGTTGGTCTCGGTTTTGGCGCCCACGCTGACGAACTTCGCCGGCCACAGGTTTTCGCCGACCAGCACCCCCAGGCCGACCCGCGTCGCGAACCAGCCGAGCACGAGCGCCGGGATCGCGATCGCCGGCAGCGCCAGCCGCCAGGCCGTCGCCCAGGCCGCACGGCGTCCCGCGAAGCGCCATTCGGCGACCACGTAGGCGACGAGGGCGCCGGCGGCGACCGCCACGAACTCGGGCCGGGTGAGGCCGACGAGCCCGACCGCGGCGCCCGCCAGCGACAGCCGCCGGTGCGCCAGGGCGAGCAAGGCCAGCAGCAGGAACAGCAGGCCGAACGTCGCCGAGTTCGTATGCGGCAGCACGAAGTTGAAGGCCGTCCCGGAGAAGCCGATCGCCATCACCACCGCCGTGCTCAACCCGGCGGCGAGCGGCGCCAGCCAGTGGCGGGCGAGCGCGTAGAACGCGGCCAGGATCGCCGCCGCCTGGGCCAGGCCGAAGGCGTAGGCCGTCGTGAAGCTCGTCCCGAACAGCCTGAAGGCCAGCGCCAGCGAGTACAGGCCGAGCGGGCCGTAGTAGTAGCGGACGTCGCCGTAGGCCAGGGCGCCGTGCCTGACGAGGTCGGCGCTCGTCAGCTCCGCCCCGGCGTCGATCTCCGGCATCCCCCACCTGCGCCACGTCAGCGCGGTAAGCGCCGCGAAGCACAGCGCCAGGGCGAGCAGCACCGGGCCGTCGCCGAGCGCCGCCGCCAGACCCGGCGAGCCCTGCGGACGCCGCGCGGGCGCTCCCGGCGCCCGCGCCCCCCCGAGACGCCCGTCGTCACCTGCCCCGTTCTGGGCTGGCGCGTCGCCTCCGGGCGCGACGCCCGGAGCCGCCGGCGCACCCGCCGGGGAGCGCAGCAGGCTGACGTTCACGCCGCCGCCGGTCGCGGGTGCAGCGCGCCCAGCACCACCTCCAGCTGCTGGCGCGCGATCAGCCACAGGCCGGCGAGGTAGGCGCCGCAGCCGATCAGACCCGCCACGGCGGCCTGGACGAGCTCGGTCGCGGGCAGCGCCGCCCCGATCGCCCAGCCCGCGCCGAAGGCCAGCCCGGCGAGCGCCAGGAAGCGCAGCGCGGCGGGGACCAGCTCGCGCAGCAGCGAAGCCGCGCCCTCGCGCCCCGCGGCCGCCGCCAGCAGGACCGCGGCGAGAGCGCTCGGGGCGATCCAGAAGGCCCCGACGGCGCCGTTGACGCCGAACAGGGCACTGCCCAGAGCGGTCGCCGCGAGCTGCAGCAGGACCAGCGGCAGCGCCAGCGCCCCGAGCAGGCGGGCGCGGCCGAGCGCCAGCAGCACCGGCAGCAGGAAGTTCACCAGCAGCGCCGCCAGCAGCCACGGCGTCAGCAGCGCCGCGAAGACCCGCAGCGTGTGCGCCTCGGCCGCCGACAGGCTGCGCGGCAGGACGGCGTGGACGAGCGGGGCACCGGCGACGATCAGCGCCGCCAGCGCCGGGGCGCAGATCAGCAGCGCGTAGCGGAAGCCCCGGGGCACCGCCGAGGCGACCAGCGTGCGCTGCTGGGCGCGGGCCTCCCGCGTAAGGTCGGGGATGCTCGACATCCCCAGCGCCATCCCCGTCCCGGCGACCAGGTAGCTGACGAAGAGGTAGGCGTAGGACAGCACCGTCGTCCCCCCCGCGCTCGCCCGGCTGCCGAAGGCCAGGGTGATCACGAACAGGACGTTGAACGCCAGGTAGATCGCGGTCCGGCCGAGCACCACGCCGCAGTCGCGCACGAGCCCCGCAATTTTGCCCTCGCCACGCAAACCCTCCCCCCCCAATCCTCCCGAGCCACGAACCCCGACCACCATCCATGAGCACGTCACGATCGACATCGCCAGCATCGAGAAGCCCAGGGTCTGCACGCCGGCCGTGCCCATCAGGGCCACGAACGCGATCAGGCCGCACAGGGCGCCCGCCATGTAGGCGCCGGCGATCGTCGTGAAGCGGTCGCGCACCGCCAGCACCGTCGCGCCGCCGGCGGCCCACAGCTGCAGCACCATCGCGCAGCCCAGCACCGGCAGCGCCGCGGCGGTGATCGCGCGGCCGTGGGGCTTCAGGCCGGGGGCGATCAGCGCCGCCAGCGGATGGGCCAGCGGTACGGTCAGCAACAGCACCGGCAGCGCGATCAGGCCGAGCGTCGCCGCGAAGCGGCCCGTGCCCAGGCGGGCGCCGGGCTGGACCAGCAGCGGGACGGAGGTCACCCGCAGGCTCTGGCTGAAGACCCCGAACGTCGAGTACAGGGCGAAGGCCACGAAGAAGCCGTCCGTGCGGGCGTTGGTGCCGAACCTGCCCAGGTACAGGACGGCCTGGATCGCCGACGCCGCCGCCATCGCGAACGTCGCCAGCGACATCGCCATGCCCGCGCGGGCCTTGCGCGTGCCGGCCTGCTCCTCGGCGACCTCGCGCGGCACGCACGCCGGTTCGGCGACCGTCGCGCCAAGCGCCTCGCCGCGCCCAGGCCGGGCGGCGGCGGGTGTCAGCGTCTGAGTGCCCATGCCCGAAAAACGCGCCGGCCCCGGCCGTTCTCGCGTGGCCCGCGCCTGACCTCGTCGATGACCAGCCGGGCGGCCGTCATCGTCGATGCCCGGCCAGGCGATGCCCGGCCAGGCGATGCCCGGATGCCCGGTCAGGTCAGTGGGTGAGCGCCAGCTTCAGCGCGACCCCGGAGAGCGACTGCGCCGCATCCCCGATCTGCCGCGCGATCGCGACCTTGTCGGTCTGTGTCAGTGCCCCGTAGAGCGCAAACCCGAGCGGGGTGTCGCGGCGGTACCTGTTCAGCTCGACCTGCACCGCCTGGAACTCCCGGGCGATCGTCGCGGCCAGCGAGGTCTCGCCGATGCGTTCCATCGCAGGCCGGACGTATTCGAACGCCCTGCGCGCCCCCGTTAGGTTGCCCTGGAAGTCCGAGAGGTCGGTGTGCGAGTAGCGGTCCTCTTCGCCCGTGATCTTGGTGTTGACGATCTCGTTGAGCAGCCCCACCGAGCCGTTGACCAGCTGCAGCGCCGAAAGCGGCAGCGTCGGCGTCCGCTGGTCGAGCTCCTGAACGTCGGCCAGCAGCAGGTCGGCAAAATGGGTGGCCCCGCGCAGCGTGTGCCTGTCCCACATCAGGTACTCGATGCGGTGGAAGCCGGTCCACTTCGCGTAGTCGCCGTCGACGGTCGGGGAGTCGATGCGCGCATCGATCGCCGAGTCCAGGCCGGCGAAGCTCTCGGCGACCGGCTCGATCGCCTCGTAGTGAATGCGCGTCGGCCCGTACAGCAGCTTCGCCTCGGCCATGTCGCCCTGCTCGATCGCGGCCACGAACCTGCGCGTGCCTTCCAGCAGCTGGCCGGTCTGGCCCTCGACGTAGGTGCGGTACTGCAGCACCGCCGTCCGCAGCAGGCCCTGGGCGGGGCCGTGCACCTTGAAGGGCTTGCCCGTCACCGTCAGGTGGCCCTGCGTCACGTCGCCGTCGGGGCAATTCAGGATGTATCTGCCCGGCTCCAGGTCCAGCGAGAAGGTGCCCGACAGCCCCGGGAAGAGGTTCTCGCGCTCCCCCAGCACGATCCCGCTGAGGTTCTGCACCTCCAGCTCAGTGACCTTCGGGTCGCCGCCGTTGGTCACCGAGATCGTCACCGGACCCGCCGGCACCGAGGCTTCGCCCGGCGTGCAGCCGAGGTTCGTCAGCGTGAACCTCAGCGACGAGCCACCCCCAGGGTCGCTGCCGGCGCACGCCGTCAGGCCCAGGCCGGCCACAGCCGTCAGCGCCAGCGCGAGCGCCGTCCGCGTCCTACGCAAGCATGCCCGAGCCGGTGCGTTGGATGAGTGGAAGGGCATGCCTAAAACAACGGCCCCACGCCACCGGAACTTGATCCCCGAACGCCACGCTCGCCCGCTGTGGCGATGGGTGGGCCTGCTCGCCCTCGCAACGATCCCATTCGGACTGCTCGCGGCCACGCCGCAGTTCGCCGCCGCCGCGCCCGCCCAGGCCAGTGTCGCCATCGCGCCCCCCGAAGCGCAGGCGCTGGAGCTGCTGCTGCGGGTCGTGCCGCTGCGCTACGCCACCGCGGACCCGACGCACGAGCTGACGCCGGCCGCCGTGAGCCGCACGGCAGCGCGACTCGCGCGCGCGCGCGTGTTGCGGTCTCAGGCGTGGCTTCGCGCCCGGGACCCCCGCGACACCGCCCGCCTGGTGGGTGCGGTGAATCAGCTGGCGAGCGAACTGCGGGCCACCACGGTGCGCTATCAGCCGTGGCCGCTGACGCTCGAAGTGCAGGCCACCGCCGCCCGGGCGGCGGTCGCGCTGCAGCGTCTGCTGCACCCACCCAAGCCGCCGGCTAAGCCCTACCGCACGATCGAAGGCGCGCTGGCGGCGCTCGCCCGCGACGCCGCCGCGGGCCGCACACAGGCGGCCAGCTTCCAGGCGCTGCGCGCCTTCGCGCTCTACGCCGCCGGCCCGGGGGCGCGCCTGGAGCTGCAGGACCCCAAGCTGGACGCCAAGCTCACGGGCGCGCTGCTGCTGGGCAGCGCCGCCGCCCCCGCGCTGCCCGAGCTGCTCGCCCGTGGCGCCCCGCTTGCGGCCGTCGAGCGCGCGAGCGCCGCGGCCGGCGCGGACGTCGGCACCGTCCAGGAATCGCTGGCGGAAGTGAAGATCAGCCACACGACGATCATGGTGGACGGCGCGATCATCGTCTTCCGCGAGGGCCTGGAGGCGGTTCTGATACTGGCGGCGATCACGGCGTCGTTCGTCGGCGCCAAGAGCCACCTGCGCCGCCCGGTGCTGCTCGGCGCGCTGGCCGGGCTGGGCGCGACGGCGCTGACGTGGGTGGTCTTCCAGATGATCCTGCACCTGCTCGGCGAAGGCGGCCTGGAGCTGCAGGCGATCACCGGGTTGATCGCGATCGGCGTGTTGCTGCTGGTGACCAACTGGTTCTTCCACCGCGTCTACTGGAGCGAGTGGATCTCGCGCTTCAACCGCCGGCGCAAAGCGCTCGAACGCCTCGACCGCTTCGGGTTCGTCTCGGGCCAGGTTTTCGGCTTCATGCTGCTCGGCCTCTCCAGCGTCTACCGCGAGGGCCTGGAGACGGTGCTCTTCCTGCAGGCGCTGCAGACCAGCGCGGGAACCTCGACGACGCTGCTCGGCGCCGGCATCGGGCTGGCCGGCACGCTGATCGTCGGCGGCGCGACCTTCAAGCTCCAGCGCAAGCTGCCGTTCAAGCGGATGCTGATCGTGACCGGCGTGTTGATCGCGCTGGTGCTCGCCGTGATGATGGGCACGACGATCCACAACCTGCAGGCGATCGGCTGGGTCGCGAACACGCCGACCAGCTTCCGGATGCCGCTGTCGTGGAACATCTGGCTCGGCGTCTACGCCACCTGGGAGGGCATCGCGGCCCAGCTCGGCGCGCTGCTGTTCGTGCTCGGCTCCTACTTCGCCGCCCGCGAGATCCAGATCAAGCGACCGGCGCGGCGCGCCCGGCGCAGCATCGGCGCGACCGCGCTGCCCGAGCCGAGATATAGGCAGGCCACATGAGACGCCCACAAAAGCTACACCCGACCGGTGCGTTCTCTCTACAGATGCCCACACATGACGCCTCGCTCAAACCCCGCCGGGCACGGCCCGCGCTCTCGATTCTCGCTGCCCTGCTGCTCGCCCTCGCGACCCTCTCGCTGTGGGGCTCGCAGCCCGCGCTCGCAGCCGTGAGCTGCCCCAACTCCAACCCCGTCGTCAACGAGAACAACTGCATGGGCGAAGGCACCAGCGAAAACCAGTCGGCGATCGAAAACTACAGCGAAGACCTCGGCGGGTTCACGCCCCAGAGCGGCTACGAACTCGGCGAAAACGTGCCGCTGAAGATCGGCACCGACGAGCCGTCGTTCCCGGGCACCGAAGTGAACATCTCGGTGTACCGAATCGGCTACTACAACGGCAACGGCGCCCGTCTGATCCCGGCGGCGGGCAAGAACAACGTGAAGGTCAACAACTCCTTCCAGTGCAACGCCGAGAACACCACGACAGGCGAACTGAGCTGCTCGAACTGGAACGTCACGTACACGATCCCGGGCAGCTCGTTGCCGGTGTCGGGCATCTACGAGGCGGTCTTCACCGACATCGCCGACGGCGGCATCGAGAACTACGTGGTATTCCCCGTGCGCAACGGCAAAGTCTCCTCGGAAATCCTCTACGTGCTGCCGTCCTCGGACTACGAGGCCTACAACACCTGGGGCTGCAAGTCGCTCTACTACGACGCCTGCGGCGGCGCCAACACGATCGCCGGCGACCCGCGCGCGGTCGCGGTCTCCTTCGACCGCCCCCAGGCCGAAGGCGAGAACCAGATGAACCACTTCTTCGGCCCCGACGACATGACGGTGGCGTGGCTGGAGGAGCAGGGCTACAACGTGAGCTACACCGACGACGTCGCGATCGCGCAGAACCCGAGCATCCTGTTGGGTCACAAGGTCGACCTGATCTCGGGCCACAGCGAGTACTGGTCGGCGGCGACGTTCAAAGCCTTCAAGGCGGCGCGCGAAGCCGGCGTGAGCATCATGTCGCTGAGCGCCAATACCGCGTACTGGCAGACGCGCTACGAAAACAACTTCCGAACGCTCGTCTGTTACAAGACGATCCAGGGCTCGGCCGACGGCAACCCCGGCGCCACGCCCAACGACCCCGCGGCGACCGGCCCCAACGGCGAAATCCGCCCCGAAGACGCGACCACCACGCGCCGCGACCCCGGCGCGCCCGCCGGCGACCCCAACGCGCCTCCGGGTGGACGGATCGGTGTCAACGAACCCGAGAACTCGCTCTTCGGGGTCATGTACATCGGCGACAACGACGACGAATCCTTCAAACTAAGCATCCCCGCGGGCAATCCCAACGGCGAATACTCGGCCAGCCGTGTCTGGCGCAACACCGGCATCTCGACGACCAGCACGACCACGCTGTCCCAGCCGATCGTCGGCTGGGAGTGGGATCAGATCCCCACCCAGCCCGGCTATCTGGCACAGGAGCCCGAAGGCGTCAAGCGCGTCACCTTGACCAACGTGGCCAACCCCGAAGACTCATTCATCCAAGACGCCGGGCGAGCACGCGCCTCGACGCCGCCGCCGGGCGAGGCACCGGAAGTCAGCGCCGCCGAGTACCGCGCGGAAAGCGGCGCCCTGGTGTTCGCCACCGGCACAATGGAGTGGGCCTACGGCTTCGACGTGGAACCGGTGATCGACCAGGCGACCTACAACGTGCTCGCCGAAATGGGCGCCACGGCAGCCACACCGGCGGAAGACATCAAGCCCGAAGCGGCCGGCACGCCGCAGCCCCCGTGGCCATTCTTCAAAGCCACGCCGCAGACGGTGTACGTCGGAGAACCCGTCACCTTCAACGCCTCGGCCTCCAAAGACCCCGATGCGACGATCACCGACTACAAGTGGGATCTCGAAGGCAAGGGCACGTTCTCGACCGACACGGGCACGACGCCGACGTTGACGCACACCTACACCCAGCCCGGCACCTACAACGTGATCCTCAAGGTCACCGACAGCAAGGGCCAGACCGAAACGACCGAGCGCACGGTCAACGTGGCCAACACGGCCAACGCGGCGATCGCGGCCTCGATGAACCCCGTCGGCACAGGCCAGACGGACACCTTCAGCGCAGCCGGCTCGACCGACGTCGGCGGCACCATCACCGGCTACAAGTGGGATCTGAGCGGCACCGGCAAATACGAAACCAGCACCGGCACGACGCCCACGATCACCAAGTCATTCCCCTCCACCGGCGTGTACACCGTCGGCGTGCAGGTGACCGACAGCAAAGGCTCGGTCTCGACCGCGACGGAGTCCGTGACGGTGATCGGCCAGGGCGTCAGCCGCTACTCGGACGCGGTGCTCGCGACCCCGAGCCTGCTGCACTACTACCCGCTCAACGAGTCCGTCGGCCCGACGATCTACGACAGCAAGGGCAACGCCAACGGCACGACCGGCGGCGCCACGTTCGGCGTGCCCGGAGCCGTCAACGGCGACCCGAACACCGCCGTCAGCTTCCCCGGCGACGGCGACCCGTTCGAGGGCGTCGCCGGCTCCTACGGCGAAATCCCGCTCAACCTCTCGGGCCAGAGCGCGATCACAGTCGAATTCTGGCTGAAGTGGAACGCGTACGGCAACAACGACGCGCTCGCCATGGAGCTCACCCCGAACTACAACGAAAACACCGGCGGCTTCATCGTCGACCCCGACGCCGGCCAGTACGGCGGCACGTTCGCCGTCGGCATGGGCATCGGCTCGACCCGCAACACGGTCTACTTCGCCCGCCCCAGCGCCGGCGCGTGGCACCACTACGCGCTCGTGCTCAACCCGAGCGCACCCGCCGCGACCGAGATCACGCCATACGTGGACGGCCAGCCCGTCAGCTACCAGAAGGAAACCAGCGGCACCGGCGCCACATTCGCGAGCTCCACGCTTTACCTCTTCTCCCGCGACGCCAAAGCCCTGTTCGGCAGCGGCTCGCTCGACGACCTCGCGATCTACGGCGGCGAACTGAGCCAGGCGACGATCGACGAACACTTCGATTCAAATGGCCCCGAGGCGCGGCCGGTGGCGGCGCTGACGGCCTCGCCGAACCCGCCCCGCGCCGGCCAGACGGTGACGCTCAACGGCTCGTCCTCGCATTACGCCGACGGCACGATCACCGACTACAAGTGGGACCTGAAGGGCACCGGCAAATACGAAACCAACACCGGCTCCACGCCCACCGTGACGACGAGCTTCCCGAGCCCCGGCACCTACACGGTCGGCCTGGAAGTCACCGACAGCGACGGCGCGGTCGACCAGGTCAGAGAACAGATCTCGGTGGGCAACTTCCCGCCCAACGCCAAGCTGACGGCGTCGCCGGCGACGGCGCTGACGGGCCAGACGGTGGCGCTGAGCGCCGGCGAATCGACCGACCAGGGCACCATCACCGACTACAAGTGGTCGCTGGAAGGCAACGGCAAATTCGAAAAGGACACCGGCACGACACCGACGCTGAGCACCTCCTTCCAGACGGTCGGGCTGCACACCGTCGAAGTGCAGGAGACCGACAGCGAAGGCCTGACGAGCACCGCCAGCGTGCAGATCACCGTCCTCGCGCACGGCATCACCAGCTACGAGGAAGCCGTACAGAGCACGCCCGGCCTGATCCACTACTACAAGCTCGGCGAGGCGCACGGGCCGACGATCGCCGACAGCAAGGGGTCGAGCAATGGCACCATCACCGGCGGCACGTTCGGCCTGCCCGGCGCCGTCCAGGAAGACCCGACGACCGCGATCGGCTTCAACGGCACCAGCGACTCGGGCGCGATCCCCCTCAACCTCTCCGAAACGGGCCAGCTGACGGTCGAATTCTGGCTGAAATGGAACCAGTACGCCAACAACGACGCGCTCGCCATGGAGTTCACCCCGAACTTCAACGAAAACTCCGGCGGCTTCCTCGTCGACCCCAACGCGGGACAGTTCGGCGGCACCTTCGGCATCGGCATCGGCAGCGGCTCGGATCGCAACTCGATCTTCTTCGCCCGCCCCAGCGCCGGCGTCTGGCACCACTACGCAATCGTCATCAACACCGCAAACCCGGCGGGCAGCGAGATCACCCCGTACGTCGACGGCAACCCCGTCAGCTTCCAGCAGGAAGGCTCCGACACCGGCCAGGGCAACTTCGCGAACTCCACGCTGTACCTGTTCTCGCGCGACGGCAGCTCCCTGTTCGGCGCCGGCGAGCTCGACCAGCTGGCGATCTACAACCAGCCGCTACCTGCCGCGACCGTCTTCGAACACTTCAACTCGCACGGCACCGCACAGGCGCCGACGGCGGCGTTCACTGCCTCCCCCAACCCGGCCCGCCCGGGTCAGCAGGTCACGCTGAACGCCTCGGGCTCGAGCGCGCCGGAAGGGCACATCGTCGAATACCAGTGGGATCTGAACGGCAGCGGCAAATACGAAACCCACACGACCAGCCCCGAACTGAAGACCAGCTTCTCGAGCGAAGGCACCGTGAACGTCAGCCTGCGCGTGATCGACAGCACCGGCGCCAGCTCCGGCGTGACGCACCCGCTGACGGTCGGCAACCTGCCGCCCAACGCCAGGGTCACGGCCTCGCCGACGACGGCGAGCGTCGGCCAGCAGATCACGCTGAGCGCCGGCGAATCGACCGACCAGGGCACCATCACCGACTACAAGTGGGATCTGAGCGGCGAAGCCGGCAAGTACGAAACAGACACCGGCGTCACGCCGACGGCCACGACGAGCTTCAAAACGCCCGGCACATACACACTCGGAGTCGAAGTCACCGACAACGAAGGCCTCAGCTCGCGGGCGACCGTGCAGGTCAACGTGCTCGAACAGGCCGCCGGCCACTACGACGAAGCGGTCGAAGACACGCCGGGCCTGATCGACTACTACAAGCTCGACGAAGCCCAGGGCCCAACGATCCTCGACAGCCACGGAGTCTCGGCGGGCACGATCAACGGCGGCACCTTTGGCCTGCCCGGGGCTATCGAAAAGAGCACCGCGATCGGCTTCAACGGCACCAGCGACTCGGGCGCGATCCCCCTCAACCTCTCCGGCACCAGCCAGCTGACGGTCGAATTCTGGTTGAACTGGAAGCAGTACGCCAACAACGACGCGCTCGCCATGGAGTTCACCCCGAACTTCAACGAAAACTCCGGCGGCTTCCTGATCGACCCCAACGCGGGCGAGTACGGCGGCACCTTCGGCATCGGCATCGGCAACAGCTCGGACCGCAACAGCGTCTTCTTCGCCCGCCCCAGCGCCGGAGTCTGGCACCACTACGCGATCGTCATCAACACCGAAAACCCGGCGAACACGGAGATCACTCCCTACGTCGACGGCCAGGCCGTCAGCTACCAGCAGGAGAGCGCCAACACCGGCCAGGGCGACTTCGCGAGCTCCACGCTGTACCTGTTCTCGCGCGACGGCAGCTCGCTGTTCGGCGCCGGCGAGCTCGACGAACTGGCCATCTACGACCAGCCCTTGAGCGCGGCGACGATCTTCGCTCACTATCACTCCAGCGACGTCGACACGGCACAGAGCCCGTCGTTCACGATCAACCCCACGCCGGCGGTCACCGGTCAGAACGTGAGCTTCGATGCCTCGGGCTCGACCGACACGCAGGGCACGATCACCGACTACAAGTGGACCCTGGAAGGCAACGGCAACTACGAAGCCGACACCGGCTCCAACCCCGTCTTGGCGCACGCCTTCAGCGAACCCGGCACGTACGTGGTCGTGCTGCAGACCACCGACAGCACCGGCGCCGTGGCGCGCACCACCCAGGTGCTGACCGTCACCGAAGCGCCGCCATCGGCGCCCGAACTGACGATCTCCGGCGCCAGCGGCAACACGTTCGTCGCCGGAGACACCGTCTACACCGACCCCCAGAGCGGCAACTCCGGTGGCTTCACCCTGACCGCAACCACCAACTCGCCGTCGCCGATCAAGAACGTCGCCTTCCCGACGCTGACAGGCTTCAGCGGTGGCGGCGGCACCGACACCCAGTCGCCCTACCAGACCACCTACGCGTGGGCCGGCGAAGGCGCCGCCGCGGCGGCCGGTCCGCAGACCGTGACGGCGACCAACGAAGCCGGTCTCAAAGCCAGCTCGACCTTCGAAGTCGTGCCTGACACGACCGCGCCGAGCGGCGGCGCGCTGACCGTCAACGGGCAGTCGGCGAGCCCCGGGGGCAGCTCCAGCTACAACACGACCGGCACGTTCTCGCTCGCCCGCACCGACTACTCCGAGACCCAGTCGGCGACGCAATCGGGCCTGCGCTCGAGCACGCTGACGGTCGCCGCGGCTCCGCTCTCGGCAAACGTCTGCGGCACGTTCGGCACTCCCAGCACGATCAGCGGCGCCCCCACGCAGTCCGAGTCCAGCGGCTGCTACCGCTACACGCTGACGGGCGTGGACAACGTCGGCAACCAGGCCAGCGTGACGACGACGGTGCTCGTCGACACCAGCGTGCCGACGACGCCGCTGCTCAGCTTCAGCGGGCTCTCGCCGAACACCTACTACAAGAGCTCGACCAACGCGCTCTACTTCGGCCCGTCGGCCGGCGGCGCGTTCATCGTCTCGGCGTCCTCCAGCGACCCCCAGACGGGCATCGCCGGCTACACGTTCAGCTCCCTCGGCAGCTACGGCTTCACGGGCACCCAGACAGGCAACCAGATGGCCTACACCTTCGGGGCCTCCGCCACCCAGCCGCCGAGCGGCCCAACGGTTCTCGCGACCAGCAACGCCGGGGCGAGCTCGGCCGCCGCCAACTACGCTCTGATCCTCGACAACACGCCACCGACCGGCGGTGCGCTGACGGTCAACAGCGTGGCCGCGAGCGCGGCCGGCTCGACGAGCTACAACGCCTCCGGCAGCTTCACCATAGGTACCCGCACCGACTACAACGCCGACACCGGCTCGGGCCTGCTGTCATCCGTCTTGACGCGCGCCAGCGGCACGTTGTCCAACGGCACCTGCAGCAACTACGGCACGCCGACCACGATCACCGGCAACCCGACGCAGAGCGGACTTGCGGCCGGCTGCTACCTGTACAAGCTCACCGGCACCGACCGCGTCGGCAACACGGCGTCGCTCTCCACCACCGTCGAGGTCGACAAAACCGCGCCGACCGCCAAACTCAGCGTGCCGGCCGACGCCAACGGACCCGTCGCGGTCACCTTCAGCGCGACCGACGCCGGCTCCGGCGTGAACTTCGCCAAGGGACAGCTCGAGCGCGCCGTCGCCACCTACAACGCCGCCACCAACACCTGCGGCACCTACAGCGGATGGTCGAACCTCGGTCCCGCCAACCCGACCTCGCCGTACACCGACTCCACCGTCAGCACAGGCCACTGCTACGACTACGACTACACCGTGCCCGACTTCGCCGGCAACTCGGCGACGGCGGTGCCCGGCATCGTCTACGTCAGCACGACCAAACCGACGTTGACCTCGATCACAGACACCACACCCGGGAGCACCGCCGGCCTGCCGCAGGTTGGCGACGCCATCACGCTCAACTTCAACGACCAGATCGCGGCGTCGAGCGTGCCGGCGACGGTGACGTTGACGTACACCGGCAGCGCCACCGCATCGACCGCCCTGGCGGTCAGCGGCATCGGCGGCTCGACCCCGTGGAACACCGGCGATCCCTTGACCGCGCGCTACGCCAAGTCCGGCGGCACCGCGCCGGTCGTCACGGCCAACACCGCCGTCAGCGGCACCGCGATCAAGCTGACCGTGACCAAAGTCAGCGACCCCAGCGGCGATCTCAAAGCCGGTGGCCCCGGCGCGGTGACCGGCACGCTGAGCTCGTCGCTGAAGGACATCTTCGGCAACACCGCCAGCACGAGCTCGTTCAGCGCGGCCAGCGTCAAGCTGTTCTGAGCCGCGCCGTGCCTGCCACGGGCCCACGGATCGGGGTGTCGCCGGCGGCAGAGCATGCCCGCCGGGCGCGCCTGTGGTCGGCCCTCGAAGAGGCCCACGCGGTGAGCTTCGAGGCCCGCCCCGACGGAGCGCTCGGCGAGCTCGACGCGGCGATCGCATTCGGCGCCGACGCCGGCGCCGCGCTGGCCGCCGCCGGACTGCCCGGCCTCGTCGTCCATGGCGCGGAGACCAAGGCTGACCTCGCAACGGCCACGCTGTCGAACTCGCTGGCGCTCGATCGGCCACTGCGCGGCGCACGACTCACCGAGGCGCATGCCGTCGCACTGCCGTCGGGCTCCGCCGAGGCGCAGGGCGAGGTGCTGGCGATGCTCGACGGCCGCCCGGCGTGGACTCTCACGGGGAAGCCGGAGGCGCCCCTGCACCACGTCGGCTGCGCGCCCGCCGAGCTGGCGCAGGACGAGGCGCTGCGACAGCGCCTCCAGCCGGGTCGCTGCCTGGCGCTGCTGGCCTTGGTGCAATTTCTGCGCCACCTTCTGGCCCACACCGACATCCCCCCGGCCCACGAGGACGACGGCCGCGGTGCCGTGGCGGACCCCGACGGCGTCGACCGTCGCGGCCCAGCCCACGGCCGACCCGCCGAGACGCCTCTTCAGGCGGCATTCGTGATCGACGACCCCAACCTCCACCGCCCCCGCTACGGCCACCTGCGCTACGAAGAGCTGCTGCGCGACGCCCGCGCCCACGGCTACCACCTCTCGATCGCCATGGTCCCCCTCGACGCCTGGTTCGCCGACCCGCGCCTGGCGCGGATGTTCCGCGACGGCGCCGACCATCTGTCGATTTCCATCCACGGCAACACCCACGAGGGACCGGAGCTCTCGCGTCCCGACAGCCTGGAGGCCGGCATCTCGCTTGCCAGCCACGCGCTGCGGCGGATGGCGGCGTTCGAACGGCGGACGGGCGTGACGGTGGACCGTGTGATGGTGCCCCCGCACGAGCAGATCAGCGAGCCCATGGCACGGGCGCTGGTTGCCTGCGGATTTGCCGGGCTGTGCACCACCCGGCCCTACCCCTGGCTGGCGAAGACGCCGCAGGCACCGTGGCTGACGCGCCCGCCTGAGGCCGGGCCGCTGGCGGGCTGGCGCCCGGCGGACGTCGTCGCCGGCGGGCTGCCGGTGCTGCTGCGCGCCGACTTCGCCCTGCACCCGCGCGAGGACCTCGTGCTGCGCGCCTTCCTGGGCCAGCCGCTGATCCTCTACGGCCACCACGAGCTGCTGCGCGGCGGGCCCGCCGATCTGGCGGCGGCGGCGGCGGAGATCGATGGGCTCGGCGAGGTCCGCTGGGGGTCGCTGGGGCAGATCGCCCGGGGGCTGCCGGGCGCGGCGGCGGCCGAGGCAGCGCCGGCCGGGGCTGCGACATCGGTTGCCCGAAGGGCGACCGGCCATGAGCCGAACGGCGACACCGCACATGGGCCGAACGGCGACACCGTACCCGCGCGGGGCGCGATGTCTCCGGCGCAGCTCGCCGCAATCCCCTCCCCCCCGCGTCGCCTGCGCCCTGTCGCGCGTCGTGTCGCCGCCGAGAGCGAGGTGCGGTTGCGGGCGCTGCTGGCCCAGGAGTAGCCTCGCGTCCTACCCCAGCGCCAGCTCCAGCAGCCGCTCGTGCCGTGCCGACCAGGAGTTGGTGTGCACGAACGTCAGCCGCTCGTCCTCCCCGGCGCGCCCGTGGGCGAGGGCGTCGCGGACCGCCTCGACGTACTCGTCGCGCCGCTGCACGAGAGCCACACGTAAGTCGACGCCGCGCATCGGCGGCAGGTCGGTGGCGACGACGGGAAGCCCGCCGGCGAGGTACTCGTAGAGCTTGAGGGGGCTCATCGCTTCCGTCAGCGGCGAGCGGTTGTGCGGGATCAACCCGACGTCGGCGACACGGATCAGCCCGGCCACCGCGGCCCGCGGCAGGGCCGGCCGGATCTCGATGTTGGGCACCGCCCGCAGCGCCAGGAGGTGACGCTCGTCGAGCAGCGGCCCCACGAGCAGGATGGTCGCGTCGGGCTCGGCCCGGGCGATGTCGATCAGGGCACCGACGTCGAGGCGTTCGTCGAGCGAGCCGGTGTAGAGCATGAGTGGCCGGGGCAGCTCGCGGGCCCAGCTGGGCGGGGCGGGCTCGCCGATCCACTCGCCGGGCTCCAGGCCGTTGGGGATGACGGCGCTGGGCCCGGTTGGGGCGAGCCGTTCCAGGACCGGCACGGACACCGCGGCGACGCGCCGCCCGCGCTCGCCGACGCGGGCGAAGCTCTCCCGGTAGGCCGGCCACCAATGGCTGTGCGGGGGATAGGCGGCCCAGTCGTCGGTGGCGTAGTAGGTGAGCGAGCGCGCCCAGTCGCAGTCCAGGAACCCGGCAAGCAGCGGGTGGGCGGTGATGACGGCCGGTTCCCGCAGGCCCATGCGGGCGGCGGCACGGCGCATCGCGCGCTCGTAGGCGGCGACGGCGCGCCGGGCGCCGCGCAGCGAGGAGGGATCGTGTCGGCGCAGCCGCACCGGCCGCAGCTGCCGGGCGTGCTCGTCGGCGGGAAACGGGGCGGCGTCGCGTTCGGCGAGGTCGCGCATGACCTTGACCGGCAGGCTGCGCATGAGATCGCAGACGAGCACCCGGCGGACGCGGCGATGGCCGAGCAGGGTCTGGGCGAGGCGGTCCTCGGGCATGAACCACCCGCGCCGGGCGGCGGCCTGCCAGCTGATGTAGGAGAAGGTGAAAACAACGTCGCGCGGAGGCGCGTCACGCGCGGCCAGGACCTCGTGGCGCTCGCTCACCCCGAGCACGGTCGCTCCCTTCCGCCGACGATCACAACCCGTCTCCGGTCCGGCACACGATGCCCCTCCTACTACGGCCGATCATGGCCTGCCTCGCGCACCGCGAACATGTGCAGGCAGTCGCCGTCGAGGAATCGGTCGAGCACCAACAGCAGCGGCGCTATGGCCCACGCGGCCAGGCGCAGCCCACGTCCACTCCAGCGGGCGCGGCCGAAGGCGGCGTACTGGAGGCTGAGGAGCAGCGCGGGTCGCATCGAGGCCGTCGTCCTCCCGACGGGCCGCAGACCGGCGCGGCGCATGAGCGCGCCGAGGCTGTCGGCGTCGAAATGCTGGAGGTGACGCGGCAGGTCGAGCTGGAACCAGCGCTCCCCGAAGACGCGGCGCTGCCAGCAGCCGTAGTTGGGAACCGCGACCGCGAGCGTGCCGCCGGGGCGCAGCAGAGCCGCGGCCTGCCGGAGGCTGGCGACGGGGTCCGGAACGTGCTCGAGGGAGTGGTTGAAGACGATCCCGTCGAACGTCGGCCCGCTCCAGGGAGCGTCGTCGAGCGTCCCCGTGTGCATCTCCACACCCCGCGCCGTGGCCCGAGCGGCGGCTTCGCGCGATGGCTCGACGCCGGCGACCCGCCAGCCGTGGCGGGCAAAGGTGAGGGCGAGCTCGCCGCTGCCGCAGCCGACGTCGAGCAGTCGCCCGCTGCGCTGCCAGCCCCTCAGCGGCCGGTAGGGACCGAGGCGCACAACGGCCTCCAGGCGTGCCCGTTCGACGAAGCCGCCGAGCCGGCCGGCGTGCTCCGGGTAGTAGGTCTGGGGGTAGTAGTCGGCGAACTGCTCCGGCCGCAGCCTGGGCTCGGTGCTCGCCAGCCCGCAGGCGCCGCAGGCGCGGACGGCAAACTCACCCGGGCCGCCCATCAGCCGGTCGGGTCCGCGCAGAAGGACCTCGCCGCGCAGCGGCTCGCCGCAGCCCGGGCAGGTGGCGAGGGCGCTCGGCGTATCGATCTCGGAGGCGACTGCGATGGCCATGCACATGAAAAACGCCTGCCTCTGACCCAACTTCCGACCACAAGCCCAACCCCGTGCCGGACGTTTTTCAGGCGGTACCAAGTGTCAGACGAAGACTCCCTCAAAGAGGCCACCCTCAGCGGCGTGCGCTGGGTGATGCTGACGCGCGTCGCCAGTGAAGCGCTGGCGCTCGGGGCGACGGTCGCCCTCGCCCGACTGCTCGCCCCGGCGGCGTTCGGGGAGGCGGCGGTGGCGTTGATCTTCATCCCCCTGGCGACGATCCTGACGTTCGAGGGCTTCGCCTCGGCGCTGGTGCAGCGGGAGTCGATCGAGGACGAGCACGTCCGCGCGGCGGTGGCGATGAGCGCGCTCGGGGGGCTCGTCCTGAGCGGCCTCGCGGCGGCTCTGGCGCCCCTGCTGTGGCGGCCGCTGTTCGGGGCGCAGGCGGCGGAACTGATGCTGCTGATGTCGCCGGTCTTCCTGCTGGCAGCGCTCGGCGGGGTGTCGCGGGCGCTGTTGTGGAGGCGCCTGCGCTTCCGGCGGATCAGCTTGATCGAAATGGCGGCGCTCAGCGTCGGCAACCTGCTCGCGCTGGCGCTGGCGATCGCGGGACTCGGAGCGCGGGCGATCGTGCTGGGGGCACTGGCGCAGGTCGTGCTGGGGACGGCGCTGCTGTTCGCCGCGGCGCCGGCCCCGCTGCCGCGCTGGCACCTGGGCGCGCAGCGCGAGATCAGCGGCTTCGGGGTGCCGGCGGCGCTGGCGGGAGTCGTCGACGTGATGTTCCGCAACGTCAGCTACGTGATCGCCGCGGCCGTCCTGCCGGCAGCCCAGACCGGCATGTACTGGCGGGCGTTCAACCTCGGGGTGGTCTACCAGGACAAGCTGAGTGGGGTCATGATGCAGATGGCGTTCCCGGTGTACTCGCGCACCGAGAGCCGGGCCGAGCTGCGCCGGCTGCACGAGCGGGCGGCACGGGTGCACGCGGCGGTGATCTTCCCGATTCTGGCGTCGCTGATCGTGCTGGCGCCGGTGGCGGTCCCGTTCGTGCTCGGCGCGAAGTGGACGCCGGCGGTGGAGCCGACCCAGATCCTGGCTGTCGCGGGGATGATCGCCGCCGTGCTCACCGGCTACCCCCAGGTGATGCTCGCGGTGGGCCGTCCGCGGGCGCTGCTGCGCTTCAACCTCGTCATGCTGGCGGGCTACGCCGCGGTGATCTACCTCGCCGTCGGCCACGGCCTGATCGTCTTGGCGGTGGTGACCTCCGCCGCCTACCTGTGCATCTTGGTCGGCGTCTACCGCTTCCTGCTCTCGAAGACCGTGGAGCTCTCGATCCGCCGCCTCCTCCCCGAGCTCGGCCCGGCGCTGGCCGGCTGCCTGGCGCTGGCGGCGGTGGCCGAGCCGGTGCGCCTGGCGCTGGAGCCGGCGGGGATGCCCTTCGTGACGCTGGCGCTCGGTGGCGTCGCCGGCCTGCTGGCCTACGCGGTGGCGCTGCGCCTGATCTCACCGGCGACGTGGCGCGACCTGGCGCTGCTGCTGGTCCGCGTCCTCCCCCCGCTGGAGCGGCTGCGGCGCAGAGATCGAGGCGCCCGCGCCGAGCAGCGCGAGCCGGCGCTGGACCTGGCCGAGTCGTCTGTGTGAGATTGCGCCGGCAGCGGACCTATGCCGGCACGGGCTCGCGCGAGGGCCGGGGCATCTCCGGCGGCGCCACCGGCTCGTGGGGCGCGAGGCGGGCACGATCCGCTTCTGCTCCCCGGGGCAGCTGAAGACCATCCGGCGGACCTCCGCCAGATGGCGGCCCGGGCCCAGGCGAGCTGACGCGCACGGCCTCCCCCGCGGGCGCGGCGGCGGGCGAGGCGGTGCGCAGGGCGACGATCATGCCCCCGACGAAGAAGAGCAGATAGGGGACGTGGGGGAAGGAGAAGACGTCGAAGAGGGCGCTGGCGACGAGGATGACGCCGACGGACGCCAGCGCGGCGAGCCCAAGCGCGGAGCGGCGCGGGTCGGGCCCGCGGATGCTGAGGTGGGCGAGGCGCATCATGGCGAGGAGGATGGCGGCGTAGACGACGAGCCCGAGCAGGCCGACGGCGATGAGGACGCCGAGGTATTCGTTGTCGAGGATGCGGTACTTGTGGGGGTCGTAGCTGCCGTAGCCGCGCCCGATGAGGAGATGGCTGAGGATGTCGGGCCGGACGGCGTCGTAGCGGGCGACGCGGTCGGTGGTGGTGGCGACGGTGTTGACGTGCCCGGGCTCGAGCTGTTCCAGGACCGAGCCGAGGGCTCCGGGCGAGGTGGCGTGGACGAGGACGCCGAGGACGAGCCCGAGCCCGAGCAGCGAGCGGATGATGGTGCGGGGGCGGTAGACCGCCAGCAGGACGATGGCGGCGGCGGGCGCGACGAGGCTGGTCTTGCGCGAGGTGGCGACGCCGGCGGCAAGCAGGAGGCCGACGGCGATGGCGTAGAGGATCTTGCGGCGTTTGGTGCCGGCTTCGATGGTGCCCATGAGGGCGAAGGGCAGGACCATGGCGAGCAGGGCGGCGAGCTCGAGCGGCTGGTCGGTCGGCCCGAGGACGTTCAGCCGTCCGATGGAGTCCGGGGTGTCGAGTTCGCTGGGGATTTCGATCGGGAGAACTTTCCCCCAGAGCGAATAGAAGATGTTGTAGTGGGCGCGATACTCGACGATGGTGGCGACGGCCATGACGGCGCCGAGGCCGACCATGAGGGCAACGAAGCGGGGGACCTCGCGCGGCCTGACGGTGGAGGCGACGATGAGGAAGAAGAGGACGTAGGAGAAGAGGAGGGCAAGCTTCTTGGCGGTGAGTCCGATCTCGTTCATGTTGGCCAGGGCGGGCCCGTTGACGGCGACGCCGATGCAGCAGAGGGCAAAGAAGGCGAGGGCGGCGACGTGGACGATCGTGAAGCGCAGGCGTGGCCGGGCGGAGCCGCGGATGAGGACGATCGTGGAGATCCAGAGCAGGGCGAGCGCGACGAGCAGGGGCCGGTCGAGATTGGCGCCGCCGGGGAGATCGATCGACTGGAAGGGGACGAGGAAGATCATCGCCATGAAGCCGGCGAGAGCCCAGGGCAGGACACGTTTGGTGTGGGGCCAGTCGTCGGCGTCGAGCGAGTGGTCGTCGAGCAGGTCGCGCTGCTGCTCGGCGCGGGCGGCTGACGGGCGGCTCGTGCCTAAGCGGCGCGCGAGCCGT
>Ga0335072_10003366_pt1 | contig 24123 bp, 22 predicted proteins | sample Lox_Sample_21_FD_206725 | JGI IMG/M metagenome (GOLD analysis project Ga0335072, IMG submission 206725) | Soil microbial communities from Loxahatchee National Wildlife Refuge, Florida, United States - Lox_Sample_2.1 | ecosystem: Environmental > Terrestrial > Soil > Wetlands | place: USA... | reverse complement strand
TGGCGTTCGGCTGATACATTGCCTCTTCGCGCAACAGCTTCCGCCCCAGCTGACCCACGTACGTCGCGGTGACCGCTTGCTGGTTGGCAAAGGACTTCTCCACGGCAACATTCCATTGAAAGGAGCGAGGAAGCTTTAAGTCGGGGGAGAACGCTTCAACCAGTGGGTATGGCGGCTGCGTCGAGATGGCTGGGAGGTAAGATGGCACATCGCTTGCCGGTAAAGAGACACCGGATGTCGCCAATGTAGCCTGGCCTGGGAAAAAAGACGCAATGTCAGCAACTCGCCCCACCCCGAGGTCATAGAACATTCCCCAGCCGGCACGAAGAACCGTATCCCCGTTCTGATTGAGTCTGTACGCCACACCAACACGCGGAGCCAAGTTGCCGTAAGTCGTCTTCCAGAGAGGCGTACCAAAGGGGGCAAGAGCCAGCTGTGACGGATTGTCGACGTTCTCCCAGGATGCCAGCCGCGTTCCATTTCTCGCCGATGGAGCCGGAACTAACTCCCAGCGCAAGCCATAGATGATGGTGAGCCGTGGACCCGCCTTCCAGGTATCTTGAGCATAGAGAGACAGTGAATTGGCAGATAGATCCGTGGGTAATCGCGCCGCAGCGTATAACAGCACACTTTCTGTGGAGAGGAGGTCTTGAACCGAGTTTGCTATATATAAAATCCCGCTGGTATAGGGATTTTTGTCGAGAAAAATCTTCCGGTAGTCGCCGCCCATCTTGAGCTGGTGCGTCCCTATTCCCAGGTTGAAGTCATCCGCAAAATCCAACTGTCTCGCTTGGTTCCTGCCGACCGGACCAGTCGAATAGAAGCCTGTTTCGAGAGTCTCGAATGCGGCGTTACTCGTCGCCGGGGCAAGGGAACCTAGAATGAGACTCGGGTTGAGGGGTGTGGCTCCCCCAAAGGAGTCCAGGGATTCAATCGAGTCCGATGCCTGCTTCGAGTAGTTCGCCCGAAAGGTATTCGCCTTTGTGCTGCCGAACACCATGTTGACGCCAACGGTAAGCGTCTGCGTATTGACTGGACCGCTCTCCAGCATATTGAGTGCCAGCGTGGGAGTTCGGGATACAGTTTCCGAGGGTGCGTAGTTGTAACGGGCAAATACCGAGAACCGGTTATCGATGACATCATCGATCCTGAGGCTGGTTGCGTTCAGCGTGGCTTGATTGGAATAGGAACCCGTAAACTGAGCTGTGAAATCGTCGGCCGAGGACGGTCCATTCGGAATGGGAAAGGCATTTAGGTACGGCGCAACTGATGGCGCCGCCTGCGCACGAGCATCGTTGGAAGGAACGACCGTCGAGCCGGTCTGGGGGAGGCGCAGCCGCGCCCCCTCGTAGGAAAAGAAGAAGAAGGTTTTGTCTTTTACGATCGGGCCACCGAGAAAGCCGCCAAAATCGTTGTGACGTTCCTCGGCCCGCGGAAGTCCTGCCTGATTCGCAAACCAATCGTTCGCGTCCATGACATCGTTGCGAAAATACTCATAAAGCCCTCCGTGAAAATCATTGGTGCCGGAACGCGTCGTCAGGATCACCTGTCCGCCGGGAGCTTTGCCGAATTCAGGCGCGAACGAAGAGGTTTCAACCCTGAACTCCTGCAGTGCCTCGACGGAAACCAGGCTGCTCGTGCCGCCAAGAGCGCTGAATGCCTGCGCTGATCCGGTTCCCGATTCGCCCGAATAGAGGCCATTGGTGCTCACACCGAAATTCGCCGAAACGCCGTCAACTGTGAAGTTGTTGGCATCGGTTCGCTGCCCGCCGATGCTGAATTGTCCGGGCGCTGTCCCGGAAGCGCCGCCTGCTGTTTGCTGGGCGATCACAACCCCTGGAGTTAGCTGCAACAGCGTGTTGAAACTTCTGCCATTCAGGGGCAGGTTTTCCACGAATTGGCGATCGATCACGGTGCTGACAGACGCAGATTCGGTTTGCAGTAGCGGCGCGCCGCCTTGGACAGTGAGCGTTTCTGAGGTGGGTCCGACCGGTAGAGTGAAATTGAGAGCCAGCGCACTCTGGGTGTGCAATACGATGTCGGGCTTGATCAGAGTCTTGAATCCGACCTTCGAGACCTGAATGCGGTAGGAGCCAGGCGGCAGATTCGGTACGGCATAGATGCCTTCGCTATTGGTGGCGCCGGGAAAATGCACGCCGGTGGCGTCATTGACGATTTCGATATCAGCGCCGGGGATCGCTTTGCCGGAGGGGTCGAGCACAATCCCGCTCATCGTCGCATTGGTGGATTGTGCCGCTGCGACAGTCGCGGCAAAGAGTATGACCAGCAGCCGGATGGCGGTTGTCGGGCTCACGAGAGGGCTCCTTGGGTAGCCAGGATGATTTCGCTTCACCCTGTCTACGGAAGACCTTCAGATTTTTTCTCAAAGTTTTTCTGGATTCTTACGGCCGGAAGATCAGGGCCGGCAAGACGATGCTAGGGATGGTTCGGTTCGATGCGCAGATAAGCAAAAAGAAGAGGATTACCGCTGGGATGCGGGCTGCCCCCATTTGGCTCGACGGTGACGAAGACCGCATCGATTTGCGCTAAGGTCTTAGGATTTGTCGACTTTAGAACCCATCGTTTCTTGTTGGCATTGTCCTGATAGAAAATTCCGAGGTTAACGGCGTGATCCCGGTCCGGGCCCCGTCGCCCCCAGGCCTGGAAAGTACTGGCGTTCTTGATTCCTGGTTGCTGATCGAGATCGTAGGCGTAGAAGACGAGCGATTTGCCCTTGGTGTAAAAAACGCGCCCAAACGGTTTTTGCGTATCACCGGTTTTGGCTACATCGTAGACCTCGGCGATGTAGAGATCCCTCGATCCCATAAGTTCGCGGATATCCCGGTCGTGATCCAGGAGTTCCTGTTCCTGAGCAAGTTCCTGATCCCGCTCGTGCATGGAGTTTGTGAGTTCGTTGACCTTCTCCCGAAGCCCTGCCACCTGTGCAGCATCTGCGGAGCCCTGAGTCGTGACGGTGTCGAGCTTCTGTTGCAGGCTCTGTAGATTTGTCTGTGCAAGCTGCAATTGCTGCGCCAGGTTGGTCTTCTCCTGGACGATGCGGGTTCTCTCCGTCTCTTTGTCGCTCAGGTCTTTCTCTAATTGTGTCTGTTGAGACGTTAGGCGTGCGATCTCTGCCGATTGGAGATCGAGCTGGGCGCGAAGGGCGGCGACCTGGATGTTTCTCTGCTCTTCCGCTTTAGTGCCCGGAGGGGACTCGCTTTTCGTCTCGGCGTGCACTGGCAGGGCCCCGGGCGACGCCGGTGGGAGAGGCGGCGAAGCCGGGCGCGCGGAATCAGCCCCTTGCCGAATCCCTATCCGGTAGATGGAGAAGCCGAGTGCGGCAATCAGCACGAGTCCGGCCGCGAATTGCCACCAGACTTGACGCCAGAGAAGGTCTCCGGCAGATGGTGATGTGCTCGGAGGGAAAGCGTGGGGAGGACTTTCCCTCTCTCGCGCAGCGTTATTTTTCGGCGGCTCTCCGTCTCGGTCCAATCTGGCAAACAGCACCGCCTCAGCTTCTTCCAGTGACCAATCTGAGGATTTCGCAAAAGCATCTTCTGAAGATGGCTCAGGAGCCATGGCAGGAAGCAACTTGCCGATCAGCGCCTCGTATTGCGCCATCATTGCCCGACACTCTGCGCATCCGGACAGGTGCCTCGCCAGGCGAGCACTTTCCGCAGGGCTTAACGTTCCTGACGTCGCGAGGGCGCAAAGTTCCAGGAACTCGTCATGGGATTCGCTTGGCGGCAAGGGCCGGGCTCCTCCGCTGGAGCAATTTTCTACCATACGGCTCACTTTACCCGCAATTTTGCCCGGAATATCTGCCGACGCATCTCTTCCAGGCCGCGGTAATAGTGATTTCTTATATTCCTGACTGTCTGGCCCAAGAGTCCGGCAATTTCTTCCAAGGTATGACCTTCAAAGAAATAAAGCTGGATGGTTCTTCGCTGGTCATCGGAAAGTGCGTTGTCTATCGTCCTCAGCGCTTCTTTTCCAAGCGCCCCTTCCAGGGACTGCTCGTAGAAGGCGACCTCGCGGCGAAGATCATGCACGTTCATGATATCGTCCTCCAACTCAACGCTCTGGTAAAAGTGGCGGGATGCCAGATACCGGCGGCGATCGATGGCCCGGTGATAGGTGACTTGGGCGATCCACGAAGAAGCCGAGCCGAGCTGGGGGTCGAAGAGGGCTGATCTACGGAAGAGGAAGAGAAAGACCTCCTGCACCAGATCGTCTGCTTCGGCCGCATTGCGCAGGATGCGGAAGGCGATTGCTCTCACCACACGCGCGTACCGGTGGAACAGAATCCCCAGCGCTTCTCGGTTGCGTTCGTGGAGCAGTTCGAACAAGGTCTCGTCGGAGGCGTTTGTTGGTTCTTGGGGGCTTTCAACCTCGCGAGCGTGATCACATGATGGCGGCACATCGACGGATCGATGTGCGCTGCTATTTGAATGGCTCAGCGTCCGGCTTGGTTCCAGTTCAGTCGTTTCGAGATTGTCGGGCAGGGCGCCAAGAAAATAGGCGGCAGCTTCTGAGTTCATCGCTCCCTCAATCTCGCAGTTCTCTCAATTCAGTTTGCCTTCGGAATTACCCAACTCGTAGAGTTCAATTCGCCAGCAATAGACAAACTGCCAGCCATGAACGAGCTTGTCCTGGAAAGTACCTCATACAATCCCTAGTATCAAGCAAAAAACCTACAATCTGCTGGTGGTGATTTCGCTTGCACAGCCATAAATAACGTATGTGCCGGATTCCAAAAGGTTCTTCAGAAGACTCGGCCATCGCTTGCGACAACTTCGGATTGAGCGCGGATGGTCTATTGACGACATGGAGATAAGGGGAATCCGCGCAAAGCACTGGCAACAACTGGAGACTGGCCGGCCGATCACTGTTACAACCCTACTTCGGGTTTGCCAAGCACTAAATGTCAATGCCTCCTATCTTTTGACGGAACTTGACCTCGACATTTACGAGGAACTGCCGTTGCCGTTGCTGCGAACACGACGAAACACCGGGCAGAAGTAGACGTTCGAAATCAACGCCCAAGTCGCACGCAATCCGTCAGAGGCAGTTTGTCAAATCCTACAATCTGCTAGTGGTACTTCTGATGGTTCGCCCATAGATAGAGTATGTGGCGGATGTCAAAAAATTCTTCAAGCGATTGGGACACAAAATGCGGGAGTTACGGCTACAGCATGAACTGTCGCAGGAAGATATGATCTTGTTTGGCTTTTCCGGAAAGCACTGGCAGCAATTGGAAGCGGGACGCCCCATAACCGTCACGACGCTTTTGCGAGCATGCGAGGCTCTTGGAGTGACGATGGCAGAAGTTGTAAAGGACTTGGATAAAGGCGTCTACGAAAAACCGGGAGCTGCTGCGATTTCGGTCATTAAGAAAATCTCTGCAGAGCGTCCTCGCAGGCCTTAGATTACCGATTCAACAAGTACGGCGCTCCGCCTTGGGCGGAGCGCCGGGTAAGTAGTCTTATCGGTCCAGCACTATCAATAACCCAATGTAATCTGTGATACAGAATGATTCGCTACAGGGAACGGCAAGCCCGGCCTGAAGGACTGGTCCGACCATGGTCGTCTCCCTCCTCTGTCCAGACACCAAGTGGTGTTTGGAAGGTCAGCTCAATTTCGGTAAGCGTCGCGGCCGTCTTCTTGGCCATGGCCACGTTCGGGATACGTCGCGCAGACCTTGGCCAGGGACTACTGGCATTCGCCATAGCCATCTTCTCTCTGGTTGCCGCACTGCACGCGAGATTTCTCTATCTGGCTTGGAAACAATACCGCCTGGCGAGTGACAGCCTGGAGGCAAAAGAGCGCGAATTTGAGTCTGTCTTTGAAAACGCATTAGACGCCATTCTCATTCTCGACAATCGTCGAATATGTCTTGACGCAAATCCGTCGGCTCTGCAGCTACTCGGTGTGAACCGCGACCAATTGGTTGGCCGGTCAATCGTTGAGTTTTATGCCGATATGCCGGCATTCGATTCGTCCTGGGAGCGCCTGCTTTCGGAATACCATGGTCGCGGCCAATCTGAGGTTTTGCGGTCAGACGGGGCCCACCTCTTCGTAGAATTCACGGCAACCCCCCACTTCCTTCCCAATCGGCATTTGATGATCTTTCGCGACGTGACGCAGCGGCGCAGGTCTGAAGAAGCAAAAGACCACAGCCTTGCCCTAGCCAAATCTGCATGGCAGGAAGCAGACTTGCTGCGAAAGGCGACGTTGGCGCTGACTCAGGATCTACGCATGAATTCTGTACTGGACACCCTGCTTCAAACACTTCACCGGCTTGTGCCCTATGAAGCTGCGCAAGTGCTGCTTTTGGAGACGGAAACGAAGCTCTTTCTGGCTCGCGAGGTAGTGTGGCAAAACGGGACAGGGCCATTTAGAGGTTGTCCCGATACCCTGGACACTTTCGAGCATCCGGTCATAAAGCAGGCACTGGAAAACCGAGAAGCAATCCTGATTTCCGACACGGTTGAGGAGGGCGGCTGGACGTTTACTAATGAGCAGACGCACATGCGTTCATGGCTCGCGGTTCCACTTCTTTCCTCCAATCAACTACTGGGGCTTTTGTTGCTCTCCCATGCGAAACCGGGATATTTTACTGCTGAGCACCTTCGCGTCTCCGGCACCCTTGGGGTAGCGGCCGCTATCGCTATCCAAAATGCCCGGCTTTACGAGCGCGCGGAAATTTATGGGGCGGAGCTTGAGCGCCGCCTGTCCGATCTCCATCAGGCGCAACAGGCGTTGGAGCAGTTGAAAACGCAGCGAAGTGCGTCTGAAAGCTGAGTCTCAAGAGGTATTTCGGTTAGGCCGATCATCCGTTCAACCGGTGCAGTTGGTCGCTGAGAATTAGTCTGCCTTTCCGGACGGGTCCCACCGGTCATATCTCCGACCAGATTCTCATCATTTCGCGGAGAAGTTTCAGTCATACGCTAGGCTGACGTCGTGCCCAGGGTGGCCAACCGAAACCAAGGAGCGAGAAAGGCTAGGCTCGTTTGACACTCTGGCAATTGTGGTCACGTGCGCGGGACACTGCCCGAGGCTCGGCTTCCATTTCGGAAGGGTAATCGCACAAAGTATGCAGCCGCATTGATAGGTGCCGATATGAACAGAAGAGCAAGTCGGTTAGGAAGGTCACAGCCGCGGATCGTCTGCTGGAAGTGGGCTTCAATCCATGCCCCGCTCGTTGGACATAACGATGGACAGCCAGATCGCAGTTCTCGCGCTCGCGGCGAAAGGCTCATCCAACGCTGCCGGGCAATACCTTGGCATTGGAAAGTCAGTTGTCCGCAAATGGGTTCAGAGCGTCGAAGGGGAGCTCGGTACGCCTGTGTTCCACACCAGACAAACGGCGCGGCGGTGGCCCGATTATCCTGTCGCACTCGGTAACGAAGAGTCGTTATGGATTCTCGGCCTCCCCTCCCCGCCGGGGACTACTGGTACCCGGGCTCGCCTGATCCGGTGGTCGATCAGATGTTTCGGCGCGCTTGCGCACGTGCGTGGCCATACGCCGTGTATTGCGCTACCCGGTACCAGCATGATGCTCAGTTCGCGTACCACTTAATGGACGAGGCGGTTACCAATGCCGAGCGCTATTTTGAGCGTTTCAATCAGCAGCGGACCGGGACTCAGATCTTCTATCGAATCATCAGCGTGATTAAGCGCCTCTCAGTGTGCCGTGCCAAGAGGAACAGAGAAATTGCGAAGGGCACGTTGTCGGATCTCGAGGTTCTTGTTCGGAGCCACGCAACCAGGTCTGGCGCTGAGCAGGACGCTCTCGTCCATCAGCTTCTTGACCGGATGACCGATCGCACGCGGCAAATCGTCAGCCGGCGTCTTGCCGGGCACAGTTGGCGTCAGATCGCGCGCGAGTTCGGTACAAATCACGTCGTTGTGGGACGCGCGGCACGCACTGAGGTTCGGACTCTTCTCTTTCCTTTGCGCAGTACGAATACTTCTCGTGAAAGAGAGCAAAGCGATTAAAGAACATACCAATCCTGAACAGCTCGATGCCCGATGCGAGAAGGGATGCTCGCTTAAAGAAGCTGACAGTTCGGATGGCTAGAGCACGGCCGAGTAACCGGCGCACCATTCTATCCATCCCGGAATGTCACCACCGCAGCAGATCTGCCACGAGTCGAAGGCCGCACTTGCACGCTGCCTACGCTGCGATGGACTTCTTTGTTTAGTTAAGATCAAGGAAGTGCATTTGTAATCCGGCTACGCACTTGCTTGGCTCCGCATCGCAAGACAAATGTCCCCAAGAAGCCTAACCGTATCAGGCTGACACACCCGGAAGCCATTTCTGTCTAAGAAACTCAGCTTCGGCAGATCTGCCGAAGCTGAACTCAAAGTGCTCTCATCCGGAGTCTGTTCTCGTTGTCTCCGGGCTTCTGCTTCACGGAGGTGTTTCGCTGGGATGAAAATCGGTCTTTCAGGGATGACCCCGCATAGAGGGTTTGCGGAAGGGTGCGCAGGCACCATCTTAACCGGGAGTCTCTTTCTACGTTGTGACTGTCTGACGCGTTCAATGAGCGCGGCATCGTGCTGAAGACCGGACCCTTGAGCCACAGACTTGGATGCTTGCTCTTTTGTGACCTCGGCTGTTACGGGGTGGATCGGAGCGGTCGATGTCCTTTTTCGGGGCTTCTTGAAAGTGTTCTCGTGTGCTTTTTCCGTTGGTGTGAAAAAGGATGCCAAGAGCTGGCGAGCCCTTTGGAGACGATCCAATTCGGCGTCAATCAAAGAAAGAATTCGGGTGTAAGGCATCTTTGTCTTCAGTCTATCGTGGACGATCGTCGATTAAGCTGCAAAGAAACAGGTGGCTCTCTTTGTTGCTCTCGGGAGAAAATATGCAGCCATCGCTTTCCCGAAGCAAGACATGCACACTCGGGATGTGCGTCTCTACCCAGTTCCATGCCGGTGAAAGCGGCAGATTTAGGATGCGCAGTAGGCACTGAGGTTCGCGCTCTTCTTTTTCTTCCGTCTGGCACGAATAGTTCTGCGAAACACCTAGTTCAGGCATCTTCGCGGACTTTCTCCGCCGGCGTTGCGCGGTCGAATTGTTCGACAAGTCTGGACCAGTAGTCAAGGCGCTTCCGGCAGCGGGAACAGATCCCCAGATGTCTTGCACGTTCTGTCAGGAAGAGCTTGCGAACATAAATGTAAACGCGCGAATCTCATCTTCTGTATAGCAAGCGAAATCCTTCTCCTGAAACGTCGGCCGAGCCGCGCCTGGCGTGAGAAGCTCTGCTTTTCGCTTTGCCACCATGTCGTCAAACTGGATTTGCCGCACGGGGAAATTCGTCCATAGCGTGTCATCCGTAGCCCACAGGTCCTCGAGAACAGCACTCGCATTGAGTGCGAGATACCGAATGGCCTCCTCACGCCCGTGGAAAGTTTTTCCCTGATCGACGAGTGACGCTGCCGCGATGTGCGCCAATCCGAGGATCTCGTCGTCAGCGTAGGTTTCGGCGTGATCGCGGAACTCGTTGATTTCCGCTCTCGCGATCTCTGCGAATTCGGAATTGCGATCCGCCAGTCTAGCGACTTCGGAAGTCAGCGCCGGCATCTCGATCCGAGTTCCCGGTGCGGCCTCCCACGCCGGGTGGTCGCAGGTGTACATTCCAGGATCAAAGATATCGACCAAAGACTCTTTGCGGTCATCGGGTCCGCGAAATCGATTCAGCATGTCCAAGAACCAAGAGAGCTGGGCATCATTGAATCCGCGAGCGGCACTCTTCACGGACTCTTCGCGGTACACATCAAAGCTCTCCATGAGTGAGCTGGGGAGAATGAATTCATTCAATTGCACTATCATTTGATCGATCTCTGTCGCCGGGGTCTGCATGTCGGCCTCCTTCCCCTCGCGAGCTTGTTTTCCCACGAAAGAGAGGCTCTGTCAAACTGGCCGAGAAACTCGGCTTTATCGAGGAGTGAAGCCACGCAAAATGCGGGTTTTGCCGTAAAACTCAACCAGGAAATCTCCTTTCATGTGTTCTGTTACTGGAACGTCCCAGCAGAGTGCCTCGATGCTGCTTCTTCCCTGCCGTATCCGTGCCCATGTGTTTCTGACGCTTAAGACTTCGGCCATGCGAATCAAGAACCTCGGAGGAGGATTTCCTTCTCCAAACGGCTCGAGCCGAAGCAGATGTTCATCGAAATGGCGCCCGACGAATGACAGATTGAGCTCGGCTTCAGCGTCAAGTCTCTGGCTGTCTCGTCTCACCAACGGTTCTACCGACCGAGCGAACCTCTCCCGGAATTCCTCGATCTGGTCGACAGCCATCGTTAAACCAACCGCTTGAGCATGTCCTCCGAAGCGAAGAAACAGTTCTGCAAGGGGTCGCAGAGTCTCGACCAGGTCGATACCAGGGACGCTTCTTCCTGATCCAACTACTTGACCAGGAGCTGTCGATGGGACGAGCACGATGCTGGGAACCGAATATCTCTCGACGCATTTACTCGCTAAGAGTCCTGCGATCCCCTTCCGGCTCGTCTCGCGATATACCACCAGGCCAGGTGGCGTATTCGTTCCAACCGACTCCACCAGTTCTTCAAAATGCGCCTTTACAGTGCGCCGGCGTTCCATATTCAGTTGATTAAGCCTGTCGACGCTCTGCCGTGCAGCCTCTTCGTCGAGCCCAGCCTCGAAGACAGCAAGGGCCTCAGCCGGATGAGCCATTCTGCCGGCGGCGTTGATCCGCGGGGCAACGCCGAAGGCCACGTCGCGCGAATCCGGTTGGGATGGATCGGTACAAGCGGTCTTGAGCAACTCTTGCAGTCCTTTGTGCCTCGATCGGGAGAGCTCGGCGAGTCCCAACCTAGAGAGAGTTCGTGTGCCATTGAGCAGCGGCACACAATCGGCGATCGAAGCGATCGCTGCATATTGACTGCACCCGGACAACAGACGCTCGACCTTCGTATCGTTCCAGCCCGCCTTCAGCGCGAGTGCCCACGCAAACATCGCAGCCAGGCCGGCTCCGCAGAACGCATCAGACCAGACCGCTGTGGTCTCTGCCTGCTCCTGGATGCGGTGGTGATCGATCACGACGACATCGATCCCCAGCCGTTGCGCCAATCGTACGGCCGCCCGCGCGTTAATGCCGTTATCGACCGTGATAAGCAAGTCGGTTCCGGTGCACGAAAAACGATGGACTGTCGGTGAAATGAGACCGTAGCCCTCATCCCGGTGCGGCAGATAGGTCCTCGGTGCTGCACCTAAACCAGCCAGCAAGCAGCGTAAGATGTGACTTCCGAGGACCCCGTCACAATCGTAGTCACCATGGATGGTGATACGTTCGCGTCGCCGCACAGCGCCAAGGACACGATCTGTGGCTTTTTCCATCGACGGAATTGAAAAAGGATCGGGAAGATCACTCCAAGATGGCACCTTCAGGAAGGCGTCGATGTCCTCAACGCCACGTCCGGCAAGCACTTCAAGCAACGGCTGACATAGAAACATCGCTGCCTCCGAAGAAAAACGCCCGATATTTGAATCGAGTGTTGTCGTTTCCAAGTGAGTGATTTGTCGCTGGATAGAGAACTCTGTCAAACGGATGATCGCCGGTTTAGTGGGTCAGAGTCCGACAAGCTGACTATTCGCTCAATTGAATCGCACCAAGTGGCGAACCGATTCCGCGGCATTCGTGGATGCTGGGCCGTTTTATCGCTACCGACTGAAAGTGTGGCTATTGCAGACCAAGTGTCTCGACCCTTTTAATTTCTCTGCGCCCGGTTGCGATATAGTTGCTGCGTGAATTGGGGGGTACGTGTCCCATGACTGAGACGACGGAAAGCTTCAGACCAGCGCTCTACTACCCGTACATCCACATCCGAAGCGAGGACTGGCTTAAGGCCACGCTCCTGTGCGTACCAGTCGTTAAGCGCCTAATCCCCGAGAACTATGACCCTGAAGACACCGGTGACATTGCCCCATACGCGAAAATCGCAGGTCCCTATGGCGAACTTTTGCAGCGAGTACCCGCCTATAGTGTCGCTGCAGATCAGGCGCAACAAGAGCTTTTCAGTAAGATTCGCGATAACCTTGACACCATTAAAGAAGCGTACGGCAGAGCAAAAGCACCCGCGGTCGACGAGTACTGGATTCACGATGCTAAATTTTCGGGTTCTCTCCTGGGGTATCTGGAAGATGAAGGCCTGGCATGGAAGAGCGCCGACCCGAACGCGTATGGCCAAAGGAACTGGTACGCACTTCATCCGACTCTAGGCAAAGCGGTGATGACGTGCATTGGCCTGAGTACAGCGCGCGACAGCGATCTCGACATCGTGACAGCGGACGGTAAATACCACGAAGCCCTGCTAACCACGGATGAAGACGATATCTTTGACGCCCTTTTACGTCAGCGCAGATTGCAAAAGCTGACCGCAGATTCAGAAGCCCGCCGCGATCTGGGTCAACTTGTGATTGCGCTTGCCGGAATCAATCTCAAGGCGCTTCCCCCGGACCGAATTCCCGAACTCCAGGCATCGAAGAGGTTCGCCGCCTTCGGCAACCTGCTGCGGAGGAGCGCAAGCACAATCGACAAGAACACCGACGAGGCCACATACAATCGCGAGCTCGAGGCTGAGGCCGAACAAATCGTCGATGCGTGGCGTGACGCCGTCAACGAAACCAGCAAAGACCTGCGGGAAGCTGTCTTTGAGAGTGTCGTGCTTGGGTCTGAGGTGGTCAAGACGCTGGTGAAGGGTCCTGAGGTATATGAACTAATTGCCGTTGGCGGATTCGGTCTGTGGCGCGTGGGCGATAAGGTCAAGCGTTACGTGGAACGCCGTCAAAAAAACAATCATTTTCTCAGCCAAATCAGCAATGCCGAGTCAGAGGTTCTTCGCCTGCAATTTCCGCTTGGCCTTTAGGGATCCATGGTGGACTCGATAGACTAGACTCGGCAATGTGCTCACTCATTCAGGGTTAGTACCGCGAGGTCGGAATGGCGACTGGAATCTCACAATCGAGGCCTGCGCTGATCGCCGTCGCAATGGGCCTTTCTCGGGACTAATCCGCCGACTCGCCAAGTTACAGTAGGTCAAGGGGGGCGCATGATCGAAGTTAAACCAGGCGAGTTGGAGCAGCTTGGGGCATTGCTGAAGGAACACGATATAGAGGCACTGATTGCGAGGCATAAGCCACAAGCCTTGGACGTCAGATTCGATGTCCAGCGGCTAGACCGCAATTCGTTGGCAGCCTCATTCCCGAGAATCAGCACTGCAGGGCCATACTCTATAACGCTGTCTCCACTGCTAGTGGAATGGGGCCTTACAGATCGCGTTTCCTTCTCGACAATTATTCTGCACGAACTAGCCCACGTCATTGATCGCGTGAAGAATTGGACGAGATATGCCTCGATCGATCCCCTAAATTATCCCGAAATCCTGGAATACGAAGCGGACGACTTCGTGGTCGCATGCGGCTGGAGGGACGGTCTCATCGAGACACTGCGTCTCGCGATCGCCCGCGGGCGGGAACATGGGATACCAGAGGGCATGGCTAGCAAGAGACTGTCTCGCCTTTCGAACGCGGTTTAACGCGAGTAAAGATTAGTAACAAAATGTCTGGACCAAGCACACACCAATCACTCTTCCGGTGTGTAGAAGGAGTTTTACGCGCCGGTCGTAGTTTATGTATGGGAACGAGGCTATTGAGAAAAGCAGTGCGAGGACTGACATTGTGCCACTGAACATGTGTATCCCTGCCTGATCGCCCAGGCGGATATTCAGCCCTTTCTTTTCGAGATCGGTCATCATGTCCAACAGCTTCTTTGGCCGCTCAGCATCTTTCAATTCATCGCGCCCGGTGTTCCGCATCGAGATCGACACGTTCTCGTGGAGCACCAGCCCGTCGAGACTCCCGTTGACGCACGTCGGAATCTTCTCTTGAACGCCATCCCCGATGCAGAGCTGGAAGAACACACCGGGTACGTAGAAGACATACCGCTTGAATCCGAGGAGCGGTTCTGCCCGGTAAGGCTCGATCATGGCCTGCCACACAACAGGCGCAGAATCGACGGTGACACAGAGCGCCATTGTCTTCGGCAGGGCGCTCTTTCCGAGAAGGTACTGGCGGAGCGCCTCGATTTCATTTTGCTCCATTTCGATATAGGGTTTCCCGCGATCACCGTGCCACGGATGGACAGCGGCTTTGAAGAATACGCCGCAGCCGAAGTGGGTAAGCTTCGGAACATCAAGTTCGGGGTTCTTAGCCGCGGCGAAGATCTTCACATCACCACAGTCCTCAACAGGCGCTTGCTTGAGGAGCCGATCCCGCAGTGGAAATGGTCCACCGAGCGTCGCGAACAATCTATGAATCCAGCTCTCTCCGTCACGATTGAAGGTTTTCTCGCAATCGCCGCAAAACACATATTCCTTCACCTGCTCGGACGTTTGGGCCATCTTCTCGCGGGAAAAGCGCACAGGATGGAGATTGCCGGCACGGAAGAGCGAATAGAGTGACCGCGGCATGAAGTGGCTATTTTGCAGGAGTACGCCTTCCGAAAGGCACAGGCGGCAGTCACCGGTCTCCACGGATATCCTCCCAGATAGTAAGCGCTTCAAGGCATCATTCTATTCTCGCGCTAAAATCGTCATTCGCACGCCGCCTGTGTAGGGTTCGAAATTCCGCGAACGACGATGGCACTCCGGCGCAGATCTCGATAAGTCCTGTGAAAAGTCGGCATCGCGCCTGTTATCCCAAGTCCTTGTGAGCTGGCTGTGAATAGCCGTCGTGATCGGCGTTTACCGGGAATAATCGCCGAAAATCTCCGAATCTGGTTTCAATGAGTGCTTAGGTGCTATCGCCGATTGAGAAAGGTGATTCCAATCATCTCAGAGTAGGCCCCCTTCGGCCGGCCAAGTGTATTCGCTCGTTCAGCGGCCATCCACAGCTCGCTACACCTGATCGGGAATCTCGATCCTGGTGTGGGATCGTATTCACGACCTCCGCCTCCTCAGACGGTAGTTTTGCATCGCGATCCGGTGGGCACAGTTGTATGTGCAGTACTTCTTGTTTCGACTTGTGGGACGAAAGACGGTATGGCAGGCAGGGCACGCCGTAGGCGGATTGGTATTCCATTCATCGAACCACATCATCCAGCGAAGCGCGTCCTGCAGTGTGCCAAGCCGGTAGCTGGGAACAACTGTGGTTCGTCCTCTGTGTGGAACAACACGTACGCCCCCGGTCCAAGGGATGGTTACTTCTGCTTCGACACAGTACTTGAGCGCGTTCCTGATTCCTACGATCGGTTCGGTCTGGATCCAGTCGAAGATGCTGCCTTCTATACCAAGCCAGAGTTTGAGAGAGAACTGATGGTAGGGTGGCTCGTCGGGTTTGTATAGAGGGTTGAACTTAAACTCTTGTTCATCCGCAACTAGGAACTCGCGCAATGTTTCGCGCTCGTCGCCATTTCCCTTGGCAGCTTCGAGGATGCCTTTCACCCCCCTGAAGCGGCGGGCATCCGATCGATATTCGCCCACTGGCCGAATAACCAGTCCCTTTCGCCGTTCATCGTCGGGGCCGCCTCTCCGCAAATACAGCGGACCCCAGGCCCGAGTAAAGCGAAGGAGGTCTTCATCCGTCGAGCTGTTCAGAAACTGGATATGCGGGTCTTTGGGATACGCGGCCTCGAGATCGTAGGTTCTGCTCAAATCCAGTTCGCAGACTAGATTCCCGTCCCGCATTTCCACGTTCCTACACCGTATCCACTGGCCCTCGTTCAATCTCCGCTCTCCATGTGGTGACATGAATGTGTAGTTGCGTGTCACCTAATTATCGGAGAGACTGTGACCAGAGTCAAAGACCGACAGAGGAATCGGTGGTCGAAGCCGACCTAGCCGTCGGAGTTCTGGAGTGATCTATGAATCTTCGTGCAAAGTGCGTCAACAAGGATTGCCGCGCGTTCGGGATCGAGAAATCGGTGGTGGTCGGGCAACTCGGAGGCTACGGGGCGCCGAATGATCGAGTCATCTGTCCACTCTGCGGTCAGTTGATGAGGACGACCAAGTCCATCAATGTCTCGTCGGGAAAAGGTGTGCGCAAGGTGGTACGCCGAGTGACGGGGTGGCGGCCGACGTCCAGCCGAAACTCGAAGAGAACGAAAAAGCGGGTCTACAAGCGCGGAGGTGGAAAGAGGTACTGACTGGTGCTTGTGGAACCCCGCAGAAGACAAAAGCCAGCGCGCGGAATCTCCTCACAATGGCGAACGTGATAAACCGGATCGGCGGGTTATCCGTTCTCGTCGTCAGGCACCCAATTCTTCGCCAATCCCAAAACCTCCTCCATGGATGCTCCAGGCCGCTCGACAAGCACGCCCCTCTGTCGGTCCACAATGTGTTGCGCAATAGGAAAGGTGTCATACGGCAGAGGCACTGAAGCGTATGGATTGTGAACTACTATTGGCTCAATGTTCGCGAAATTCCAAGGCTCAAGCGTGGACCAGGCGATCACCGCGCTAATGCTCCTGTGTCTGGGGCCGGAAGGTGAGACCCACGCTCCATCAGGAACCCGGTCGGGACGAGGCTGACCCTGGGCATCAAAGATGACGGCCTCGGGTCCGAAGAGCCCATTCATGACGTCGATCTTTTCAATCCGGAACTCGTCAACGACCTGGATCGCAACAACCAGAGGCAACGCTACTCTTCCATACCGGTCCTTCGCCACCACGCCATCCTTGAGAGATTCGTCCAGAGTGAGCCGTCTGGTCCGCATGGGCATCGTTATACCAATCGGCCGCACAGACGTGTTTCCCTTAGCTTCGTCGCCTTTGGGCATGGCTTCGAATAGGATGCGCCACCCGTCGTGATTCCATTCGTACGTCGGGACATCTTCGTATCTCTGTTCGAGATAGCTCTGCTGTATTGCCTCGCGGTCCAATGTCGCAAGCCACCGCTCGAGCTCGCCCCGCAGCTTCGCCCCCGCCGGTTGTGTCTCAGGAGCGCCTTCAAGACGCATACCGAGATAGAAGTCAGGCGACTCGAGATTGTTCAGCACGTCGTAGACCTGATTCATCCGATTCGTCTCGGCTTCCTCCCTGGCGGAATTACTGACGGCGATCGCTTCAAGATAGAACAGCGCCTGCGCGTCCCGGCTCACGAGAAAATCAGGATGCGTCGTGACCCCAGGAACAACAGGATGAAGCTCGACCTGAAAGCGACAATGAAGAAGGAAGTGGTGGATGAATAATTCGAAGACGGCGGACCTGTGATGTCTTTCAATCGGCGACCTGAATCGCTGCTGAAGATCCTGCCGTTCGTTTGGGGGTATTTCTAGAAACCACTCTTCGAGGAGATTGCGGATCGCCGCGACACCTTGCCGCTCGCTGTCTCGGTAGTAGGCGTAGATCGACTCGCCATAGCGTTTCGGCCGATTTCCAGCGGGCGCCGTTGATTGTTCGAAAAGTGGCATCCGAGAGCTTTTCTTTTCATTCGACGACCGAGGGTTCAAGTTCAAGCGGCTTCCCACGTTCGCGGGCCATTGCCTCGGCCTTCTCGTAATGCGTGTAGCCGATGTGACACAGTTCTATGATTCGGGTCTCCCAAGGGTACAATTCGTGTACACGCTCGGCCTCGATCGCAATCTCAAGGATCTTCCGTGCTCTTCCCCGGTCCGCGAATTGCCCCCAGGCGTCCTTCATCCCCCGCCAGTAAAACTCGTAGTCGAAGTACCCTGTGGCCTTGTTGTCTACCACGGGGAAGACCCTCGGGAAGATGAAGTGGCACATTTTGCTGGCGAACACCGGCGACGCAGAGCGCCGTTCGCCGTACTTAATCGCGAAGCCAATCTCAAACATCGGCGCGATGTGCTGCCAGCACACCTCTTCTATGGTTGGCTCGCCGGAAGCCAGTATGCAGATGGCCGCGTAGTGCTGGGCAATGTCGGCCAGCTTCGGCTCGCCGCGTTCACGGATCAGCAGCTTGCTGTTGGGAGGCGTGCTTGAGCGGATCGCCTTCCAGTCCCAGAGCCGGTCCACGGTCGTTGCCCACCAACTGGAGGTAACGCCCGCGGCTCGTGCGTTGTAGATGGGCCCATACTCGGAGTTGCCGATGTCGGCGCCCCAACTTCCCTGCACGTGCTTCCACCAGTAGATGCCGGCTGTCAGGTTCTCCAGATTAAGGATCATGATAGTCTATGTGGCCAGTATAATTGCCGGCCCGTAAGTCGCAGGACCGGGCAGGATTGTGCGGGCAGTCTGGCAAGCGCTGTTCTCTAGCTCGGCTCATCGCCGTTGACACGAGTTAGTGGCTTGCTGCAGATGCTGGATTACCACGAGGTTAGGTTGGGCACCCAGCGCGAGACATGGATCGGTACTCGCAAGTCGGCGTGTTTACAAATCCAGTCCACTTGGCGGTATAACCGCCTTCGCGCAGACTGAAGTCTTACCGTCACGTGCCCAAGAGTCAAAGGAAACTCAAAAGCAACGGAGGCGAGTGCTAAGCCGCTTCCATCGGAATGACCTGCCCAAATGGCGCGCGGCGCGACTCGGTGGAGGCCCACAACACGGGATAAGCAGGAGCCTCGTTCGGGAACGCACCACATAAATCAGTAAGGAACACCAAGGTCTGCGGCACAATTCCGCGCTCGTCCAACCAGCGGAAGCAGGGCGCGAAGTTCGTTCCTCCTCCACCAACAGGAGTGAGCGCGATCGGTTGCCCTGCTTGATAGATCTCCGCCTTATGGACCTCGGTGTCGAAGTACAGCACATGCACGCGGCTCGGCCGCTGACCCTCGAGAATGGAGCGAATTTCCGTCTCGAAGAGACCCAGTTGGCGCGCACTGACCGAACCTGAGCAATCGACGGCGATGGCGATTTCTCCCGCACCTTCAGACCTGACACCCGGGAGATAGAGCCCGGCCCAGATGTGCCGCCGGTTGGGCGGGATCCAGCTGTAGTCAGACGGAATGGTCTCTGACCAGGCGCGCCGCAGCAACTCGCGCCAGTCCACACCCGCCGCCTCCGATTGTTCGAGGCTACGAGTGACGCCGGCCGGCAGCTTGCCCGCAAGTTTTGCGACGTTCTCTGCCTGGTCGACGGCTATCTTCCATTCGCGCGCCTGTTCAGCCACCGTCTCGCCGTCGTCTCCTTCGGGCTCATGAGCGTCAAGCACCTGACCAAAGCCGCCCGGTGTGGTCGGAGCAGTAAGCTCGCCATCTGCACTCGGATTGTTGGGTCGCTCTCCGCCCTCTCGGTCGGGAGCAGCACCATCCCGCTTCTCTTGTTCACCGTTTGAGCCGTCCTGGTCTTGCTGCTCTTCGATCAGGTTGTAGATGCGCTCTGCGCTCATGCCGCGAAAGCGATGGTCAATGAGAACATCCTTTGGCAGCACGAGCCCCGCGTCAAGAAGCAAAGGGTTGATGGCATAGTCGCATGCCATATTCCAGCGTTTCCGATCACGGTCTCCGCGACGCGTGTGATGCTGAAGTGCCGGGTGCATCACTTCGTGGGCCAGGACGCCGGCAAGTTCTGCCGCGTTCAGCGTCTCCACAAATGCCGGGTTGTAGAACAAGGAGACGCCATCCGTGGCCATGGTCTGAATGGAGCCCGAGGCGCGTCCACCCAAGCGGAAGAGCAGTGAGCCAAAGAAAGGATGATCGAGAAGGAGCGCGGTCCGGGCCTTCTGGATCCGGACCGCAGGAATAAGGTGCTTTGTCATGGCGTTGACGCCTCCATGTACGCCGACATGTGCGAGAAGATCTCCTCCACACTTGGCGTGTTCTGCGGCCTAGACTTGTCGCTCGGTTCGGTCGAGGTTTCCTCACGGCCGCGCAGGACTGCGTCCATCTGCGACAAGATCTGCGCGGCGTCCGATGCGGTTGCAACGCGGAGAATCTCATTCTTCTTCAAATCGTGTGCGCTGAAGTTGCATAGGCGATCCTTGATCTCCGCTGCAAACCGATTCAGTTCCTCGTCCTGGTTCACGTTGAGACGCGGAAGCAAATCGACAAGGTCGAAGACATTCGTGACCAACGAAGCATGGAATCGTGACTCCGGGTCGTTTAGTTTGTCGACCATGTGTGTGACCACGTCCGTCAGCCGCACCCACAGGTCCCTGGTCCCACGGCTGAGCGACTGGCGCACGCTCTCGTCGATTTCACGCGCGACCCGCGCCTGTTCTTCCTCGGAGAGCGTCACTCGGAAGTCCTCGCCACTGGGAATAGGCAGCACCTCGAGTTTCACCCCGAACTTTGCACGCAGTTTTTCGGCCGACGGATAATCCTCCTCGCGAAAAAGGCCGTTCAACTCCGGACGGACTTGTTCGATGTAGGACGGGTAGACCTCCAGGAACTCATCAACGCTCTGGGAGAACGCGCGTTCAAACTCTCGCATCTGTGTGGTGAGTTCGAAGTAGAAGTGCGCGGGCAGCAGACGATAGCCTTCATCGGACCACGGCAGGGTGATCTTGTAGAAGTGCTGTCGAATCTGTCCAGCGAGTGTCCGCAGCGCATCAAGCTTCTCTGCGCCACGTAGGAGTTGTTTGTTGTAGCGACCTGCGCCCTCGTGTGCGCCGTGTTGATGGGCAACGTCGCGGCTGACTTTGCGGTCGTGTTTCACCGCCGTCCAGATGCTGATATGGACGGCGGCCAGCATGGCTCGTTCGGTAATCATTCGAGGACCTCCGCATGATTGACACCGAAGCGAACGAACTCCGGCGTGTGGGTAATGCCACGATTTCGGGCGGCCGCGTCGCGTATCGCCAGCACGCGCATCTCAGTGGGCATGCGATCGAGATATTGCATGCCTTTGGCGATCGAGTGATCGCTTAGGACTCTTCCTAATGCAGTAGCAATCGCGATCTGCGCGGAAGGCTCGCTGGGCAGCGGCGCGCTATCCGGGTTCAGGAGGATTTCATCGATAGACGGCAGATCACGAAACAGCCGCAAGAAGGCTATCAGTTCCGTCGTGGCCGCGGGCCCAACAGTACCCTCAAGCAGTTGTGCTTCGATTTCGGTGGCTCCCGTGAAGAAGCCGCTCTTCTGCCGCCGCGCGAAGCCGCTCAAGACATTCGAGGCCATCTCCCAGGAGCGCGGCGTAGGCCAGGCATTCACGTCCGACGTGGCGTTAGCATCATGCAGGAGTGCCGGCTTGAAGCGCAGGAAAGCGATGATCTCCGGACGCAGCGCGGCACGAACCGCCCACTGGCACCAGTCTTCGAAGTCCGGCTCGAGGTTTAAGTGGACAAAGCGATTGCGCAGCGGCCGCGGCATGGAGAAGTGCACGCCACGTTCGGACGCCGGATTGCCGGCGGCCACCACCACCCAGCCTTCCGGGAGATGATATTCACCGAGCTTGCGATCGAGCACCAGCTGATAACAGCCTGCCTGCGTCATCTGCGGTGCGGCAGTCAACTCGTCGAGAAAGAGGATGCCATTGCCGGAGGTCGGTAGAAACTTCGGTGGCACCCATTCTGCCTGGTCAGCCGAAATGCGCGGCAGACCGCGCAGATCAACCGGATCGAGCTGCACAGCTCGAATGTCGAGGAACTGCCAACCTAGATCAGAGGCTACTTGGGCTACGACTTGCGACTTGCCCACACCGCAGGCGCCCCAGATGTGCAGAGGCACATGTTCGGTAATGAGCGCATGGAGCGCTTCAAAGAGCTCAGAGGGTTTCATCAGTTGTCCTTTATGAAGAGATTGGGCAGGCCCGTTCCAGATGAAGTGGAAACGGAGATGTGAACTGCGGCAGAGTCAGGGAACACTAGGCTGTGAATCTCCAGGTGATAGGGACTCTTACATCTCTCCGCGACCTAGCGTATTCGTTACCAGTCCGGTAGTAGGTGCCGTTGACCTCTGCCGTAACAGAAGTGCGTTTAGAAGTAACTTATTGAAAAGATGAGCACCGATGGCTAACAAAAGCACTAGAAAGCACCGGTAGGAACTCCTTCAGCACCCTCTGCGAGCACCCTCGACTTCCATGCTCCGACCTCTGCCGTGCAAAGGCAGCATTCTCACAAGCGAGCACAAGACCTGTTGCGCCGTCGAATCCAAATCTAGGACCACGAGAGCCACAACACCCTTGATTTTTTTTTGCACACTGCGCGCACACGTGCATTGGGGCTGCATGGCTCCCGAAACGTGTTACGGGACAGGCGTTCTCGATCGCAGTGTTTCTCCCTGCATGCCTTGGAACACCGGAATGTCCTCACCAATGTTTCCGGGCCCTAGATCCAAGGAGCCGCCAATTTCAAGATCAGCAGTTTCTGGTAACAATCATGGCCTGTGTGGTCTCCCCAACAAGGGGAGAGAGGTTAGGGCTTTCGCGAACTCGATCACACTCCACGGCAGATATTCGGAAATCGTCAATCCAACAATGTCTACTTCCGCATTGACCGCGTTCAATATTTTAGAAACCTGGACAAACTGCATCCGTCCTCTGGCTACGCCTTCGAAAGCGTCCGGCGGATCAGATGGGTTGCGGAATATCAAAAAGTCGTAACAGGCAGGATGTAATACATCAACATCGAAATGAACAGCCACCTGCTTAGCCCCGGTTGCGCGCAGCCATGCGAGGACAGGTTCAGTCGATGCCGCCAGCTCCTCGGGGCCCAGACAAGCCAGCCCTTGTTTCTCGATGAAGCCGGTTTCAAACGGGGTTGTTTCGGTCAACCCGACATAGAGAATGCGGCCTGGAGCAAGAGGACGAGAGACCGCCGCAACAAAACCGGAATCACCTGTCCCCATCAGCATTGCCAGAACATGAGCGTGCGCATTCTGGAACTCCGCGGGCCCCATTATGTCGGGGTGGGCGTCGATCCAGAGCACCGCCAGATCGTCGCCATAGCGTTCGCTCAGATAGGCTATCGGTGCAAGACTGACAAGGCAATCGCCACCCAGCGTCACGATTGCATCCGGATGGTGACGAGCGATGGCAGAACGGGCTGCCGCCAGTTGATCGAGCAGCGCTCCACGCGAGACGATGCCGCCATCAATAAGCCGAACACTGTCTGCGGATTGCGGAACTTCGACTGTCTCCTCTGGCCCTTGAGGTTCTGGCGCGATTGCTGCCAGCACCCGCCCTCCTAGCCGATAGGCCGGACGATCCCCTCCCTGCCACTGCGGCATGTTGAGTCGTAATACTTTATTTGCATCGATCGTCATGGTTTGTTGCCCTCCGGCTCAGGTCTTGGCGAAAACGCAGATCGTGAAAAAGGGGCCTATCGCAAATGATTGCTCAACACGGACAGGGCCAAAAACTACACAGGCAATCTATCGACTACGACTCTCCGCGCCAATGGTAGAGTGATCATGCTCGCAAAATCGATAAACGTGCCACTATCTTCCTGAATCGCTATGTTAGAAGGCGCGTTCCAAGCGGCTTCAGCGGCCTCGGCGCTTTCGAAGATGTAGATGGACAAAGCATCAAACCCGGGTGAGATTGTGGCGTGAATGTCGCCTCGACCAGCCGGCCGGATGGGGTAGTGAATGTACTGCACCAGCCCCGGCATGGTACGCGCCACTAGAGGGCCGTGAACTTCCTCGTATTGCCGGTGAAAGTCCTCAAGTGACATACCGGTTTTTCGCCGAAATAAGAACGCCAAGACGTGCATTGCTCCTCCTGTGCTGTGACTACTAATGAGATCTTCTGGTGAGTCAAAACCGCGACCCAATCGAACGATCGACCATGGTTCCAAGATGTACGCAATCAAGAATCTGGATGCCGCGTTTCTTCAGGATGCATTCTGGGCCATTCATTTTGTAGGAACTCTCACTTGACTTCTGTTTTGTGGGTTTCGTCGAACAGGCTGGTCGTTGACAATTCGAGCGAGACCAGCGAATACCGCCTCCACCGCCGCACAAAGATCAGCGTACTCCCCTCGATACCAAGACATAATTCCAACGTTCATGGCTGATACGGTCATTGCTGCAAGAAGCCGTGGCTCGAGGTCATCCTTTGACACATCGACGATTCGCCCGGCGAACGCGATCGCCACATTCTCTTCCACCTCGACCAAGCGGGACGCGTGAGCCTGCATAGCAGAGGCACTTCGCACTGAGATGTCGATTACTTGTCGCGTTCGTGGGTGGGTGCCCGTTTGCCGTGCGACAAAGAGAACAGTCTCACGCATCATCTGGAGAGGGGTGAACGAGGACGGGCA
>Ga0335072_10003365_pt1 | contig 24129 bp, 19 predicted proteins | sample Lox_Sample_21_FD_206725 | JGI IMG/M metagenome (GOLD analysis project Ga0335072, IMG submission 206725) | Soil microbial communities from Loxahatchee National Wildlife Refuge, Florida, United States - Lox_Sample_2.1 | ecosystem: Environmental > Terrestrial > Soil > Wetlands | place: USA... | reverse complement strand
AGGCGTGTGGCAGCGTCTGGAACAGGCGGACATGATCGGAGCGCATGGCCTGATTCTATGTCCGCTGCCGGTCGCCGTGGCAAGGTTTTTGTAAGCGTACCGGCGGGTGCGTGCATGCCATCCTGGCCTGCGCGGCTAGATAAAGTGCAGGTAATGCAGGCCGAGCACGATGAACACCCCCACGATCGCCAGCAGCACGATGCGCCGCGCCCGCGCCACGGTATGTTCACGGCGGGTATACAGGGACGCCACCGGATCGCGCGACATCCTGAGTTCTTCGGCATGACGCACCTCCGGCTCGATGCTGAGCTTGCGCATCAGCTCACGCGCCCTGGTGTAATCGTCGGCCTTCTGGACCCAGACCTGGGGCCACGCGTCGCGATTCTCGCTGCCGCGGGCGTAGCTGAAGCGCTGGTAGCTGGGACGGTTCCAGTTGGAACGGTTGGTGATGCTGGTATCGATGCCGTTTTCGGCCATCAGGGCCGCCACGCGGTCGATGTTTTCCTGACGAGGAGATGTGTAAAGCAGACGCATGGAATGATTTTACTCGTCGCGCAGCCGGATCAAGCCTTCCTGGGCGGTGGAGGCCACCAGCTCGCCGGCCCGGTTGAAGATCTGGCCGCGCGCCAACCCGCGTGCGCCCTGCGCCGTGGGGCTGTCGAACGAGTACAGCAGCCATTCGTCCACCCTGAAAGGGCGGTGGAACCACATGGCGTGATCCAGGCTGGCCATCTGCAGGTTGGGGGTGAGGTAGGAAATCCCGTGCGGCAGGGTGCTGGTGCCGATCAGGTGGAAATCCGACGCATAGGCCAGCAGGGCCCGATGCAGTACCGGTGAATCCTCCACCGGCGAGGTGAGCCTGAGCCAGATGTGCTGGATCGGTGGCCGCTTGGCCGGATGCAGTTCGTCGCGCGGCCACACTTGGCGGAATTCAAACGGGCCATCGTTGCCCAGCCAGCGTTGCAGTTTCACCGGCAGGCGCGCCAGCTCCTCCGGCGGCACGCGATGCATGGGCTCCACGTCCTCCGGTTCCGGCACCTCCGGCATGCTGGATTGGTGCTCCAGCCCTTTTTCAGGGACCTGGAACGAGACCGCGCAGTTGAGAATGGGCTGGCCATGCTGGATCGCTACCACGCGGCGGGCGGAAAACGTCCCGCCATCGCGCGCGCGTTCCACGCTGTAAACGATCGGCGCGTCGATGTCGCCTGCACGCAGGAAATACGCGTGCAGCGAATGCGCTTCGCGCGAGGGATCGACTGTCTGCTGCGCGGCGGACAACGCCTGGCCGAGCACCTGGCCGCCGAATACGAAGCGCGTGCCGATGTCACGGCTCTGGCCACGGAAGAGGTTATCCTCCAGCCGTTCGAGTTGCAGAAGCTCGACCAGTTCTTTGACGTGTGCTTCCCGCATCGCGGCTGACCCCTGAGATAAATGGCCCGGAATTATAGCGGGCGTCGTCCTGCAGTCTCAGTGAGGCGCATGGAGGCGCCGCAAGCCACTCCCAACCAGCACGTCCGGCCACGGAAACAGCGGGCCGGGATCGAGCTTGCGCGGTACTTCCCGGCTGGGATCGTCGCTAGCCGGCACGCGGGCCGTATCCAGGTCCTCGTGGCCGGCGATCTCCTGCAGGTTTGGATATTCCGTGCGCAACTGCGCCAATAGCGCGCGGAGCGCGTCGATCTGCGCCGAGGTATAGGGTTCGCGCATGGTCTGGTTGCGCGAGTCGAACCAGTTCGGATAGCGCCCGCGGTTCACCAGCTCGATGCCGATCGACGGCGGGTTGTACCCGCGTACGTGATGCGCCACGCGGGTGCCCGGCACATAGCGATGGACCGAGCCGTCGCGATCGATGTAGTAGTGGCCGCTGTTGCCGGTGCCGGTTTCATACAGCACGCGTTCGCCGTATTCGCGCGCGGTCGCCAGGTCGGGCAATTCGGTGCAGTGGATGACGACCAGGGTGACGTCGCTCGCTGGGCGTTCGGGCAGTTTGGCGGCGTAGGGGAGGGGCTGGTCGTGGATGGTCAAGGTCGGCATGCACTGGATGACGTGGGGAGCCACTATAGAAAGCCGGGATGGCCATCCCAGCCTACATTCATGCCTCATCTTGCGCATCACCAAGCGGCTATCATGCACGTCCCGCTGCGCAAATACGGAGAGCGCCATGCCCGGCCACGTCATTCTTTCCCATGGTTCGGACACCGGTCCGGATGCCACCAAGGTCAGCGTATTGGCGAAAGTCGCCGAGTCCATGGGCTGGACCACCGAGCGCCCGGATTATCGCGAAGACGACCAGCGCGGGCATGCCGGGTCGATCGAGCCGCGCCTTGCCCGCTTGCATCAGCGCATGGTGGCCTGCGCCAAGCCGCCGGTGCTGGTGGGTTCCAGCATGGGCGCGTTCATCTCCGGACTGGCCTCGCTGGAGGCGCCGGTGGCAGGCTTGTTCCTGCTCGCCGCACCAGCCCTGATTCCCGGCAGCGATCTGGCCTTCGACGTGCGCCTGGACGTGCCCACGCTGATGATCCACGGCTGGCACGACGAGGTCTGCCCGCTGGACGAGATCTACGAGTTCGCCGGCCGGCGCGAGCTGCCGCTGCTGATCCTGGATGACGACCATCGGCTCAGTGCGCACATGGATGCCATCAGCCGCCAGTTTGGCTTCTTCCTCGAATCCCTGGCGTGAAGCAGTTTTTCGCCACCTGCCCGAAAGGGCTCGAATACCTGCTGCGCGACGAACTGATGGCGCTGGGCGCCACTGACGTGCACGAAGCGCTGGCCGGCGTGCGTTTTTCCGGCAGCCTGGAAACGGCCTATCGCGCCTGCCTATGGTCACGCCTGGCCAGCCGCATTCTGTTGCCGCTGGCGGAATTCGACGCGGCCTCCGACGAGGCCTTGTATGCTGGCGTGCAAGCCATCGACTGGTTGGAGCATCTTGCGGCGCACGCCACGCTTGCGGTGGACGCCAACACCGCGCAAAGCAAACTCACGCATAGCCAGTACCTCGCGCAACGCGTCAAGGATGCGGTAGTGGACCAGTTCCGCCAGCGTGGCCACGCGCGGCCGGATGTGGATACCGAAGAGCCCGACGTGCGCATCAACCTGCGCCTGCGCCGCGACCGTGCCACGCTGTCGATCGATCTGGCCGGTGCCCCCTTGCACCGCCGAGGTTGGCGCGAAACGCAGGGCGAAGCGCCGCTCAAGGAAAACCTCGCCGCGGCCATGCTGCTGCGCGCGGGCTGGCCGGCCATCTATGCGCAGGGCGGTGCCTTGCTCGATCCGATGTGCGGCTCCGGCACCTTGCTGATCGAAGGCGCCCTGATGGCGGCGGATGTCGCCCCGGGTCTGCGCCGCGACTACTACGGTTTCCTTGGTTGGCAGCAGCACGACATCGCCGTGTGGCGTGGCCTGCTCGACGAAGCCAATCAGCGCGCGCAAAGCGGCCTGCCTGCGTTGCGCAGCTGTTTCTTCGGTTCCGACACGGATGCGCGCATGGTGCAGATGGCCAAGCGCAATGCGCAGGAAGCCGGTGTCGCCGGCTTCTTTACGCTGGACCGCCACGATGCGCAGCACGTGCGCCCGCCTCCCGGTTTCAACCATGGACTGGTCATCACCAATCCGCCGTATGGCGAGCGGCTCGGCGAGCGCGAAAGCCTGCCGAAGCTGTACCGCGCGCTGGGCGAAACCCTGCGCGACCATTTCACCGGCTGGCGCGCCGCTGTACTCGCTGGCGATGCGGAACTCGGCCGCGCCACCACGCTGCGCGCGGAAAAGAAATACACGCTCTACAACGGCGCGCTGGAAACCGTGCTGCTGATCTTCGAACTGCATCCGCGCGACGACACGCCGCGCGAAAGGCCGCCGCTGTCGCCGGGCGCGCAGATGCTGAAGAACCGCCTGGAGAAAAACGCCAAGCATCTGCGCAAACGCCTGGAGCGCGAAGGCATCCACGCCTGGCGCGCGTACGACCAGGATCTGCCGGAATACGCCGCGGCGATCGACGTCTATACCGATACCTCCGGCATCACCCATCTGCACATCCAGGAATACCGCGCACCGGCGGATGTGCCCGCGGAACTTGCGCGCACGCGCCTGCGCGAGACCGCGCGCGTGGCCGGCGAAGTGTTCGATACGCCGCGCGCACGCATCGCCATCAAGACCCGCGAGCGCGGCAAGGGCGGCGCCAAGTACGGCCAGTTCGACCAGCGCGGCGAATTCTTCGAAGTGGAAGAGGGCGGCCTCAGCTTCCTGGTGAATCTCTACGATTACCTGGATACCGGTTTGTTTCTCGATCATCGCCTGGTGCGCGCGAAGCTGCGCGAACTGGCGGCAGGCAGGCGCTTTCTCAATCTGTTTGCCTATACTGCCACGGCCAGCGTGTATGCAGCGGCCGGCGGTGCGCGCGATACCACCAGCGTGGATCTCTCCGGCACCTACCTGGAGTGGGCCTCGCGCAATCTTGCGCTGAATGGCTTCACCGGCGAAAAACATCGCCTGATCCAGGCGGACGCCGCCAGTTTCCTGCAGCGCACGCACGAGCGTTATGGCTTGATCTACGTCGATCCGCCGACGTTTTCCAATTCCAAGCGTGCGGAAGACTTCGACGTGCAGCGCGACCACGTCAAGCTGCTGCTGGCTTGTGCGGAGCGGCTGACGCACGATGGCGTGATCCTGTTCTCCAACAATTTTCGCCGCTTCTCGCTCGATCAGGAGGCGCTGGCGCCGCATCTGGCGATTGAAGCGTGGGGCGCGGGCAGCATCCCGTTCGATTTTTCGCGGCGCGCCAACATTCACGATTGCTGGCTGTTGCGTCGACACGTGATTAAGGACCAGATAAATCCCTGGGAAAATGCACGTGTAAAGAAATGAAACCCTTCAGTACGGATTAAGCGCCCCCGGACCACCATTCACGCCGTACAGACGGAGGTGTGCCATGTTCAAACGTAGTGTCGGCAAGTTCGTTGCGGTCGGCTTGGCCTTGGCGGCAGCCGGGGCTGCAGTGCCACTGAGTGCTTCGGCGCACCCTTGGGGTGGTCCGGGTTGGCACGGTGGTTACGGCTACCACGGTGGTGGTTATTATCGTGGTGGCTGCTGCTATCGCGGTGGTTATTGGAGTGGCGGCCGCTGGATCGCTGGCGCCGTCATCGGCGGCGCGGTAGCCGGGCTCGTGGCCGGTGCGGTAGCGGGTCCGCCGGTGTACTACGCACCGCCGCCGACGGTGGTGTATACGCCGGGCACTGTGGTCTATCAGGCCGCGCCGCCGCCGGTAGTAACGACCACCACGGTCACGACGACGGATCCGTACGGTACGCGCTACATCGGTCCGGCTTACTGACCCTCGCTTGACCCAAAGTATTAAAGAGCCCGGCATCGCCGGGCTCTTTATTTTTTTATACTGGCCCCAACAGTTGCCTGCTTGATGCGTTGTGATGCTGTGCTGCTGGCATGGTCGCGATGGTGTTCGTACGCGTGGAAGCCACTGCGTGCGACGCCATGTTCCTGCCATGTGCGTATCACAGAATATGAACAATCGCTGCGGCATGGTGGCTGTATGATCGTCCGCTGTACCGCGCTCCCCATGGTGTATCGCTACACGTTCGCCGAGCCTGCGTCATGAGTGTCCCCGCCTTCACCTTATATACCGAGGATGCCGTTGCGCGGTTCAGGCGCATACGGCATCAGACACTGGCCTTGTGCATGGGATTGAGCGGCGAAGACCTGCAGGTGCAATCGATGCCGGATGCCAGTCCCGGCAAATGGCATCTGGCGCATACCACTTGGTTCTTCGAGCAATTCGTGCTGGGCCATGATCCAGCCTACCGGTCGCCAAACCCGGAGTGGCATTACCTGTTCAACTCCTACTACGAGTCGGTTGGACCGATGCATGCGCGCCCGCAGCGTGGTCTTTTGTCGCGGCCGACGCTCGAGGAGATTTGTGATTACCGTGCGCGCATCGACGAAGCAGTCGATGAACGTCTGGTGCATGGCATCACTCCAGAACTCGCGGCGCGCATCGAGTTGGGCCTGCAGCACGAACAACAGCATCAGGAGCTGTTGCTTACCGACATCAAGCACATGTTGTCCTGCAATCCGCTGTTGCCTGCGTATCGCCAAGCGCCAGCGCAGGTTCAAAGTAGAGCCGCGCACTTGCGTTTCCTGCCTGGCCGGCAAGGTCCGGTCGACATCGGCCACCCCGGCGACAGTTTCGCTTACGACAACGAAACGCCGCGCCACACCACCTGGCTTTCCGCCCACGCGCTCGCCAATCGCCTGGTCACCAATGCCGAATACCTGGCGTTCGTGCGCGACGGCGGCTACCGAGAAGCAGGCTTGTGGTTGTCCGACGGCTGGGCGCTGGTGCAACGCGAAGGCTGGCAGCGGCCGCTGTATTGGCAAGAAGACCTGGCGAGCGAATTCACGCTTGCGGGTGTATCCCCGCTCGATCCGCATGCGCCGGTATGCCATGTCAGCTATTTCGAGGCGGATGCGTTCGCACGCTGGGCCGATGCGCGCCTGCCTACCGAAGCCGAATGGGAAGATGCCGTGGCGCAGCTGCCGGTCGATGGCAACTTCCAGGACGATCTACGCTTTCATCCCGCTGCGGCGCCGCTGGGCGATGGTCATTTGCAGATGTATGGCGACGTGTGGGAGTGGACGGCCTCGCCTTATGTCAGCTATCCCGGCTTCAAGCCGCTGCCCGGTGCGCTGGGCGAATACAACGGCAAGTTCATGAATGGCCAGTGGGTGTTGCGCGGCGGCTCGTGCGCGACGCCACGCGACCACATCCGCGCCAGTTACCGCAATTTCTTTCCGCCCCATGCCCGCTGGCAATTTGCGGGCATCCGCCTGGGACAGGACCGATGAGTGTTCAAGCCTATGATGTACGTGACGAACAACGCCCACCCGATAATCTGCTATTGCAAGTGGTACAGCGCGGCTTGCGCTCGCAACCCAAGCGCCTGCCGTCCTGGTTGTTCTACGACGAACGAGGCTCGGCGCTGTTCGAGCAGATCTGCGAGCAACCCGAGTATTACCTGACACGCACCGAGATCGCGCTGCTGGACCAGCACGCCAGCGAGATCGGCGAGGTGCTGGGGCCTGACGTGCGCCTGGTCGAATATGGCAGCGGCCATGCGATCAAGACGCGCCTGTTGTTGGAGCATCTGGCCACGCCCGTGTCGTGGGTGCCGATCGAGCTATCCACCGAACCTCTGCGGCACAGCATGGCACGCATGGCCGGCTATTTCCCGGAGCTGCCGATCCAGCCGCTGGCGGTGGATTTCACCCGCCCGCTGCGGTTGCCGGTGCCGCCGCGCGCGCCGCGCCGCACGGTAGTGTTCTTCCCCGGCTCCACCATCGGCAACTTCACCGATCGCGAAGCTGCGCAGCTGTTGCGCAAGATGCGCGGCGAAATGGGCGACAACGGCGGCATCCTGGTGGGTGTGGACCTGAAGAAGGATCGTGCCACCATCGAAGCGGCCTACAACGATCGCGCCGGCATCACCGCGGCGTTCACGCTCAACATGCTGGTGCGCTTGAACCGCGAGCTCGGCTGTAATTTCGAACTGAACGCATTCCGCCATCGCGCGCGCTACAACGCCATGGCCGGACGTATCGAAACGCATATCGTCAGCACGCGTGATCAACGCGTACGCGTAGGCCGTTTGCAAGTGTTGTTCCGCGAGGAAGAAGCGATGCTGGTGGAATACAGCTGCAAGTATTCGCCGGAGGATTTCGCAGCGCTGGCGGCGACGGCGGGGCTGGCTGTGCAGCACGTATGGTTTGATCCGGAGCGGATGTTCAGCTTGCAGTATTTGACGCGGGCGGCGTAAAGCTAGTGGTCCCAACTTGAGGGCACTTCCCTAAATTGCACGCAAGCGCAACGAGCTCTGGATCATCGCGACAAACGGTTCCCTCCCCTGCTGCCGCAGGGGAGGGAGCGCATCGCGGCCAGTATCACGTTGTACCGACTTGTCATGCTGTTAGACGAGCAGAGGGCAATTTGCTGAAACCGCCGCTCCGGCGACGAATCCACGAGGAGCGGTGGATCCCACCCTGCAAAGCTACGCCGCCTTGCGCGCCCCGAGCCTGCCAAGCAGTTCCTGCGCAGCGCGCACCCTTTCGCTGCTTCCGGGCAACTCCAGGTTGATCTTCAGCTTGTCCTGCCCATCGAGCTTGTACACGCGCGGATAGTTCTGCACCAGGCGAATGATCGCCATCGGATCGACATCCGGTTTGTCGCGGAAGGTGATGCGTCCGCCGTTGGCGCCGAAGTCCAGCTTGCGAATGCCCAGTGGCGTGGCCATCAGCTTCAGGCTGGCGATGGCGAACAGGTTTTTCACCGCATCGGGCAGCAGGCCGAAGCGGTCGATCATTTCCACCTGCAGCTCGCGCAGTGATTCTTCATCGCGTGCGCTGGCGATGCGCTTGTACAAGGTCAGGCGTGCATGCACGTCGGGCAGATAATCGTCCGGGATCAGCGCGGGCAGGTGCAGTTCCACTTCGGTTTCGTGCTCGCTGCTCAGGTCGAAATCGGGTACCTTGCCGGATTTCAGCGCACGCACCGCGCGTTCCAGCAGCTCGGTGTAGAGACCGAAGCCGATTTCCTGGATCTGGCCGGATTGCTCGTCGCCCAGCAGCTCGCCGGCGCCGCGGATTTCCAGGTCGTGCGTGGCCAGTGTGAACCCTGCGCCGAGTTCCTCCAGCGACGCAAGCGCTTCCAGGCGCTTCTCCGCATCGGCGGTGATCGCGCGCCGGTCCGGCACGATCAGGTACGCATAGGCGCGGTGATGCGAACGCCCCACGCGGCCGCGCAACTGGTGCAACTGCGCCAGGCCGAACCGATCGGCGCGATCGATGATGATCGTATTGGCGGTCGGGATATCGATGCCGGTTTCGATGATGGTGGTGCACACCAGCACGTTGAAGCGCTGGCGATGGAAATCCGCCATCACCTGTTCCAGCTCGCGCTCCGGCATCTGGCCGTGCGCAATGCCGACGCGCGCATCGGGGATCAGCTCCTGCACTTCGCGCGCGGTGCGTTCGATGCTGTCCACCTCGTTATGCAGGAAATACACCTGGCCACCGCGCTGCAGCTCGCGCTGGAACGCCTCGCGGATCAGCGCCGGCTCCCAGGTGGACACGAAGGTGCGCACCGCCATGCGATGGGCCGGTGGGGTGGTGATCAGCGAAAGATCGCGCAATCCGCTCATCGCCATGTTCAGCGTGCGCGGTATCGGCGTCGCCGTCATGGTGAGCAGGTCCACTTCCGCGCGCAACTTTTTCAGCTGTTCTTTCTGCCGCACGCCGAAGCGCTGTTCCTCGTCGACGATCACCAATCCAAGGTTCTTGAACTTGATATCCGACTGCAGCAGCTTGTGCGTGCCGATGATCACATCGATCTGCCCGTCGGCCAGGCGCTTGAGCGCTTCGTTTACGTCCTTGGTGGAGCGGAAGCGCGACAGCACGTCCACCTTCACCGGCCAGTCCGCAAAACGGTCGGCAAAATTGCGGTAATGCTGCTGTGCCAGCAGGGTGGTAGGCACCAGTACCGCCACCTGCTTGCCCGCAGTGGCGGCGGCGAATGCGGCGCGCAGCGCGACTTCGGTTTTACCGAAGCCCACGTCGCCGCAGATTACGCGGTCCATCGCGCGCGGGCGGGCGAGATCGCCAAGCACGGCATCGATCGCGAGCGACTGGTCGGGCGTTTCCTCGAACGGAAAGCTGCTGCCGAATTCTTCCACCAGTTGGCGATCGATCGGCAGCGATTCACCGCCGCGCGCTTCGCGTTGCGCATAGATCGCCAGCAGTTCGGCCGCGACGTCGCGCACTTTTTCCGCGGCTTTCCTGCGTGCGCGCTCCCACGCGTCGCCGCCCAGCGAATGCAGCGGCGCCAATTCCGGCGCGGTGCCGGAGTAGCGGCTGACCAGGCCCAGCTGCGCCACCGGCACGTAGAGCTTGTCGCCCTTGGCGTATTCGATGACCAGGAATTCGCCGGTCATACCGCCAAGCTCCATCGACACCAGGCCCTGGTAGCGGCCTACGCCGTGATCGACGTGCACGATCGGCGCTCCGGCGGAAAGCTCGGTCAAGTCGCGAATGATCGTGTCCGGATCGCGCGCCGCGCCGCGCCGGCGCCGGCGTTCGGTACGCACGCGCTCGCCAAACAGTTCGCGCTCGGTCAGCACCGTGATGGCGGGCTGCTTCAGCGCAAAACCCTGCTCCAGCGGCGCGATGGTGATGGCCAGCGACTTGCTGTCGGCAAGAAAGGCCGTCCAACTGTCGACGTTGTGCGGACGCAAGCCGACGGCAGCCAATTGTTCCAGCAGTGCTTCGCGGCGACCGGCCGAATCGGCGGCAATCAGCGTGCGCCCCGGATAGGCCGCAATGAAATGGCGCAGCGACGTGCCCGGCTCCTCACCCTTGCGATTGAGCGGAACCTCTGGCGCCGGCTGCGTGCCCGCATCGACGGCGTGTTCATGGCCGCTGGCGACGACTTCCACGCGCAGGCGCTTGTTGAGCTGTTCGCGCAACTGCTCGGGCGAGAGATACAACTCGCCCGGCGGTAGCACGGGACGCTCGATGTCGTGCGCACGTTGATCGTAGCGTTCGGCCGTCTGTATCCAGAACTGCTCGGATGCTTCGTGCGTCCCTTCGCCCAGCACGAGCAGCGCGTTGTCGGCCAGGTAATCGAACAGCGTGGCAGTCTGCTCGAAAAACAGCGGCAGGTAATATTCGATGCCGCCGGGCGTCACGCCTTCCTTCATGTCCTGGTAAAGCGGACAGCGGCGCACGTCGATGGGAAAGCGCTCACGCAGACGGTTGCGGAAGGCCTTCGCCGCGTCGTCCGTCACCGGAAATTCGCGTGCAGGCAGCAGTTCCACTTTCTCCACCTGCTGCTGCGATCGTTGCGTTTCGGCATCGAAGCTGCGGATCGAATCCACTTCGTCGTCGAACAGCTCGATGCGGTACGGCTCGTCCGCACCCATCGGATAGATATCGATCAAGGCGCCGCGCACGGCGAAGTCGCCCGGCTCGGCGACCTGTGGCACATGCCGGTAGCCACACGCTTCCAGTCGGCGCTGCTCGTTGGCCAGGTCGAGCTTCTGCCCTTTGCGCAGCATCAAGCCGGCACCGGCGATATGCGCGCCCGGCGCAATGCGTTGCATCAGCGTCGCGGCCGACACCACCAGCACGCCGCGCTTCACGCTGGGCAGCTGGTAAAGCGTGGCAATGCGCTGCGAAACGATCTCCGGATGCGGGCTGAAGACGTCGTAGGGGAGCGTTTCCCAATCCGGGAAATGCAGCACCGGCAGCGTGCCGGCAAACATGCGCAACTCGTCTTCCAGGGCGTGCGCGCGCTGCGTATCGCGGGTCACCACCACGACCAGGCCGTCGTGCGAGCGCGCGGCCTCGGCCACCAGCAAGGCGCGGGCCGAACCGTGCGGCGGCGTCCAGAAACGGCGCTGCTTGGGACTGGTAGGAAGGGGCGGATGGCTGATTGGGGTCGACATGGGGATCTTGCGTGGGAGGGCGTGGGCAGGGTGCCTGAGCCGTCGAGCGCGCAAGTCTAACGCAGGCCAAGCCTCTCTCCTCAGACGAGGACAGGTAGGCTGGGATGACAATCCCAGCATCGCCATGCACGTTTACGCTGGAATTCGGCTACGCCTCTTCCAAGCCTACGATGACGATGGGCATTCCCATACGTGTCAGAGCTTCAGCCTGATCTGTGCGGTACTGCCTTCGCCCGGCACCATCGTGGCGACGAAACCCAGCTCCTTGCACAGCTGCAGCATCGGACGGTTTTCCATCAGCACATAGCCCCAGATCTCGTCCAGGCCGCGGCGGCGGCATTCGTTGACCAGCCGCTGCATCAGCAAGGCGCCGAGGCCGATGCGCGTCCATTCGTGCTCCACCAGCACCGAGAACTCGGCCGTGTTGGCGGCCCTGTCCACGAAGACGCGGCCCACACCGCGCAGTTCGGCCGGCTTCACCGTTTCGTCGATCAGCACGAACGCCGCTTCCAGTTCCGGGTCGATGCGGCACAGCCGCTGCGCCATCGGCGCGGGCAGTTCCGACATGGCGTGCATGAAGCGGCGGCGCACATCCTGTGCGGGCAGGCGTTTGAAGCAGCGCTGCACGGCGGCGACATCGCCGGGCTCGATGCTGCGCAGGATCAGTTCGCGCCCATCGGCGGTATGCACCACCTCGCCACGCGGCGTGCTGGACAGTGGCGTGGCGGCAGGCGTGAACCGCTCGGGGCTGCGCGGCGGCAGCTCGGTGTGGCGCGGGTAGGCGTCGAAATCGCGGACAGTGCTTGTAGGCATAGTGTCCATACTATAGCGTATTGTTTGCGCTGCAGCATGAACGCTTGTGCCCGCGTTCCGGACTGATTTACGGTTATAAAGCGTGGATTGACGCTAGGGTCTGCCTGAATATGTTGCGATGCGACAAAGTGCCGCCATCGCTAGTCGGCAATATCCGGCTCGAAGAAGCTCCAGCGTATCTCGGCGAACTGCGCCTTCATCGCCCGCTCCACCGTGTTGATCGCCTCGATCAGGCTCAGGTCGTCCGGCGTGCGCTGCATGCGCGCTTTCACCGCCACCATCACGTCCGGCCCCATCTGCAAGGTGATCAGGTTGAGCACCTCGGCCACCTCCGGCTGGTCGTGCAGAAACGCCAGCAGCTCCGCGCGGCGGCGTGGTTCCACCCCCTGTCCGATCAACAGGGCCTTGACCTCGTTGGCGAGCAGCACGGCCACCACCACCAGCAGTACGCCGATGGCGATGGTGCCCAGCGCGTCGAACAGCAGGTTGCCAGTGAGCATCGTCGCCCCGATCGCCAGCGCGGCCACGCACAGGCCGAGCAGGGCAGCCAGGTCCTCGCCGAAAATCACCAGCAACTCGCTGGAGCGCGTTTCGCGAAACCAGCGCCACAGGCTTTGCGCGCCGCGGGCCTGGTTCACCTCGTGCAGGCAGCCATGCATGGAGATGCTTTCCATCACGATGCCGAACAGCAACACCCCCAGCGCCAGCCATGGCCAGCGCAGCGGCTCGGGCTGCGCCAGCTTGTGCACGCCTTCGTAGATCGAGAACAGGCCGCCCACGGCAAACAGCAGCAAGGCCACCACGAACGACCAGAAATACAGCGCGCGGCCCCAGCCTAGCGGATAGTCCGGCTGTTTTTTCGCCTGCCGCATGCCGAGCAGCAGCTGGTTGCCGCAATCGGCCAGCGAGTGGATCGACTCGGCCATCATCGCGCCGGAGCCGGTGATGACGGCGGCTGCCAGCTTGGACAGAAAGATCGCGAAATTGGCGCCTAGCGCCAGCAGGATGGCCCTGAGCGAATTGCCGTGACCGCTCATGGGATCAGCGGATGACCCCTACGCCTACGCCAAAGCTGATATTGGGATGCCCCTTGTGCAGTTCGGCCTGCGTCCAAAGATGCGATTGCGCGACGTTCACCACGGGATACGTGTAAGGCGCCTGATCCACTGCACCCGCGCGCGTACCGCTCAGCTGTCCGGTCAGCGTGACCAGGCTACCGTTCGGATAGTTGAACGCTTCTAGGTAACCAGGAAAAACCGCGATGAAGCGCCCGGTGCCCTGCGCATTCGGTTGCGGGCGTTGTGACGAATCCAGCGGATAGCCCAGGATCTCCATCTCGGTGTGGTCGGGGAAATTACGCACGTTCACGACGCTGCCACCCCAGATCACGGCTGCATGGGCGTATTGCTGCGGCGTTTGCGCCACCTGCGATGGCAGCGCACTGACGGTGCCTGGCGCAGCCTTGTAGATCGGCGCCGGCGCGCAGGCCGTCAGCAGCAGCGCCAGCGGCGCGAACGAGCGGAGCAAAACGGTACGTAGTTGCATGGCGATGTCCTTTCAGCACGAAGCGCTTCGAGCTTAGCGGGGACGCCTGGATTGCGGTAGCGGTCGGGTGTGATGCGAGGGTGAGGCCGGCGTGGCAGCGTCTTGCACCAGCCAGTTGAGGCGCCATGTGGCGGGCTGTCCCTGCGACAGCAGGTGCGCCAGCGCCTGCAGGGGTTCACGCAGCACCTGGTCGAGGTTCCATGGTGCGTTGAGGATCACCATGCCGGACCCGTTCAAGCGCAGCGGCGAATCGTCCGCATGCACCAGCAGTTCCGCCTGCAGCACGCGGCGCGCACCGCAGTGCTGCAGCCAGCGCAGGAACGGCTGCACCTGGCTGCGCAGCTTGATCGGATACCAGATCGCATAGATGCCGTTGGGCCAGCGTTGCAATGCCGTCTTCAACGTGGCTTCGATCAGGCGGAATTCGCTGTCTTGCGCTTCGTACGGCGGATCGATCAACACCAGGCCGCGTTTTTCCTTCGGCGGCAGCAGCGCCTTCAAGGCTTCATAACCGTTGCGGTGATGCACGTGCACGCGGCGATCGTGATGGAACAACTCGCGCAGGCGCGCGGCTTCTTCCGGGTGCAGTTCGCACAGTTGCGCACTGTCCATGGCACGCATGGCGCGCGCTGCCTGCAGCGGCGAACCGGGATACAGCTTCAGGCCGTGCTCGTTGCCGGGCAGCGCCAGCACGCTGTCGAGCCAATGGCGCAGCAGCGCCGGCAACGGGCCTCGTTCGCCGCGCTGCATGTCGGGAAACAGCAGGCGCGCAATACCGTCGCGGTATTCACCGGTCTTGCCGGCTTCCTCGCTGTCGAGCGCATAGCAGCCGCTGCCGGCGTGCGTGTCGATCAAGGCGAACGGCGTGTCCTTCACCTTCAATGCATCGATCAGCGCAAACAGCACGCTGTGCTTGAGGACGTCGGCGAAATTGCCTGCGTGGTAGGCGTGGCGATAATTCATGGCGGTCGGCAGGCTGGGTTGGCGCAGTATAAATCCCGGCCTGCCGTGAAAAGCGCCGTGGGCTGGGATGAAATCCCAGCTTTTTGTGGCTCCTGATGCTGGGATTTCATCCCAGCCTACGCTCAATACGCTACGGTAATCCGCTGCCGTAGTGCGTCGTTCTTCTCCAGCCGATCCAGCAACGCAACCGCGTAGTCGGGCACGCTGATGCGGCTGACGCCCTTGTCATCCTTCAGCAACTGCTCGCCACCGACGCGATAGTGGCCGGTGCGTTCACCGTCCTCGATCAGGGCAGCCGGGCTGATATAGGTCCAGTCGACGTCGGCCTTGCTGGCGCGAAACACTTCCAATGCGCGTGCCTGGGCTTCTGCCTCCGGCTTCCAGGCGGCGGGGAAGTGCGGATCGTCGATCACCTTCACGCCCGGCGCCGTTTCCAGGCTGCCGGCGCCGCCCACCCACAGCAGGCGTTTGACGTTGGTGCCGTTGAGCGTGTCCAGCAGCGTCTGCGCGGTAAGGGGCACTTCGTCGAAATCGCCGCTGCGGCGGGCGGACAGGCTGGCGATCACAGCGTCGGCGTATTTGGCGTACGCCAGCCAGATCGCCGTTTGCTCGACCGTGCCGATCACCACATGCAGCTTGTCATGTTGCTGCTTGAGCCGGCCGGCGTCACGCACCACGGCGGTCACGTCGTGCCCGCGCGCAAGGGCTTCATCGAGAATCGCGTGGCCGATATGGCCGGTGGCGCCGAACAGAACCAGTTTCATCAGGGATCTCCGTGAGGGAAGCGATGGCGCGAAAGCATGCGCTTTTCCCATTGGGTCGATAAGCAGACTGATACGCAATTGACTGTCAAGAAAAGGTTGACAATCATCCCGGCATGGGTCGCGACGTCAATCTCAATCGGCTGGCCGTATTCGTGGCGCTGGTGCGGGCCGGTTCGTTCACCGCGGCCGCAGCGCAGCTCGGTCTGACCAAGGCCATGGTCAGCCAGCACCTGCTGCGCCTGGAGCGCGAACTGGGCGTGACCTTGCTCGTGCGCAGTACGCGGCGGATGGCGTTGACCGAAGCCGGTGCCGTGTTCCATGCCGACTGCGTGCAACTGCTGGAACAGGCCCAGGCCGCAATCGAGCGCATCGGTGATCAACGCAGTACACCAACTGGCACGCTGCGCCTTACCACCTCGACCGATTACGGTACGGCGGTCGTCGCGCCCGGCCTGGCGGCATTCCGGCGCCTGCATCCGTCGCTGCAGGTGGATCTGGTGATCGACGACCAGATCAGCGACCTGATCGCCGAGCGCTTCGACCTGGCCATCCGCATCGGCTGGCTGCGCGATTCCAATTTGCGCGCCGTGCGGCTGGGCAGTTTTCGCCAGCTGATTGTGGCCGCGCCTGCGTACGTGGCCGAACACGGCGCGCCACGCCGGCCGGAAGATCTCGCCACGCATGGCTGGATCGCGATGTCCGCGCTGGCCACGCCCTTGCGCTGGACCTTTACCCACGGCAACGGCAGCCGCCGCATCGTGCGCATGCGCCAGGTGATGCAGGCGAACAACGCCGCAGCGATTCGCGCCCTGGTGCTGGCCGGAGCCGGTATCTCCGCGTTGCCGGATTACCTGGTGCAGGAAGACGTCCAGGCCGGACGCCTGCAGGTGCTGCTTGCGCCATATCGCTTGCAGGAAGGCGGCATCCACGCGGTATATCCGGACCCGCAGCCACCAGCCAAGGTGCGCGCCTTCATTGATTTCATGCGGGAGCGTTTGGCGAAGCGCTAGTTGGCTGCAAATCTGACATGGCGATGGGGCGCCCAGTCAATCCAGATTGTGGCTCTCCGCCGTACCCAGCAACTCCGCCTGCACCGGCGCCTGCTCCTTCCGATGCAGCAGCGGATGCGCAAACACCGCCGCCAGAATCACCGCCACGCCCGCATAGAACCAGCCATCCAGCTGCCGTTGCTCGCCCAGCAGCAGCATCGCCAGCACGATCGCGTACACCGGTTCCAGGTTGGTGATCATCTGCATCGCAAACGCGCTTACGTGCCGTAATGCCACCAACGCCAGGGAGAACGGCAGCAGCGTGCAGCCGAACGAGAGGATCAGCAGTAGTACTGCATCATGCAGGTCGGGAATCGGAAAAGTCGGCCCCGCATGCGGCAACCAGGGTGCGAGCAACGCCAGGAACACCGCACCCGTACCCAGTTCGATGCAGGTCACCGTCAACGGATCGGCATGATCGACCATGCGCTTGTTGAGCGAGCCGAACAGCGCTACGAACAACGCCGATACCACGCCCACCGCGATGCCGATGCGCATATGTCCCGGCACGCCGCCGGCGACCATCGCCACGCCGGGCACTACGGCAATGGCGATCAACAGCTCGCGCGGGTCGAAACGCCGCCGTGCGACCCATGGTTCCACGAACGCCAGGAACGCCGGCCCTAGTGCAATGCAGGTGGCGCCCACCGAAGCATTGGCAAGCTTGATCGCCGCGTAGAACGTCAGCCAATGCAGCGCCACCAGCATGCCGATGCCCGCGTAAGCCAAGCGCAGTTTCATCGGCATGTTGCGCAAGCCGCGGCGAACCCTTGGCATCAACAGCAGGCTGCCGCCCACCAGCAACATGCGCCAACCCACCAGCGCGGTCGCCGGCAGCGTGATCAGCTTGCCGAGGATGGCGGTGAAGCCCCACAGCAAGACGCAGAAGTGGATTTGCAGGCGGGCCTTGGTGAGGGGCTGCATGGGCGCGGGCGCAGTGGGGACGTGCGCATTCTAGCCGCAGGCAACGCCGTAGGCTGGATGAAATCCCAGCGCCGCTTATTTCACGCTCCCCGGCGGCGGCGCCTGGCGAAGCTTCGTCAACACCTGCTGGCATTCGTTATGCTGGTCATGGCTGGGCACGATCACCGCCAGCAAGGCCGCAGCGGGCGCGGCCAATACGGCCAGCGCTGCGGCACCACCGCCCCGCAACAGCAACGGGCCGGGCTGCACGCCGACGTCGGGGTTCTTGAAGGTGCCTTTTACGTAGAGCGGCGAGCGCAGCGAAAATACGCGTAGCCCTTTCGTATGCGGCACCACCTTCAAATCCAGGTGCTCGTTGCTGAAGTTGATCGTGCCGCTCATGTTGACGGTAGCGTCGGAGGTGTCCAGCACGAACAGGCGGCTGGTGAACACGCCGTTGTCGCCAGTCATGTCGGCCGCGGCGCAATTTATCTTTACGGTCTGGTCACCGAACAGTTTGCGGACCACCACGTTGGCGACGTTCAAGCCGGCCATTTCCAGCAGCGTCTTGCTGATGGCGCCGTTGTTCATCAGCATCTTCACTTCGCCGCTGGCGTTGCCGAGCATGCCGGAAACCGAGCTGCCGGAGCCGTTCAAGCTGATGTCGCCGTTGAGTTCGCCGAAGCTGCTCTGCATGGACTGCACGGTGGGGAACATTTGCTTGAGCTGCAGATGGCGTGCGCGTAGGTCGAGCGCCGTACGCACCGGCTGGGTATTGCTGTCCAGCTGCACATTCCCGTCGAGCGTGCCGCCGGCCACGCCCGCATGCAGCGGGTCGAGTTTCAGCACGCCTTTGTCCAGGCGAATGCGCGTGCTGACTGCACTGATCGGCAGCGAATTCGGTCGTTCGATGCGGACCGCTTGGAAGGTGACGTCGGCATCCATGGTCTGCAGGCGGTTCGTATGGAACTGCTCCACCGGCAACACCTTGTTCTTTGGCTGCGGGGTGGTGTCGCCACGTTGTTCTTTCTGCGCCTCGCTGCCCGCGCCCACCAGCGCGCCAAGATCGGCGAAACGCAGCAGCTGCGAATGCAGGTCCCCGGTCAACTTCATGCGCGGGCCGCCGGTGGTGAGCTGGACATTGCCGCCCAGATCGCTTTCGCCCATGCGCCCACGAAAATCGCGATAAGTATAATGGCCACCCTGCAGGTGCACTTCGGCCGACAGGTGGCCTTCGGTGGCAAACGGCGGCGTATCCGGCAACGGTATGCCCAGGATGGGATAAAGCTTCGCCATGCTGGCGCCGGCAAACCATACGCGCATATTCAGCGCGGCCAAGTGCATGGGATCGGTCAGCGTGCCGACCAGGGCGATCTTGCTGGTATCGATGTGTACGCGCGCCTCGATCGGAAACGGCTGGGTCGTGCTCTCCAGGGCGAGCACCGCGCCGGTCTTGCCGCTGCCGCTGACCGGCGCGTCTTTGTAGGTACCGGTGACGGTCCAGGCGAACTGGTAAGCAGTGCGTTCAGCGTGGCTGGAAAGATCCGGCTGGGTCTTGGCACCGTTCACAACCTTGCCCACATCGTGTCCCACATCCGCACGCGCTGCACTGGTGGCCTGTGCTACCACCTGGTCATAGGGGATCGCCCGCTGCAGCGGATTGATGACGATCTGCAATTTCGAGTGAGTTTGGGCGTCGTCCAACGCCACCTGGCCTTTATCAAGGCCGACAGTGTCCAGCGTGAGCTTCCAACTGGAGGGTTGCTGGTGTTGCGGCAGGGTTAGCTGCCAGTTGGCCTGGCCCTGGCTGTTGCGTTCCAGATCCAGATGCAGGCCCACCAGTTGCACCGACGGCACGTAGATGTGATGCAGCAACAACGGCAGCGGCGAGATGCGGCCTTGCAACGCATCCAGTTGCAACAGCTGCGGCTGCTTGGCCCAGGATGGATTGCCGATGCGGATGTTGCGCACGGTGAAGGTCGGCCACGGCAGCACGCTGCGCAGGCCGCTCTCGCCCGGCTGGCGCTGCCAGGCTGCGGTGATGTCGCCGTCGATCGTGAACGGCTTGCCGATCGCCGCGCTGACCTTGTCCTCAATGGTCGGCTTGAGCCGGTTCCAGTTGAACAGCGCCACGAACAACACCAGTGCGATCACCAGCACCAGCAGCACGCCCACGATCCACGCCAGTATTTTCAGACTGAGCCGCATCGCTCCCGGCCTTTGCGGTTGCCGCGCCCAACTAACTACGAGCGAGGCGAAGAGGGCGTGTAGTTTTTGTGTTCACGCCAAGGGCAAACTCATCCATGCCCGGCATTCGCCGCAGGCGCCGAACGCACCGGCACATCGATGTTGCAGATGCCGACTTTCCCGGCCGGCACGGCGTAGAACGCATCGTGGCGGTTGCGCTTGGCCTCGACGATGGCGGCGAAGCTGGCGCTGTCGGTGCGTAACACTTCAAGCTTCTCGCGCTGTGCCGCCGGCAGATCGGCGGCCAGTTTCACCGACAGGATCGGTACGCGTTGTGCCGCCTGCGCGTAGAACCCGAGCGGCCCGCTGCCGCGCGGCAGCGCCGACAGGTATGGCATGCCTTCCAGCACGCGCCCGGCGATCGCCAGGTTGCGATCGATCTGCCGCGGCGCCTGGCCAATCGCCACATACAAGGAACTGCCATTGCCGCTGTCCGGCGCCACGTCGCGCGCCACGCCGACCATGCCGTAGCAATGCACCAGCCATTCGCGCCCGCTGGCTGGATCACGCGCAACGGGAAAACCCTCGCTGAAACCTACCTGCGGCGCATACACGTCGCCATCGGGCAACGGCGTCCACGGCAGCTTGGCATCGATTGCACGCGTGTACTCCGGCGGCAAGGTGCGCTTGGCGCTGCCCAACGGCTTGAGCTTGCTCTTGTCGCCGCTGTCGTCGTCATTGGGATCGCCCCATTGCGTAACGAAGTTGTCCTGCACGCGAACGATCGCCAGCCCGTCGAAATAATGTTCGCGCACCAGCGTGCGGATATTGGCGGCATGCAGCGGCGTGAAGTCGGGCGCCAGTTCGATCACCACGCGGCCCTGCGGCAACTGCATGTAGAGCAGGTTGGCTGGATCGGGCGTGCGCCATTCACTCGGCTTGGATTTGGCGATGAGTTCTGCCGCAGTAGGCGTGGCTTTGGGCGTTTCCGCCAAAGCTGGCAACGCGAGCAGGCCCAAGGCGATAAGCAGACCGGCGTGAAGGCGGCGCAGGCGCATAAGCGGTTTCCCCGGAAAGGTCGGCTGCGTGACGGTAGCAGAGACATCTGGCGCTGCGTAGTCCTGCCTGGGCGAGGCATGCAGCGCCGATGGAATCATCAGCCATTGGCGACATAATTTTTGCCTGCGTGCTGTGCACCATGTACGGATCGCGCGTTGCGCGCTTTGCGTTCCCTCCGACCTTCGCCAGAATGAAAAGGACAAAACCATGTCGCTGACCCGGCAAGGAGCAGCACGTTGAACGCTATTTCCCCTTCACATCGCGTTGTCATCATCGGCGCCGGTTTCGGTGGCCTGGAAGCCGCGCGGCGGCTGGGTCATCAAGCGGTGGACGTCACCGTGATCGACCGCAGCAACCATCACGTGTTCCAGCCGCTGCTCTACCAGGTGGCGGGCGCGGCGCTAGATATTTCGCAGATCGCCTGGCCGATCCGGCACGTGCTGCATCGCTTCAAGAACGTCACCACGCTGATGGCTGAAGTCAACGGCGTGGATGCCGCCGGCAAGACCGTACAGCTCACCGATGGCACGCGCATACCGTACGACAGCCTGGTGATTGCCACCGGCTCCACGCATGCCTACTTCGGCCATGACGAATGGGCGCAGTTCGCGCCGGGGCTGAAAACCCTCGGCGACGCGCTGTCGATCCGACAACATCTGCTGACGGTGTTCGAACAGGCGGAGCGCGAACCTGATCCAGTCAAGCGCCAGCAACTGCAGACCTTCGTGGTGATCGGCGCCGGCGCCACCGGCGTGGAACTGGCCTGCACCATCGCCGAGCTTGCACGCGAGGAAATGCCCGGCGACTTCCGTCGTCTCGATACGCGCAAGGCGCGCGTCATCGTGGTGGAAGCCGCGTCGCGCGTGCTTGCCAATTTTCCGGAGAGCCTCGCCAGCTACGTGCAGCAGACCATGGAACAGCTCGGCGTCAGCGTGCTGCTGAATTGCCCGGTCACCGAATGTCATGCCGACGGAGTCGTCTGCAAGGACCGGCGCATCGAGGCCGGCGCCGTGTTCTGGGCGGCGGGTGTGCGCGCCTCGCCGGCAGCGCTATGGTTGAACGCGCCGGCGGACAAGGCCGGCCGCGTGAAAGTGCAGCGCGATCTCACGGTCCCCGCGCAGCCGGATGTTTTCGTGATCGGCGACACCGCCCTGGTCGAACAGGAAAACGGCAAGCCGGTGCCGGGACTTGCTCCTGCTGCCAAGCAACAGGGCCGCTACGTCGCCGAGGTGATCAAGGCGCGCTTGCGCAAGCGTCCTGCGCCGGGCCCGTTCCACTACCGCAACTACGGCAACCTTTCCACCGTCGGCAAGAGCACGGCGGTGGTGGATTTCGGGCGGGTAAAACTGCGCGGCCGCCTGGCATGGGTGATATGGGCGCTGGCCCACATCTACTTTTTGATCGGCGTGCGCAACCGCCTGCTGGTGGCCTTGAACTGGTTGTGGCTGTACATGAAAGGTGAGCGTGCGGCGCGGATCATCATCAGCCGAAAGAGCTAGCCCAAGGCACTAACTTAAAAAAATTCGCTCAAGCGAAGTGGGCATCTGGATCATCGCGACAAACGGTTCCCTCCCCTGCGAAGTAGGGGAGGGCTAGGGTGGGGTACGAGCGTAGCGAGCGGCGGAAGCTCCAACTTCACCACCATGTGGTTCTCGCGATCAGCCCGGATGCTGGGATGAAATTCCAGCATCCGGAAGCCCGCCGAAGCTGGGATTTCATCCCAGCCTACGATGAGGGCGCGCGCGTTAGGAGCTGCTCAGAACAGCTCCGTACTCAATGTCAAATACCACTGCCGTGGCGCGCCCACGAAATACGTCGGCGACGATTCCGCCGCCGAAATCGTCATGCTCGACGGCAGCATCAAATAACGCCGGTTGAGCAGGTTCAGCGCATTGAGCGCGATCGTCGGCTTGTGCAGCACGCCGAAGTCCGGCAGTTCGTAGCTGGCGCTGCCGTTCATGGTGAAGTTCGACGACACGCGTTCGGTGTTGAGGAAATCGCCGTATTCGGAACCGGTGAACTTGCCGTTGAGGTTCAGCGTCAAGCCGTTCGCCGAATAGCGTGCGCCCAGGTATGCCATGTTGCGCGGCGTGCCGGGGAATTGCTTGCCCTGGGTGGCGTAGAACGCGGCGGCGGTATCGGTGGTGGCGGGCAGGTTGAGATCCTGCTCCACCTTGGCCTGCGTATAGGTGTAGGAGCTGTACAGCGTAAAGCCGTGCCCCAGGTCCAGGTTGCCTTCGGCATTCACGCCGGCCATGCGCACGCGGCCGGCGTTGATGTAGTAATTGATGAAAGTGTCAGGGTCCAGGCCCACCGCCGTGCGGTTGCCCATGTTGGCCAGGTAGGCATCGGTGTGGAGCGTGAGCGGTCCCTGGGTGAAGCGCCAGCCGATCTCGTTGGACCATGCGCTTTCGGGCAGCGGCGCCGGCAAGCCGATCCGCGCATTGCCGAAGGTGGAAGCGTCCGGCGGTGCACGGAAGGTGCGCGTGATGCTGTAGTAGAACTGGTTGCTGTCATCCAGTTTCCACGACACGCCTGCCGTCGGCAGGAAGCGATGGTAGCGATCGTCGGAGTTTTGATAAGACGTCCAATCGGCCGGATCCGGATTGCCGGGATACAGCACGAACTGATTGGCGCGCTCGGTATGCAGATAGGCCACCCCGGCGTTGAAGGTCCAGGCGTCGCTGGGTGTCCAGGTGTCCTCCACGAACAGCTTCTTCACCGTCGTGACATCGTATTCGGAATAGTTTTTCCAGATCTGTCCGTTGCTGTACGTAAGCAGGTTCTGGTCACCCCACACCGACGACGGTGCGCCGGTTTCCGGATCGACATAAGCACCGTCGATGTATTCCAGCTGGCGCGAGCGCTCGTACCACAGGCCCCAGTCGAGCGTGTCATCCAGCCCCAGTTCCAGCGTGAACTTCGCATTGATGCCGGGGCGATACGTGATGGGCCGGTACGCCTCGTACACGGTGTATTGGCCATCGGCGAACTGATTGGCCTGCACCACCGGTTGACCGTTGCCATTGAACTGCAGTGGCAGGAATCCGCCGAAGCTGCCGTTGCCGTCACCGAATTGGAAGTAGGGAATCACCGAGAGCGAAAGATTGCTGCCGAACTTGAATTCGCCATCCAGGCTGGCCACCCACGATTTGAACGGGTTCTGGAACAAGCGGTAGTAGTTGACCTGGGTGAGCGTGGCAGGGTCGCTGTAAAGCGCACTGGCCGGAAAGCCGCCGCTCGGCGTCGGCGTCCAGCTTGTGCCGTAGTCGTAGCTGTAGCCGTATTGCGCCGCCTCCGCCTTGGTCAGCGCCGCGTAAAAATAGTTATGTTCGCGAT
>Ga0335072_10003364_pt1 | contig 24133 bp, 22 predicted proteins | sample Lox_Sample_21_FD_206725 | JGI IMG/M metagenome (GOLD analysis project Ga0335072, IMG submission 206725) | Soil microbial communities from Loxahatchee National Wildlife Refuge, Florida, United States - Lox_Sample_2.1 | ecosystem: Environmental > Terrestrial > Soil > Wetlands | place: USA... | reverse complement strand
TGAACACCATCCTGTGCGAAATGAGAATTTTCTTGTTGTGCAGAAATTCCATCGAAACAGCTTATGTCAACTAGGGGATGGCGTTATCCCTGTCGATGTCAGCCGTCGAACTTGGAAAACCAATTCAAGCCATTTGGCCAATTGATGCCTCGTAAATTTCCGTCTTTCCAATTCCGTAAACGATCTTAACTAGTCCGCCAAAATGCTATGGCCGCCTGTGTCTTCAGATTCAGTGCGACCTTGAGAAGCCGTGTCTTCCTTTCGTCATCAGCATCGTCGCGTCTGCCAAGTCCGAAAGCTTTTGCTCATCTCACTCCCATATATTCCGCCACAGCCAGGCCTCATCACTGCCTATCGAGGACAGATGTTGTTGATGGAGAGGGATCGAAAGGACACCCATTGTAAGGAATCCGCCCTTCTAGTTGGCTTTTTTGCTGTGGCCCATTCGCTCACGCCGTTGACAGAAGGAGCACGTGTCCAAATCGATCTTCCGCAAGATGGCCTTCAAGTGGTGGCCGCTGGCACCAACGGCAGAGTTTTGTTACGAGAGAGGATCCTCGGTCGGAAAATGAGTCCAGCAGTCATTCGTGAGTATAACATGAATTGCTTTCAGCAAACCCGGTCACGTGATACCCTCCTTGCACTTTTGCCTTGTTTTGCACAGGCGTTTCGCAGAAGGCCCTCTCATTGGAAAAGTCCTGTAACGAGCTCTACCAGCTCATAGGAATTTAATGTGAAAATGATTTGAAGAGGACTGGCTTCACTAAAACAAGATTGCCTTCTTTGGTGCCTGGGTGCGTCTCACATACGCTGACCAACCTTACAGCTCTACTCCTCCAAGGCCTTCATCCAAACCCACCAAATCAACCTCCATCCCACCTCCAATAACCTCCCAACTCCTTGCTCGCCCCCACGAATACATCTGGACCATCCCCAACATCCTCACCTTCTCCCGTCTTGCCTCTGCCCCTCTGATCGGCTACTTTATCCTCACTAGCCAACCCGTCTACGCCCTTTCCCTCTTCGCCTATGCCGCAGTCACCGACGGCCTCGACGGCTATATCGCGCGGCATTTCAACCAACAGACCGTCGTCGGCACCGTCATCGACCCAATGGCCGACAAGGCCCTCATGACCATCTCTGTGATCGCGCTAGCCATCCAGAACATCATCCCGCCCTGGCTCGCCGTCATTATCCTCGGCCGCGATGTCGCGCTCTCCTTTACCGCCTTCTACTACCGTTGGATCAGCCTCCCGCCACCCAAGACGATGGCGCGGTATTGGGACTTTAGCCTACCAAGTGCGGAGGTCCGGCCCACGGAAATCAGCAAGTGGAATACATTCCTGCAGCTGTTGCTCGTGGGAGCAGGGATGACGATGCCGGTGCTGCCTGAGGCAGTGATTGCGGCCTGGCATTTGAACCAGGGCTTCGAGATGTTTCAATACCTTGTTGCAGGCACAACAGTGTGGAGTGGAGCGAGCTATCTGTACTCCAAGGATGCGGTGAAGATCCTGACACAGGAGGAGATTGATCGGAGGATGAAGGAAAAAGCGGACAAGGCAAGGTAGCAACAGAAGGCGGACGCGCAGAAGCAGCCTACAGAAACCTACAGAATTGTACCTCTGGTTGTACATTATCAATTCAAAAACTGATTCGCCTCGAGACATGTGAAAAAGAAGCGCCTATGCGCTCTCACATCACACTGAATCACTGTCTCTGTGTGCTTCATCGGAATGAACTGCACGAAGGCAACCAATCAATAATCCCTGAGGGAAACATAAGGCAGTAGCTCTCGACACTACAGTTTGCAGCGACGTCTCGTGTCCTGCGCCCCAGCTTTTGGGGAGTCGGCTCATGAAACGAAACACCGATTGATGTAGGGAAGTGGGGCCGATCATGGGAAGCGGGAATTTTTACCCCGCCATGAGCAGAAGCAATTAATTTATGCCCCCCCAAAGTAGGCCCCTAGCCGGGCGATCCGCAAGCTCTAAAAAGAGTAGTTGGCTAGTTCGTATCCGCTTGCATGAAAAAAAGCTAGGATTGAAGAAATGAGACCGCTGGTTCAAGAAGCCGAGCTAAAAACGAGTAAAGGATTCGAAAACGGGAGTCCGCCACCAACCAAAGAAGAAAAGGGCTGTACAGCTCGCAAAGCCCCCAAAGCGCATATTCCAAAAGGGACATGTTGAAACCTCCGCATAACAGGGGCAGGACGTACGGCAACGAGCATGCATCCGCGGTAGTGACCCGCCCAGGGGGGGTAGTGTTTTCCCAAGACCAGGCATCTCAATCGTAGAGCAAATCAAGAATCTAATGACTTTTGCCGGCCCTTCAAGACACGTGATTTTTGACCCAAGTTCGCGATCGTCTTTGTTTTCCTCGAAGGGCCTCCCCCCCTTACTTGATACTTTCGTCCGAGACTCCAGCCAGACGATGTCCCCAACTGACGCTTGGAAGGGAATATGTGTACCTATTCTAGATAGTCTATGTCCTTGACCATGCAAAAGGTGGCTACGCAGGGTGAATCCTGGACAAAACAGTTACACATGGAGATAGTTGAACCGCCACTTCCGTACCCTTTATCCTAGCTTGTGTACTTGCCACAGTTGCCTGGATTGCAATTCACTCTGTGGTTGAATGCCTTCCTCTTGCTTTCAAGCCTCTTCATGACATCCACGGAAATAGAGCATATAACAGTCTCTAGGGTATATAGAGTTCGCCGTTGGAGTTCAATATCCTTCTTGAATATGTACCTGCTACCGTTGTCGCAGAATGATTTTCCCAACCCGCCGCTCTGCAATCCCTTCAAGGTATGCTGTAGCCATTTACATACAAGTGAGAGTTTGCTATTTCACATGTAAGCTGGAAAAGCTGGCCCATAAAAAGTCGATTCTGGAAGCCTCCTTGCCCATGTTGCTGTGAGCATGACTCATCCCTGGCAGCTTCGCCACAAGGCCTCCAAACACCAGCTAACTCCGTAACTACACCAAAAAGAGGTCTGCGCCGAGTTGGGTATCGTTGGGACATAGAAAATGACGCAAATGATTGCCACACAGTGTTGAAATTTTTGCCAAAGCGAGCTTGATCCCGCACGGTGGCAATTCATGTAAAGCTGACGCAGAGGTGGATAAGCTGCCGGTCTCTCGTCTTATCGACCGGTTTGTGCATAAATCATAGACTAGTGTAGATGGCAAACTAGGGCCCTGAATTGAATTCTCTTTTGCCACGTGTTAGTGAGGTTCAAAAACCCCTATCGAAGCTTCCTTATAGCTAGCCTTTAAGCTCCCCCAGGCTGCTAAGTAGTAGTCTTTCTGGCGCAAAAGCGCTTCACACTAAAACCGAACGTATTTTGAGAATTAGTGGCCTGGCCGTTGCCCTGGCCCTGGGCCTGGCCACGGAGATCCTGGCGGACCGGGTTGGTATGAATTCTGATTGACGGGTCCTCCTTGAGCACCAATGTAATACGGCTGTCGGTCGCCTGGATACGGCGATGTAGGTGCATGGTGTGGGGGCTCTCTTCGATCTTCATATTTGATTGAAGGTTCCAATGCTCGGGTGTGACTGATCGGTGAAGGGTGAGAAACGTTGGGCATGTTGTAACTACCTCTGTCGTACGACACAGGCGCTCTAGAGTCAATAGGACTTGGAGCAGTCATAGCCCGTGGTTGCATACTGGCCTGCGAATACATGCCCGGATGGTGCGTCTGTGGCGGGGGTCTGTCGGAGAAGCCGGGTGGCAAGGTCGGGGTTGATGTAGGAGGCGTGCTGTTCGGATGTGAGCTCGCAGGCAGGTTGCCCTGCAAGGAATCGTAGCTTCGATTATATGGTGACTGGTTGAATCCAACATACTCGCCTTCTCGCGGTGGAATCGAAGATGGCGCCATTTGTGGGATAAAACTACCGCCGATGGGTGGCCCAACTGGGTACCCTGCAGAAACGCCATGACCATGTTGAGGATATGCCGCATGAGGATGATAGGTACTCGAATTTGGAAAATAATTTTGATGTCCCAGCGGCCGGTAGCCACCATACATTCCTTGATGTCCTTCCCTTGTATCATCCATATTCTCATCCACCTCTTCTAATGGAGCGCGAAAACTTTGTTTGGAGGTCAGCTCGGGTCGAGGCCTGATACCGCTCAAGGCAGTTGATTGAGAGGGTGGCTCCAGTAGACCACGTTTGACATCGTCCATGTTGTAATACGAAACGAGATGGTGGGTGACACCTTGCACCGTAACACTCATTGTCTTCTTCACTAAACCATTTGACTTGAAGCCATATGAGTCAACCAAAGACCCTATCAATTGCCGCTCTGTATCGCTCGGTGCTGTGAAACTTGTTGACTGAGGTGTTGTGGGAGAGTAGGCATCGCCGGTGTTGTCAGGTCGGGGGTAGGGCTCGCCTGGTCGTACAGGGCGTCGGTCTTTCTTCCTCGTAGCTCTCTTCTTCTCGCCGGGGGGAAAAGGTTTGTCTAGTTCTCGATATACGAGGAAGTTGCCTAGGATGCGACTTGGACTCCATGTCACCCCGTCGGTCCATCGCTTGATCCCCGACGCGTTTTCCTCGTAGATGAAAACACAGCCACTGCGAATTAATTGATTTCGTTCGCGGTCGTGAGGTCGTCTTGGGACATGGTTGAGGTGACCGGTGAGGCAGGCTTCGAAGAGAATGAGAGCGTCGTTTGTGGTAGCAACATGGCCCTGGAAAGTCGGCTGGAGAATGGCTGCCCCGGTCGACATTATTGCTTTTGCGCACGGATGATCTCCTGCATGAATAAGGTTTGCAGACGAGCTTGTCTGTGCGAGAGTTTCATGCCCCTCGAGCGCTCGAATTCCGATGGCCACAAGAAACAGGGCAGGGTGAGAGCTTAAACGTCGGCGAGGCGCGAAGAGTGGGCGGCACCGAATGGGCAGGAGAGTTTACAGTAATGACAGTAAACCCAATTCCGCTGTCACAGCGTAAAAAAAGGTGAATGTGGAGGTCTAAATTGGCAGGAGGATGCGATAAGTGTGGAGGTCTAAGCGGCTTCTATCGGTAGGAATGACGCGCCCTAAGACGCCCTAAGACGCAGGTCCTTGACAGCCCGAGAGAAAGGGCTGCCGTGTCGCCAGGAAGAGGGCGACTTGGGGTCGATGAAGGTCCGCCACAGCGAGGCGGTCGAGCTTGGCCGAATTAGAGGGGAGTTGGATAAGTAAGGCTTAGCTGGAGGGGAAGAAAGTTTTGAGGGCGCAGAGAAGGATTTGACCTGTGTTTCGAACCCTGAACAGGGGCCTCAAAGTCTGATTTTTGAGTTCGAGGATTACACCTCTGTGAATGGCCGGAGTCCTTTGCTTCTTCAACGGTGATCAGCGCGCTTGCCGAACCCTTGGAGAGCTTATCGAGCACAGAGAGTGATGGAAAGGTGCGGAGGCGTGCCCACAATCGACGGGGGGCGGAAAGCAGTGACGACGTGTTCTTCGCTTGCTGGCTGTAGCAGGGTGTGTTCGCGAAGTTTAAAGGGATTTGGAAATTAAGACAAGTGCGCCTGGAGAGCAAATTTCAGACATCGCCTGCCTGACTAGTGTACCAGCAGCCGACGGGGGGCACGGGGTTCACAATTCAAGTTCAGCTTGTTGATTTGCAAGTCGGGGAACTCGCAACGCAGAAATGACGCGCAGATGCCCAAGATCTGACTCCACTGCGACCTCGTGCTAGCTATTTTGCCTTATTCGCCTGGTGTCTTTACAAGTGCGTAGGCTAGCGAAAGCGGTGCTGAGCAAAGAGGGAGGTAAAAATGAGGTTACCTTGGCCGGCGCTCTCTTACGGTTCAAAGGGCTTTGCCTCCCGGGGCCTACTACTATATCCTGGCTTTTTACGAAAGCTACGCGTACACTAGGTCCGCCCATCGGGTGGGGTTCGCTCCGGGTGGCACGCAGGGGCGACCTGCGCAATGGGTCCCTGGGACAATGACGATTGGTCCCTCAAACAGAGAGTGGGCTCTGGCTGCAGGGTTGCTTGACCTTACTGGAGCCCCGTCTAAGTTCGACTCCGGGTTTGAAGAGTCAAGCCTAGAATTTTCACTTTGGGCTAACAGCACCGGGGGGCTACGTTGACACTCAGCCACAAAAGATCCAGGCTCTCCTTTCACACCAGTTTAGCAAGCTTCGCAAGCCTCCTCAAAGCTTTCTCTGTCCAACTTTTCCCACAACCCCGTCATCTGCTCCCCCCCAAGCAGGCTTCCTGAGCAAAACGAAGAACTCATCACTCGTCTGCTGAATCCTTCAGCGCCGTCTGTCCTTTTCTCCAAATTTGCTGTGACTCAAGATGAGACACGAGACACGCCGATCAGAATACCATCTTCCGCAGGCTCGGCAATCTCTGCAGGGCCCCTTCGCATCACTTGCAAAAAGCATTGTCGATCACCTCGTCCCCGAAGGTCGCACTCCGGTACGGCTTGGAAATCGATGGCTTTGCTTGTATGTGTGCATAGGGATGCAACTTTTGTCCACGCTGCTCAAATGCTGCCACATATATGAAGCTTTGTTCGTTATTGTCCAACTTGAGCATCATAACTTTATCCTCAACTTAGTGTCCCATTCACGATCTACCAGCCAACAGTCCCAAAGAAAGCATGCACATAGGAGAACAGCCCATGCAGTAGATTAGGAGTCGCCTTACCGTCATTAGTATTATTGCTGAGGTAGATATGCTTGCTAGCATAAACAGGATGTGGCGCAAATCGCTCGTAGGTAGTCTGCTGCGCTGTTATGGGTTAGAGGATCCGATCTTTTACTCTTGCGGAGGCCTATCCCAGCCACGAGATCCCTGACCCAGTCATGCGGCCGCAGGAGGGCCACCAGTGAGCGAGAACAGCTCTTGGAGGCCAGGAGTAGTCGATCTCCCACAAAACGTTGGGTGAAAGCCACTTGAATTTGGGGGGCCCATCTTTGTATGTTCAGGTTGGATCTGCAACATTTTGTTGCAACTCGGAACGTTCAAAAGATACTTTGACATGTAGCCGAGGAAATCAAAATCCGCCAGCAAATGTATCAACCCTTATCCTACGTCTCCGACGTCCATGTTGCTGAAATTTCGCTTCAAATAGCGCACTCGCTGTCTTTGTGGTGCAACCCCTCACGGACGGGTAGACTCCGCAACAAGGGGGGTCACCAGATTAGTTTAACCACTTGTAATGGACACGGGCATCCGAGATCCCTGGAGCAACTTATATCCAGTAAGCTTACACGCTTGTTACAGGAAAGTCACTGCCAATGATAACATGACATGAAACACATGCAGACAATCACCCGACGCAGGTCCACGGCATTTCTGACTATCTCAATTGCCTGAAATTCCGCAGACTTATTTCACAGGAATTTCAAAGAGGCTGCCTAGGGCGAGACGTGGATATGTCCCCATCCCTTTCAAGCTTTACCTCAGCGGCACCCAGCTGAACTTGGAGACACCATCCGATTTTGACCCATGTGAAGGTGCATTTGGAGTGGATAGATCCCTGGCCCATGGCTGCACTTTGGGGCCAGGTGATCAATACACGGCCACCCGAAACACGCAGAAATTGCTAGGCATGGTCGAAAATGGCAACATCGCCGAGCTCGTGAAAGCCTAGGCCAGCAATGTTGTGCCGGGAGACATTACGGTAACCTGGAGTTGGAAAAAAACACACCAAGAGATGACCGTTCCTTTAGCTTTTCCGAGGCTGAAACCTGAGAGCTGGTTGCTCATGCCTTGTCGTAGCATCCAGCAAGCTTACGTCGGTGGCTTCGTGGCGCTTTGGCCACCAACTACTGAGTAACATCTGGCGGTGGAAGACTGGCTGTGGGCCGAATAGCCGTACAGGGGGCTTGGCCCATCCGATTGTAAGGCCGAAAAGTTTCTAGACGCTACATACCAACTGATTCAGGTATCGATGAGACGGTCTAACAAAACAATCACAGTTAAGCGATTCGCTGTCTTGGACTTCCACCGGTGTCTAGCTACTGCACACTTGCAATCGGATGTGTGCCAAGCCCCTGTATAGACGAGATTCCAGCATAGATAGTGTGAGATTCAGGTCGCCATCGCCTAGAGATCGGAACCAGGAAAAACTACCCCTAGTGAGGCGAGATATGAAGCGTAGGCGACTAGACATCTAAGGTATGTGATCTACCACCGCCATCCCAAAGGCCAGGCAAGGGAAAAAGGTGCGAGGGATCGACATCGACTTCTGCACAGCTTCGACAAACAAACACGCGAATTCCTCTCCGGCGCTATTGCAGGCACCACGGCACAACAATTGCAGATCTGCGTAACTAGATCGAGGGACAAATCCCGAGATCCAAGCATATCCCGCTAGAGCATATGGGAGTTCCGACCACTTACGCCGTGCCATGTATGCTCCTGCGCCAACGAAAGAGGTCAACTAATCGATTGATCTTTCGTCTTTGAATCCCGCAAAAATAGTCTTGTCGCCGCTGATCTCCGCAGTGGCCTGACTCGCCGACAGGCCAATACCAAAATAGGATTGAAGATTACAACCGATCAAAGACCTGTGCCCACTATTGGCTCATGCTTCAGCTTCTCGCATAGCCAAATATTATTGCCTCTCAAGCCTTCCAGTCCTAGTGTGGCGCATGCAATCTACAAATTGTCCTTTGCTTAGGTGACTGAAAAGTTCCCCGTACCAAGTCCAACAACGTCCTCACCAACTCGGTCCAAAGTCCTCATCGACTTGGCCCAACGTCCTTACCGATTTGGTCCAACGTCCTCACCGACTCGGTCCAACCCCTCACGCGTCCGTGTATCCAGGTACATCAACGGATCGACGACGTAGATAATGTGAAAGGGATAAAGGTATGCCAAATGGCTGGTCGAGGAAGGGAAGCCTAAAGACGCGTTGTGTAGAAAGCTTGCTTCTCGTCTATGTGCTATGTCTCTTCTTGCTCTCTCTAATCGATGCTAAAAGACAGTTCCTGTGCCCACAAAGGGACTAATAACCAAGGCCAAGAACGCGAATATCTCAAACCAGGCCTTTGGCATATAAGAACGGAGTGTCTGCACGAATTTCGTGGTTACAGTAACCTTGCAAGAGCAACTTCATCCATCGTTGAACCAAGGTTTGCTCAAACACATTGGCCTTGCTGGGCCTTGCATTGGCACGGGAACTTTCCCATCAAATATCTCTAGCCCATTGGGTGGTCTAGACACCGTTTCTGAAGTGCTCTGGGTCTCTTCTGACGTCGAAAGGGGAATTACCACGCCGCATTCCCAATTCCGGCAATTCAACTTTGGCTTCTTCGTGATCGTATCTTTTACGAGCCGACCCCTGTCGAATGGACACATCAGCTCTATCACGCGAATCCTTAAATGGCAGATTGGCTTGCAGGAGAGGAAAAAGAGATCCACACACCAGGCACTCTCCGACAAATTAGCGCTACCGCAATACGCCCAGCCCGCGTACACTCTTCCGCCGGCAGTAGCAACGGGATCCAGAAACCGAGCAAACAAAAACTTCTGCTAGTTAGTTCATGCTTTCTGCGACGAGAAGCCACTAACCTTGTTGTGCATCAACAATCCTGTTCGCCGACTCACACAATCCTGCATATTACGTCTTGGAAACTTGGCGCTATTCCACCATTTCTCCTGAAAGCATATCGTTCCTGCAGCATCCGGGCCACCCGTCGACGCTCTGACCGTTGCATCTGAAGGATAGTAGAAGCGAAATTTTTCCTTCCAACTCGCACCCGTGTCTCTCTTGACGATTCGCTTGGGATCGTCGACGCATTTCGCAGGAAACGATTTAGACGTCCTTAACGTGTACTCTGCCAGGCCGTCATCACCTTGAGCTGCCAGATACATTGACCTCAGGAATTCCTCATTGAGGCTGCCAACTGACGAAGTCACGTAGTCCACCTCGATCGCATTCTTTGAGCTTAAACCCAGTCCGGCCACACTCCGGCCAAGGCCACAGTGACCAGTCAGTTTCCACGAATCACCAGCATGGGCGCCGCCAATGGTGTGCACAAAGCCAAGACCTGCTGTCTCAGAGAAGTCATGCTCGTGGACTCTCCGAATGACATCTTCAGGTAACCCCTGTGCCTGTAGGAAGTAGAGCAAGCTTTCCGCAAATTGTGGTTGGTGCGGCAATTGCGATTTCGGTAGATCAATCAAAAATACGGCATTTTCCATGATCCCACCGCTCTCGCCCCAATCATGGGGCCTTAAATTCCCCGTCGGCACGACTAGCCTCATATACGAGTCGTAAAACAGCAACATGAGTTTTGAGTGCATGCAGTTGATCTGTCCCTCCATGGAAGGAAAACACAACCGCACATTTGGTATGCCATCGAAATCTGATCTGAGCTGTCGTTTATGTGATTCATATTTTGCTTGCATGACGAGCACGAATGAAGTCTGTTTGGTGTTGAACTTCGGGAAGAGCCAATCGAAGTCCCATTGGAAGGCGCTGAGCACCGCGGTTTGGAGGGTAGAGGATTGGAGGACTTCTTCTATTTTGATGTCATTGCCGGTGCGCTGGTGGCCGAAGGCCCAGGTTTGCTTGACGATACCCTTGGGGTAGTGCAAGGCTGAGGATGGCAATGTAGACGTGATAGATGTGCTGAGCGCATGGTTGCCTGCAACGGCGGGACTCGATGACGCTGGTAACGCCAATATAGCTTTGCTAGTTGAACTCGCGACGCCATCTGCAAGTGGTCCCACAGAAGACATACACTGTCGCGCAAGTGGTGGTGGAGACACCGTTCCATCTCTCTTCCGCTTCAATCGCGCAAGGCGCTCTTGCTCTTGCTTCTTGCGATCGAAACCTAAGATCCCATTGAGCGTGTTAGGGTTGGCTTGTGGCTGCGAGGGGGCGTTGCCAGTACTCGTGCTTTCTTCCGCGGGGCGTTTGGGTATCTCGGGTAACTCCAATGACAGTGCAATAGCGCGCCGTAGGTCTTCATCATCGCTGGCATCAGGAGAGGCTGTCGTGTCTGAGTCGCTAGTCAGGTCGATGGGGGTCTTGTCCATACTGCGCGGTGAGTGCCCTACCGGCTTCGACGATGACACTGTTCCTAAGAACCTTGATATAGGCGCTGCAGCGAGGAAAGAACTTCTAGCCAAAGAGATGCGCGCATTCATGGATATCCAGGAAGGTTAACCCAAGGAATGGTACGGAATGTCCGTCTTTTGTGATTTCAGCAAGCTCAAGTGTTCTACACTGCCCTCTCCAAACAGGTAACCCATCAGGCAAGTGTCTTTCGAGGCCACTTAGATATCTGCTGCCACATACTCTCAGCTTCCTGCCGATCCAGCGACGCAATGATGCGCTGAAAGCGCTTTTCAGTTGACCACTTTTGATATGAGTCCTCCACCTGCTCGGGGCTTTTTGGCAGCTTGGGCCCGGCAAAAGAAGTCACGTGCCTTCGCGAAATGGTGCCAAGCTTTGGCGTTTTGACTGCGTCATAGATCTACTAGATCACAACTTGCCGGGAGCAGGATTCCCACCCAGCTATGTCTTCAGAAAACTTGTTGAAGAATGGCAAGAAGCATGTGGCCATTGTCGGAGCCGGTGCGGCTGGAATGGTAAGTCATGCTCACCTATTAGGCAAGAATCTACTCTGTACTAACGTCCTCTTTCCAGGAGTCGAGTCATGGAACAAGAAACACGATCCCAAGGACAGGGAACTTTGTTCCATCTCTCGTCCACAACCTTGTTTTCATGTTAGGGTAGATGCCGTGCTACACTTTCCTTGCTCGTAATAATCTTTGTTGCGAGATCCTGGCTGACTTCCTATTACAGTCATGCGTCGCTACATTGGCCCAACATCCTGACAAGCTCAAGGTGACTATGATCGAACGTACGTCAATGACCGGCGGCCAAGCTACATCAATCCCTCTCGATAAAGAACAGGTACGGTGCCGAGTGGGTAAATGACGGCGTCCAAGGCGGCTCGTGAGTTCCCTCGCGGCCTGAAATCAGGGATCGACGCTCTAGTTCTTTCAAGAATTGATGTCCTCGTGGATTTGATTTCTCATTGCTTTTGCCACTACTCTTCGTCTGAGGAAGCATTGCTCACGGTACTGTGCATGTAGTCCTACCTTCCTTCACACCCTCGACTTCTTCAATCGATACGGCCACGATCCACAGGAAGTGAAACTGCAGGTCTCACTCGACAAAGGAAAAGATGGATTTTGGTCAAGTGGTTTCCCAGGCCCGCTCGTCAACAAGTTCTCCGGCGATATCAGAAATTCCAGCAGAATATTGAAATTGATCAAATGGACGATGCCAGTGCTGGGATTGGTACCGGAATTGGTACCAATCAGGGTGACACTAAGAATGCTCTTCTTCAGCAAGGGTTTTGGTGATAAGATGGTGTGTCCGCTCATCGGGCTGTTCCTGGGTATAGGAAACCAAGCTCCCAATGTCGCATGGGTAATTCTTGAACGACTATTTAGCAACCCAAATATGAAGCTATGGGATTACGACCTGGACACTCTTCTACAGAACTTGCCTACCATGGTTACATTTCCCAAGCCAAGCCAGTTATATAAAGATTGGGCAGCTGATCTACGCTCAAGGAGTAGACACCCGACTCAATACAGATGTTACCGCGGTTAGCAGAAGCAAGACTGGCGTCACCTTCCAACCAAGCTATTTGATCTTGATAGGACAGACCGCGAACGTGAACATACCGGGCCTCAAACAACGACCGAGGCCTATGACGAACTCGTGATGTGCGTCCTGGCTGATGATGCAAACACGTTGCTTGACAAGTCTGCATCCTAGGAGAAATTCGGCGCCCGTTCCTACGACGATATTACGATCACACACTCCGACCACGAATACTTTGACAAGATCTACGAAACAAAATTCAATCCCGAGCTATGTGCAGAGCCAAACACAAAAGCTCAGGAAGCCCAGATAAGCCTTGCCAAAAATCAAGGCGAAGGACAAGACGGTGAGCCAAGAGCCTTTCGCCCGATGTACTACACTCACTCATACAGGTCAGAACCGGAGAAGATAGGGATGTCATTCGACTGCGCGAATCACCAACATCAGTTCCGCATTGATCATGACGCAAATGAAGCACTCCGCAGCGCTCCTTTCGCATTCGGGATGGGCCTAGCTGCTTATCTCAGACCCTATTTGGCATGTCCCATCTACATGAAACTCTTCAATGAGCTCATGAAGACCGTTTGCTGCGCTAATAGCTTTTGCAATGCATGTCTGGGGGAATGGCGTCGGCAGCAAGCCGGGTATTCTGGTCGGCCCGTATGGCTTGGGGCGAAATGTCCAATCTGCAGGCGCTCAGTTGTTGCAGCGCTGCCGAATGGGTGTCTAAAGGCCCTATTGGAAAAGTTCGTTGCAAAGCCTCCCACCATTGAGGTCAATTCGAGTGGTTTGCCATGTACCCCGCGAGAAAGAGGCGGTGGCGGAAATGTGAAGCATTCTGCCCTCAAGCGCTTGTAAGGTATGTGGAAGTAGTGTTCCATATTGCTTCTCGGTGTAGCCGCGAGCAGGAACGCAGCGCGACACCTCGATGCTGTCGGTAATCTGTCAGACTGACAGGAGTCATCCTACAGCTGTTGGACCTGGGGTTATGTTTCGAGAAGCGTCGAACTAGTCTTGAAGTTCGTGGAATAGCTGGCTATGGACATTAGCAGAGTCTGCGCAGCAGATGGGTTTCTACTCCACGAACGTTAGAGAGCGCACTTCCAGATGATTAACCTGTGCTTAAGACGAACCCAAGAGTCATTATTCCACAGATATGCGGCGAGACCGTCGGATCTCTTCCCTAGTGGTAAGGATCTGAGCTGATAGCTTGTGGTTTCCTTCCCTCATTTTGCTACTCAACAATTTCAAACCGCGGTGAACTCTAGCTTCTAACCTCACCTTCACCCATACAAAATTTCGACCACGTACCGACGTTGCTTGTTCAGATGGAAAAATACGAAGGCCTCCTCACATGGCCAGCGCTGACGATAGTTGGTGGGAGGAGTTACAGGGCCCGGCTTTCCCACTGTTATTGCCACTGGTAGGGAATCACTACTACCGGAGATGCCGGAACAGCCAAATCAGGTAGGTACTTTCGCGAAATAGAATATAATACTATTCTACGTTTCCTCGCCTAGAGCGCCACCACCTATCAGTGCAGTTGTAATCTGGGCTTCGATCTCGACTCGTGTCCTAAGACACGCCAGCACCCTACCTGTGACGACTCCATTTCTCCATTATCAGCGTAGACACTCGTAAGCCTCGATAATCTACGGCCTGAGAGCATTTCTTGTTGTGAATAGGCCGAGTTTCGGTTGCCATTCGCAGGCAAGTTCTGTCTGAGTCTGCTAACAAGGCATTGCCAACAAGGCGAGCAGGGCGTCGCCAGCGAAGGAAAAGCGAGAACTAGGACTATATAGATCTCCTTTCCCCTCTAGACAGGGTCTATATAACCGTTCAGGCGGCGAGACGGCGCCCATGCCCAAGTAGGCATGCCAAAACCATTCGGTGTAATTCATAGCTTGGCTCCTCTTCCTCCCCGCAGGGAGGTCTCTTAGCCAGGAACGTCTTTGTTAGCTGCAACAGTTCCTCAATTGCCCCGTCTTACCCCAGATGATTAGGCTTGGGGGTCTGGAGTGGAACCCAAAATCTCACGCCAAGTGAAACGCCAAAGCGCCCAATAGGCCAAAACGGTCGCCCATGTCGTAAAAATTAATCCACACCAACCCATTCTTGCCGTCTACCAACGACCATAAATATGACCCATAACCGCCACTACCGCAGTTGTACATCGCAAACATCGACATTGACTGCTTGTTTGAATTTGATTAAGCGAGCATGGCACGGTGGATCCCACGAGAACACCTAGACATCTTGAAAAGCCAGGTGGAAGCGAGAAGCTATCATATCGCACACATTCATCCGAATGTGGAGGTTGTAAACGGTCAAATACGTTTTCGATGTTGCCCTAAGCAGCAATTCTCTAGTCTTACTTGCCACAATCCCTGGCCATTCGTCAAAGCCAATCTACTGGACGGTCCTTTTCGTGCGACGTTTCACGAACCCGTAAGGACCGATTACGCCACCGACCCTCCCCGTTAGTGCTTACCTGTGTGCGGCTCGAGGGGCCATCGACGTGGTGTACTGTCGATCACAAAGGGTCTGGCAATTGTCCCTTGCATGTGTCATGCTCCTTCCGCTCCATCGCGTCATCGTGCCTGCTCCTTTTCTCGTATTCGTCGCGCCGGCCCATTCCCACGTTCTGCATTTTGAAACTGAAGCTCTCCCAACGACCCGTTCCTACGATGAGGTGCGAAGTAATGCTTGATGATGCATGATGAACTGTTCTATTCTAATTAAGGTGAGTTCGCCCGTCCTCTTTCGTTCACAGATGCGCTTGCTAACCTGACATGTCGGAGAAGTTCTAGCATACTGTCGTTTAGTGACATTTGGAGCAAGCTTAGATCTGCAATCGTGCTTCGTACTTGACCTGAGCCATGGCTATTTACAGAAAGCTGAATCTACTGTCTCAATCGCGTTCTCGTGCATCTTATCCACAGGGACCGGCAGACCCTTATGCGCTCTCGGACTTATTGGCGACTCCATCACCTGCTCAAAGTAAGCATTTTAGCTCCGACGGCAATTTCTTCTCAATGAGATCCGATGACCCCTTTGACGCTGAGCGTTTGGCTCCACCATACTTTGGCAATAGTCAATCATCCTCCACAATTGACATTGAAAACTATCCTTCTCAAGGCGACGACAAACGCACTCCAGGACACACTGTAAGCAATATCACCACTTTCACAAACGCGATGGATGGAGGCGAGTCTAAGAGTCCGCTCATGCGGAGCGCAAGCACATTTTACGAACCTGGCAGGCCAAGAGAACCGCCCAAAGTCGCTATTCGAACAGGACTTCGTACCAATCTCCCTACCCTACTACCGCATCTTCTAGCTGTTGCGGCCACGCTTGGAGTGACCTCACTCTCCTACCGCAATACCTATTGGATGGATCTAGTTCCGCCACAGAGGTTGATCGCACCGCTCCTCACCCAGAGCGGGGCTCTGAACGCGCTGCAGTTTGCTGCAAAACTTCATGAGCTTCTCATCTTAGCTTCTCTAACCACCATTGTCATGAGTGCCATGCGAACTCATCTCCTGGGGCAAGCGGGACTTCCCTTCGGATTGATAGCGAGTGGCTTTCAGATCTTCTCTGGCGAATGGCTACGAAGAAAGTCTTTCTGGGCGTCCTGGAAGGCTCGAAATCCCTCTGGTGGTCTCTTTGGCCGATATCCCTTCGTCCCCTTTTTGGCACTTTTCGTCGTGTCTTCCTTATTAGCAACTTTAGCCGGGCCTTCCTCAGCAATTGCAATCGTACCATCGCTAAACTGGTTTCCTCTACCGCAACCATTCAATACCACAGTTCTCCCCTTTTTTGTCTTCAATCAAACAACGGAACTTTGGCCGGCGACCGTGACAGCTGCAAACCTGAACGGTGCCAATTCAACCAACAATTGCACCTACGTTATGGACACTGCTACAGCAGAAGCCTGCCCCTCAGGCGGCTTCAGAGACCTGTATGCATGGTCTCTAAATCTCCTGTTCTTGGAGCCTCAAAAAGGCACCAATGTTAGCTTCCAGGCCGATCGCAGTGATACAAGACGCGTGGTCACGTGCAAAAGCTGTGATGGTCCAGGAACTGGCAAGGCTTCAGCGGTGTCGCTCAACTCGTTCCTGACCGGCGCATTGACAACATTCTGGACTTATGCTGGGGACAATTTGGGAGGGCAAGCGCTGAAGGCTACGCAACCAAAGCTCGCGCCCGCTCCTGATGCGGAGATCTTCGCTCCTAGAGTCCACGTTGTCTGCGATACATATAGCTTCGATCAAAGCAATACAAGCGACCTGACCAGCATGGTCTTTCCGAAGCTTGGCAACGATCCCCCCCTTGATGCAAAGCTGATGCATGTGCCAAAATGGACATGGGATTATCCCCGCCCCATGAATTCGTCCAATTTCACTTGGGTACCATTGCCGGAAACTCCTGGAGGCCCTTCCATTGGCGCAGTCTTCACAATTCCACTCACGGTACAAGATGATTATCCTACCGGTCCTTGGCGCCAAACCAGTGAGCTTGTTGTTTGTAGCGTATATGCACAGTGGGCGCCTGTGGACGCTTGGTATGAACCAACAACAACTGATCAAGTTGACTATAGCATTGCGGACTCGAACGTAGAATCTTGTTTGGATTCTCCACTGTCGCCAATCACTATTCGAGAAGCAATCAATATAACCCTTGATATGGGTTACGCGAATGCCATAAATGCGCCGATTGATTTCGTTACTGGCGATGAACCCGTCTTGTACGGCCTGATCCAGCCTTTTATCTCCCCCAGTGTCGTTCTGCCAGGCGCTACTACATTCTACTCGCCATATACAGCAACTACGAATGCCACATTTGCCGTGGATCAAACCATCAAAAGCAGGTCGATGATGCTCGCTACAGTCCTTGCCACGGTGACTACAGACGGCCTGGCTCGAATCGCTGGTAATGGCGTATGGCCATATTCTACACCGATATTCGTAGAGGAAGAGTCCCCGTCGGACCTCACCGGCATCTTCCCACAGACCGACGAAACGGGAGGCTTCACTGAGCCACTTAATACCACCGCCGCCCACATGAAAGATTGGCTCCGACTGGACATCGAAGTTCAGCGGTTCGGCTATGGTTATCAGTGGCGAGAGAGCAAGACGGTCCAGTTTGGCATTTCGGTATTGCTTGTACACGTGGCCATGGCAGTAGGTCATCTCTTGTACATGCTTTGGACGATCGTCGTGGACCAGCAGGGCGTCGGCTGCTCTTGGGACCAGATCACTGAACTTATAGCGTTGGCTGTCAATTCAAAGTCGACAAGTCGCATGGAGAATACTTGCGCCGGCATCGAGATGTCGAGGACCTGGCAGGAGATTGTCGCTGTGAGGGAGACTTACGCAGGACATCTCGAGATGGTCTTTGGCGAGGAGGCAAAGGCGATGAATAATTTGGCGGAAGCGGAGAAGAAATATGGCTGAAGGGGCTGGTCTGACGCTATCGCTTCCGAGTGAATGCGACAGCTAGATGCCTTTCAGAAGCCTGGCAACAGGCACTGACCAGAATGAAAGTCAAGGCGGACGTTGCCGTGGGTGTCATACCGCCGGCTCCAACCAACCATGCTGTTAAGTTGGGAGTCCGTCAGGCCCTCTACATAACCTGATTCCCCCAGATGCTGTCAGCGCCACAGGATACCGCCCCTCTCAAGTGTGTCCAACGTCGAACGTCCTAGCGTGCGTTCCGCACTCGATCCCTCTTGCTTCTGGAAAGCAGAATTGGCCCAGCCAGCCAGCCAGCCACAAGCCCTGCAACCTGATCCACCAGATCAGGCTTTTGGCAACACAAATTCACGAGAGAGGCTTTGTGAAGGCTAACGAAGTGATCAAAAAGGGAGAGGTTGTTGGAATGAAAGAGGAAAGATCCCTACAGCTCCACCATGTTACCCAAGGAAGACGCTGCATATCTAGCCTGAGATAGTGAAATTAAACGTAACTCGAGAGTCTATAACCCCGCACCGATTGAGCTGAGGCTGAGCGACCTTCCCATGGGCAATCTCAGTTCCCTCTGTGAATGACGCATACCATGTCCCCCTGCGTCGAACCCGCACCGCCCATCGTCCCTAGGTGCCCTGTTCCCTTCGTGACACACCCTTCGCACCTGCCAAGCATCTTATTTCTAGTCCCGCTGCCTGGATTAACAAATCGACAGGAGTCTTGCATTGTCCATGTTCCAAGTGCGCAGGCCCCGCGTCCCAGAAACCATCTCCGCTAAAACGGTGAAGGAAGCAACTAAGGCCTACGAAAGAAAGTCATTGAATCTGCTGTTGTTGTGGTCTCAAGCGCCAAAAACCGAATGTTGAGAAACTGGGGTTTTGACCGGCAGAGAGCAAGGGGAGCGTACTGAACTAAGCGCTAATTGTACTCGTCGCAGAAGCGCATATTGGGATTCGCTTTCATTTGAGCTTGTCCAAAACCACATCGTCCTCGCCTGGCCTCACTAGCAAAAAGCGGAGGGGAGATTGACCCATAAATAGACAGGGCTGGTTTTCCGCTATTCTGAGAGAAAATGAATAGTAACCTAGTGACGAAATTACGATCTTTGAAAGAAATGGCTGTTAGATGTGGCGCATTGCCGGTTTCTGGGCAAATTGGTTATTCCCTACCGAATAGAGTACGATCTCTAGCAGTAAGATTATTGACCATAGAAACCTCCGGATTTCATGAGTTGGTCAGGGTGTAGCGCCCTCTAAGCGCAAGCCCGTTCCTCGCACTACGGGCATGTGGGAAACGAATCCCTGGCTACATAAGCCGCGGCCCGTGATCATCGCAGGAGATCATGGAGTTGCTTTCTTCCCCCTGCGCCAACTGCAGCTTTTTTTGGCCGGCTTGGGAGGCCAAGCCTTGAAGAAAGCTTTAGACCTCCCCACTCATTGCACCCACCGGAATGGTGCAGGCTGCCTTGCCTCCTCTTTGGCGCGCCTTGCAGCCACAACAACCCTGTTCATCAACTGCCCCGAGGGGCTAATCCACTGCCGATAAGGTTACTCAAAGTATCTTCTCTTCTGTCATTTTAGACCTTCACATTTATCTCTTTTACGCTGTGATAGCGGAATTAGGGTTGCCGTCATTACTGTAAACTCTTCTGTCTATTCGGTGCCGCCCACTCTTCGCGCCTCGCCGACATTTAAGCTCTCATCCTACCCTGTTCTTTTTGCGACGTGACGTGTGGGTTGCGGGTTAGTCTCCCTGTGCGTGCTGTGGTTTTTTTGAAACCAGGTTTGTGTCCGGGCTGTGAGCACCCCGCACTAATCTCTAAACAGGCATAGTGTTGTCCATCGAGTGTTGATTATCTGGCAAGGAGCACCACAAACACTCTGGGTATCAGGCTGACTGAAATATATCGATGGCTAAAATATCTCATAGCTGACAAAGTAGTACTAATATTACTACACGCAATCCCGTTCAATTATGCTCGGTCGTACTCGCCTCTCGGTTTTCCCAAAAAATGACGCTCGAAAGCACCACTAGCATTGTATTCGGGTTTTCCACCATTTTCCTAGGCATTGTCACAATCTGGCAAGCTCATACATTGCATCGTCACACTCCGCAGCACCATGATCATGGCCAAGCTACCGGTAAGCGCTCCGCTGTTCTATGAAGTCTCTCTGATCCTCCTTTCCCATCAAACACTCTTCGCTAGCGGGCCTCAATCAGCCTTCCCCGCTGAGGTTACCGGGCAACTGCTAGCCGACACTCGGACACGCTGGCTACTCGGCCATAGTGTCAAGAGACCTGATCGTTGGGTCCTTTGGCGCGTTCCCGGCCGTTTGCAGCCATCTCGCCGTGTACTCCTCCTGGAGCCCTGGTGCACTCCTATGGCTAGCGGTCGGTTTGCGGTGCTTTGGACTGCAAGTGTTCATGTTGATGACAAACTTGGCTTCCCTCCCCATGACTGAGTCAATATCAGTGCTGCTCATTTTGGCTCCCCACAGTCGCTGCCGGTACACTTGCTGACAATCTGATAGACCAAGACGTGGAACTTCGTCATTCGACCTCGGCATCGGTCTCCTCTCCGGCATCGGTCTCCTCTCCTGCATCTAGTGAGAATACACATTCTACTGCTAATGCAGATAACAATGGAAAGGAATGTAAGTCGAAGGCACCGCCCAATGGCAGTCTGACAAGGCTGATATGGTGTATTTCAGGATTTGGGACATAAAGGAGGGATACCAAAAAGAGAAGCACTTGATTTGGGCGGGGCTGAGGGGGGTTTGGTTTTCAACGGCACACAGCCGCTGGTGAAGCAGCGCTAGTTTCTAGTCGATGTCGTTGGTTCATGAAACTTATGAAGAGGTCTCCAATGATAAAGGGCATCTTGACGTGCACGTCCTCGGAAGGTAGATTTGGAGTCGTTGAATGCAATGCTTTCCTGAGTTATAAAGTTCGGCCTCCAATAACTCCTCTCACTGCCCATGAAATCCAAAGGGGACTCGCTCACCGCGACCGAACTCAGTCCAATGACGAATTTCAGGATCTGCGACTAGTATCGTCCAAAGAGGCTGCTTCTTATGAGTGATTAAGGGAAGATATCGGCCATTTCAACAATGCCAGCGCGGGAATTCCGTCTTGGAAAATATCTTAGAAGAGCAGATCGCGTTAACAGTGATTCTGCAATAAATGTCAAGATTACACCAAACGAAAGTGATATTGGCAACAAAAATGGAATGTGATGGACGATTTAGTAGTTCATGACCCAATATCCTTCAAAGCATAACTAGAAGAGTATCAACTACAATGAAATTTGTGGGACTCAGCGTACTTAACAATCTGTCGCTATCTAGCCACTGAACGTTGATGATTCGTTGGTAACGTATATGGGAGATCGAAATTTTTGCGATCACGGTTTGACGTTAGTCTCGGTTAGAGGAGAATAAGGTCGATAAGCAGGTGTTGTCTTATGGATTGTGTGATTGTCGCAAAGTCCAACACGATAAGATGAGAGGTATAGCAGGATATGCTGTCTTTGGAATGTCTTGATATCTCGAGGGCTAGATCTGGGGCGCCGAGGGTCCTAGGTCTCAGATTCTGCGAAATGTTTAGTAAAGCTGCTCTTCACGTTGGGAACATGTCGCCATGTTGGTATTGCCTACTGTTGCACATATCCCGGGAGCTGTGTGGGGGCGTGCAGTCCCGGATTGGGGCTGCATAGGCGGTGGAACATTGGTCCACAAATCCGGTCTTTGGGGTGTACTCCTGTAATGTCATTATCCGACGAGCGAGGGCCAGTAGCAGGAACGGGTCTTAGAGAAATCCAGAAGTAGTAAGCTCCATAGGGCCAGCAGACCTCTGCTGTGTTGTTTCGAATGTGAATATGCCTCTTTCCAACGAAACCAATAGCGAGGTCGAGACGTGCGAGAGTCTGATTTCCAGGAGTTTCCATTTGCTTCGATCAACATGTAGACGGATGTGCTCATCTCCTAGGACATCCACTTCGAGGATTCCCTGTCCTATGGAACTGTTCGCCAAGTGGGGTATTGCATGGGTCCATGTGTATCCAGAGTATGGCTCATCATGAAGATAGATCTGGGCAAATTTCAGGGCGACTAAAAGTTGTTGCCAAACGTTATGGTTTTTTGGAAACGTTGCCGACGCGTCAAAACGGACGAGATATATAGCAGCCAGAAGAATGATAGGGCGATCGAGTTGAAGCCAGCCAAGGAGGTCAACAATTGCCGTGAAAACGCTCATGTCGAGAGTCGCTTGCTGTTCCATGACGTCCAGGCGGACGTCTGACAGATCTCCAAGAGGCCGTTGCCGTATCATGGCAGAAAGTATTATGGCTAGAAGGAGGGCCTGCTGGATTGTATCGGTCTGCATTGGGCTCTGGAGGGTCCGGGTTCGGGGTCGGGGCGCTCGAGGACTCGGTGCCCCCCTGGCGTCAACAGAATGCGGACTATGGAGTCTACGAGAGCCACCGGGGATGAAATCTCCTATCAGATGAGGTTCCGGACCTTCGGCGAAGGGGCCTGGCGTGGTTCCATATGATCCTGAAGCAGGGAGTGTCCTCGAAACATTGTATGGCGGATCTATCTGCTGCGGCGGCGGTGTAGCCTGCGTTGTTGCGGTTGCAGCGGGTGAAGGGGTATCGTCCGAGCGGGTTTCTATCTCTTGGCCAGTCGAGTCTAAGGTAATGTAGTCGCCTCCAATCGGCTCGGTGTGAGGGGGTGAGTTCGGGTTTAGCGATGTTGTAGAGGTCGCCGGTCCTTCTTTGTTGAGGGCTTGACCTTTTCTCTTGGCGAATCTCTCGACCTTGGCCAGAGGTACGGGCTTTCCGTCAATTTCGAGCTCCACGGGTGTGTGAGGACCTCCCGATGACTGGATCTTGTGAACCAAACTTTGCATATCACGTTTCTTCATGTATTTGTAGAGGCCCCAGTGGTTAAGTCGGGTTTTGTACATCCTGGCTGTGGCAAAGAAGTTGTACTGCTCCGACATGTACGCAATGACTTCTTTAAGCGGCATTCGATTGTACAACTCCTTGATGATGTCCCGATAGACCTCCCACTCCTGTCCAGTGACGCTTTTCAGGGGTCGTTTTGTGCTTCTGGAGGGCGCTCGGGTATTGTCCGCTGGAGTTGAAGCCTCGTCTTGGGGAGCTGTTTCGTCGTCTGGTTCCATGGTTACGGGAAATACGCATAGCAGTCCGATGTAGCAGATGAATGAATGGCAAGGTTTAGGGTAGTTTGATGGGGGATATCGAATGTCAGAGAGACCCTGTCCCAGAGTTAGGAAATGGCTGGTTTCGTGTTGAACAGCCTCCAGCTGACAACAGGCTGAGGAGCCGCGGTCATCCCCACCAGCCGCAGATTCACAACGCCCAAGAGGAGGAAGAACCAATGACTTTCACAGAATTCAAATATATAGGGGGAAAAAGGCAAGCATTAGGTTGTAGAGAACGATGAGGCTGAGAAGTTTACCGCAAAAGACGGGGAGCAGAAAAAGACCGGAATTTGAGAAACAGTGGCGCTGGAAAGTCTAGGCGATTGACGCCTCACCTGCCTCACCTTGAAAGCTCGGGAAAACATGCTGACCACCCCCAACATGGTCATTCAATCTCCACGCTTTGTGGGAGAAAACCTTTGCAGCGATTCATAGTTGCATGTTGTTGTCGGGAATGAGAACACAGATACAATGTACATATAGATATATGCGGTCAAAATGGCGATCAACAAAAGAAATTCCTCCCATCATTAAATGGAAGAAATTCAGACTGACCGGTCAGGCCAAAAGTCCTTTGCATCTTGCCGAATCCCTAAGCCGGTAAGTAATGGTGGAGAGCTCGTCTTGCCTGGGTCCCTCCCTTGTCTTTTGCATCACGAGGTCTCAATTATTGGCCTTCTTGTGAGAATGAAGCAACATATTGGCAAAGCTATTGGCTGCTGGATGGAGCTTGAATGCCTCAGGCCTTCCATTCAAGCAGGTGAAAGTGCAATACAGTCTTGCGATATTTTTCCTATTGGTTCTTTCCAAAAGGACCACGCATCTATGCTGCCGGAACGCGGAACAGAAAGAC
>Ga0335072_10003363_pt1 | contig 24138 bp, 15 predicted proteins | sample Lox_Sample_21_FD_206725 | JGI IMG/M metagenome (GOLD analysis project Ga0335072, IMG submission 206725) | Soil microbial communities from Loxahatchee National Wildlife Refuge, Florida, United States - Lox_Sample_2.1 | ecosystem: Environmental > Terrestrial > Soil > Wetlands | place: USA... | reverse complement strand
TTTGGCATATACGCCGTCACCACCCATCGCAGCGGTCCAGGTGCCGCTCTTGGATACACCACGCTTCTTTCGCTGAGTCCGTATTTTCTGAAAAGCGTCGCGCCGTGACGCGGATCGGTCACGGTCACGTCATATTTTTCGGGCTGAGCAGGGCCTTCGTAGTTCCAGGCGAATAGTACGGTTTGACTATTCTTCTCATAGTGAGGCGGCGATAGATACAGCGAACCGATTGCAGTTGTATTCTTTCTTGCGGGAGCGTCCCGGAGCACAAACCGGAGCAGCTTAATCTGGACCCTTGGATTTCCCGTCCAGCTCAGCGTCGCCAGAGTGTATTTCGTAGCCTTATCCTCAGTGTTGTTGATAAACGCAATCTGCTGATTGGACAGGCTGGCATCCGAATAGAAATCCGACAACATAATCACTTGCGCGGTTCCGGTACTGTCAGCAACCGATTGGATGGCAACACTCTCGGCGAGTGCTTTGTTCGTTCGGCTTTCCGTATAGCTCTCCGGATTGGTCGGGAATTGCGCTTCGAGATCAGCTGGGGTCAGTGAGGTATGTATTCCCGTGAAGTAAGGATATACGGCGTCTGGTCGAACACTACCGAAGCGAAGCAGGGTCAATCTTTCCTGATTTGTGCATGAAAAACTGCTTAAATCGGCGCCTGCTGGATCCATGCTCCACCGGGATGGCAGTGGCTGACCGGCGAGGATCGCAGCAATAGCATCCTTCGCATCCGTCTGCCAAGGGCCGTAGTTCTTCATGCTGCCTGACACATCGATGACCACCGCCAGTTTGTCAGCAGCCCTGCCGTTCTGTGTGAGCGCCAAAACTAACAGAAACAGCAGTTTAGCCTGGCGAATGGCACGATGAGTCACTAGTCAACCCTATAGCTTAGGAGCAGAATTGGCGGGGGAGAATAGCCAAGCGAGATCGGCGCAAGTATAAATGCGTGCCTGAAGGGACACAACACAATTCTGATCGAACATTTTTGAAGAGAATTGTAGGAAGGCTGATGGGAGATGATCGAACTGCATAGATCCGGGGATTTCCGGATGAGAAATCCCTGGGGCTAACGTGTAGTGTGCAGTGTGCGCCTGCCTGCTCAACGGTCGAGTTTATTGTCGATCAGAAGCCGACGGGTACACAGGGATTGATCCCGCAGGCCCATTGATCGCGCAAAATTCAAAAGGCAAGATTATTTGGTGAGCTGGATTCATATCTACTTGTTATATTTCGCCAGCCAGTCTGCGATCTCCCGCATAACGTTCATGCGTTGTTCCCACAGTGTCGGGAAGTGGGGCGACCCGGGATACGTCACCATGCGGACGGTCTTGCCGCGCGCGGCCAGTATCTGGAAGAATTCCGTTCCCTGAAAGGTGGGAACGCGTTGATCTGCCTCACCATGTAAGATCAGGAGCGGCGTGGTTACTCTGTCAGCAAAAGCGACTGCCGAAAACTTCCGGAATGCGTCCGGGTCTTGATCTGTCCAGCGCGCGTCGTAATCGGTTTGTTGAATATCGCTGGTCCAAAGGAATGGCGCCCAATCCGTGATGCCCGCGCCTTCAATCGCTGCTTTGTAGCGGCCTGTTTGCGTCACCGTCCATGATGTCATGAACCCGCCTGCGCTCCATCCAAAGATGGCCAGCCGCGCGGGGTCGGCCCAGCCCTGAGCGATGGCATAATCCGTAGCGCTGTCCACATCCTCGTAGGCGCGGTCGCCGAAATGCTGATAGATTGCTGCCAGAAAATCAGCGCCGTACCCAGTCGAGCCGCGATATTCCGGCTGCAGCACGACGTATCCCAGACCGGCAATCGTCCGCGCGAAGGGATCGAGGCTCAGCTCATCGTTCGCTTCCGGGCCGCCGTGTGGCAGCACCAGGAATGGATATTTTCGACCTTCGACGTACCCTGCGGGAAACGTTGCAATTCCTTCGAGCGGAATTCCTTCTTTGTTCTTCCATTGCACCACGCGCACCGCGCCTAGCTCCATTGCCGCTAATTGCTCGTCACTCTCATGCGTGATTTTGCGCAAGTGGTCGCCATCTGGCACTGCTGCATTCCGCGCATGCGTCGGATCAGCGACGGTAAGCGCCACCTGCTCTTTCGCTGCTGCATATTCCGCGCTCACTGGCACACTTCCGAGTACGCCATCCGGCCAACGATACGTTGGTTTCAACGCACCGTCCCGGAACTCGTCTACCTCGTTTTGAACGCCCCGATCGACCAGCACCCAGATGTGTCCGTGTGCGTCGCCTCCAAGCTGCAATGCCGTGCCGTCGAGCGTAGGTGTGCGATCTTCCGCAGATCCTCCGGCAGCAGGCACGGTCCATACATGCTCCGGTGTCAGCACAGCCGATTTCGTGGAAAGAAATGCGATTTCGCGTGCGTCATCGGCCCAGGCAATGCCGCTCACGGAGTTGGGAATATCAGTAATGTGCCGTGCCCGGTCCGCGCTGCAGGCATCGATCGCAGTGCTCACGTCGTGATGCCCGATCCTCGGCAGCGGTGACAGCATGGCAAGGGAAGCGCCGTCTGGATTCCACGCTATTTCAGACAAGCTTTGCAGATTACCGCACCACCACCGGCCACCCGTGCCGTCAGAATTCACCACATAAAGGCTAGCCTGATCCGGCTCCTGCACATGGCGCACGTCGTCCAGGGGATCAGGAGGACGCGGATCCGCCACAATCGCGAAGCGCCGGCCATCGGGCGACGGTTTGGCCGATTCTATGCCCCGTGGCAACAACACCACGGTCGAGGGCACAGCGGCAGCCTTGCCATCCTTAACCGGAAAGATTGCCAGCTGCTGCAGCTTGTTCACCTTCCAGGTGCCGTAAAGGCTTTGTCCGTCCAGAGTAAAACCTGCAGGTGAGAAATCGGTTGGCAGACTAAGCTTTGTTGCGTGGCTGCCGTCTGCGCCGATTGTCCACCACTCTTTGCGCGTAGGTCCTTGATCTCCGCCGAACGTCACAAGGTACAAAATTGTACCGTTGGCAGAAACTGCTACGGCTCCCGCGCTGCGCAGCGCGGCCCAATCTTTCGCGGTGAAAGGATGCCTGGTCAGCTTTTGCTGCGACGCGGTTCCTTCCTGCGTCACAGCCATCCCCGTAATGGCCACCATAAATCCCAGCCATCCACACAGAATTCTTGTTAGTCGCATATGTTTGCAGTTGCTCCGGGTCCAGAGTGGGTGTCAGATACCGCCAGCTTTTCTCTAGGAGTGTAACCTACGACAAACGGGGCAACGCTCCTGAGAATGAGAGTTCTGGATGAGCAACGATCGAGAGTTTCTTGATGTTTCAATGGGCGTGCCAGTCCGGGGCTTCTTACATCTGCGGGCTGGACCAGGCGGGGATTGCCTGATTCTGACGCATGGCGCCGGAGCGAATTGCAACTCTCCGCTGCTTATCGCGCTTGCGGACGCTTTCTGCGCCACAGGATTGGCCGTCCTCCGCTGCGATCTTCCTTTCCGCCAGGCGCGGCCACACGGCCCTCCACCGCGCGGGAGCGCGGAGAACGACCGTCGAGGACTTCACGCTGCAATTGCAGCCATGCGACGGCAAATATCGGGCCGAATTTTTCTGGGCGGCCATTCGTATGGAGGCAGGCAGGCGTCGATGCTGGCGGCAGCGGAGCCAAATCTCATAGATCGGCTCTTGTTACTCTCGTATCCGTTGCATCCGCCTCAACGCCCCGATGAGTTAAGAACCAGCCACTTCACATCGCTGCAAACCCCGGCGCTTTTTGTTCACGGCACGCGGGATGGATTCGGTTCGATCGAGGAAATGACGATTGCGCTGAAGCTGGTCCGAACACGGACAGAACTACTGCCCATACCGGGGGTGGGACACGAACTCGTCACCAAACGAAATCGCGATGCAGTGGTGCAAATTGTGGTTGATGCCTTTCAATCTTTTGCCGCCGATGCTCGATCCGATCAGTAAGACAGCCACCGTTACATCACCAAAGCCACACGCTCAAGCTCGGCCTGAATGCAATCGACGGAGCAGCCAAAGCCCTCCAGTCTGGGCAGGACATCGGGAACCAGAGCGGAATCGACGCCATACCCGTGCGCGCCTAGAAATGCGGTCACTAATTCGGCGGCCTGCCTGGAGTCAATTCCTGACTGCATCAATTCCTGCCGCAAACGTGAGAGCTCCGCCATGGAAAACTTTTCGATCCTGTTTTTGTCCGCCATTGCAAATTCCTCAAGTTATTAGACGCACGTCTGCTGCGGAATAGAACACAGCTCTCAGGCATTGTGTTGCGGAACTGCGCCGTTCATTACCTTGTCAACGCAGGTTCGGGCTCCTGAGTTTGTTCAACGACACGCGGCTCGGGAAAATAAGCGTTCACAACATATTGTTCCAGCATCCGCTGCGTATTGAAGAAAGACCCGTTCAAGGCAATGGTAGACCGCATGATGCGCCGCCACTGTTGCGGTTGCTCGTAAAAGAGCGGCAGCAACAGGTGCTCCAGATGATCGTATAGAGAATTTGCTTCGGCAGCCTCATCTTCGTGGTCTTCAATGGCCCAACCTGTGACACCCTCAATCCAGCCTTCAATCCACCAGCCGTCAAGAATACTGAGGCTCGGCACCCCGTTCAAAGCTGCCTTCATGCCGCTTGTGCCGGATGCTTCATATGGACGCTTGGGCGTATTCAGCCATACGTCCACGCCGCCTGTGAGCAGAGCGCCAAGCGTCCACTCGTAGTTTTCAAGGTAGACGATGCGCAGCGCGTCGGAATTCAGCTTCTTTGCTAATTCAATGACATGACGAATTTTAGCCTTGCCCGGTTCGTCTGCCGGATGGGCCTTGCCGCTGTAAAGGATTTGCAGCCCGCCTCGCTCATGCGCGCAGCGCACGAGCCGCTCCGGATCGGTAAAGAGAAGATCGGCGCGTTTGTAGGTGGCCGCGCGGCGCGCAAAACCGATCGTAAACACGTCGGGCTTGAGAGCTAAGCCGGTACGCTGCGCTACCGCGTCGATCAGTAGTTGTTTGGCAGCCGCGTGAGCGCTCTCGATTTCTTCTTCCGCGATGTCGATGGCGTAGCGCAGCGTGACGTTGTCCTGGCGCCAGCGCGGCATGTGCCGGTCATAAACTTCCTGAAACGCAGCCGCGGTCCATGTTGCCGCATGCACGCCATTGGTGATGGCGCTGATGTTGTATTCCGGAAACATGGCGCGAGACACTTTTCCATGCTGCATGGCTACGCCATTTACAAAACGCGAGAAGGCCAGTGCGACATATGTCATGTTCAGCAGGCCCTCGTGTATGCATCCTTTGCGTTCGAGGAAAGAGACGCGGTCCCGGCCGAGAATGCGATTGGCCTGATCAAGCGAAAACCGATCGTGTCCTGCCGGCACAGGAGTGTGCGTCGTGAAGACGCAAAGCTGGCGCACGGCGGCCGTATCTTCATCGGTAGCCGATGCAAGGGGGGCGCCTTTGAGCTGGTCTTGCATGAGCGCCACAGTCAGCAGCGCGGCGTGCCCCTCATTCATGTGATAGACCGTGGCTTTGTAATCGAGCGCATCGAGCATGCGGACGCCGCCGATGCCGAGAATGATTTCCTGCCGCAGACGGTAATCGCCATCACCGCCATATAGCTGATCGGTAAGCGTACGATCAAGCGGATCATTTTGTTGAAGGTCTGCGTCGAGGAAATAAATCGGAATCCTGTGTCCCGATACGCCAATCAGATCATAGCGCCAGGCACGGAGGGCGACATCCCGCTCTTCGAGCGTAATCGTGACTATCGGCTTCTCTGGCAACAGCTTTTCTTCAATTCTCCAAGGCTGCGGTTCTTCAGTCTGCATGCCGTTCACATCGAGGCGTTGCCTGAAGTAGCCCTTGCGGTGCGCCAGCGTAACTGCGGCGAAAGGCAGCCCCATGTCGGCTGCGGAGCGCAGAGTGTCACCGGCAAGCACGCCCAGTCCGCCACTGTAAGTGGGCATGTCGGGGGCAACTGCAATTTCCATGGAAAAATAGGCAATACGTGAACTCTCGTTGGAGTTGAGAGTGTGAAAACCAGTTAAAAGACTCATTCAGCTCATCTCCCCGTACAACAGTCAACAGATCACGGCTGTTGATCAAAGGGCTGCACGGACATTATTTCTTCTAGTGCTGCCGTTCGTCTCTTCACCGCGGCAGCAATTTAGCTCTTAGATTTTACCAAGCGCATACGGTGAATACATGCACAAAAGTACCCACGAGAAATCATCGAATTTCGTTCTGGGAAAATGAAAGCATTTAGCTTCATGGCGGCGATGCTTGCTGCACAACCTTATGTGCGCCTGCCGAGGCATGGCTTTGATAAATCTCCGGATGAATACCGGTTCGTCCCTCATAGCCGGCAGCAATATTCGAAGCGAATTGCTCCGTATGCGCGGATTCCACCAGATTTACAGTGCAGCCCCCGAAGCCTCCACCGGTAAGCCGCGCGCCGACGCAGCCTTCCTGCTCGTTGGCAAGCTCGACCATGATATCGGCTTCGATACAGCTTGCTTCAAAGTCGTCGCGGTAGCTGGCATGGGCCTCGGCCATCAGTCGTCCCAACGTTGCCAGATCGTTTGCCTCCAGCGCATCAGCTGCAGCCACGGTGCGGATATTCTCGGTAATAATGTGACGGCAGCGCTTGAGCACATCCGGTGGCATCTCGTGGCCCCAACGCTCGAGATCCTCTACGGTAGCATCGCGGAGCAGACGAATCTCCGGCCGATGCCGCTGGAGAATGGCTGTGCCTTCTTCAACTTCGGCACGGCGCGAACCGTATTCGCCGCCGGCATGGGAATGCTTCACCATGGTGTTACAGATCACCAGACTCAAATGTTTTGGAATTGGCGCGAGCCTGAAATCAAGGCTGCGGCAGTCAAGCAGCAAAGCATGATCGGCAGCGCCGCAACAGGATACAAACTGATCCATAATTCCGCATGGAGCGCCGACATAGTCGTTTTCCGCGCGTTGGCAGAGCAGCGCGACTTTGGGTAGTGGCAAAGAAGCTTCCGCAACATGCAGCATGGCGAGCATGCTGGCCACTTCAATCGATGCCGATGAGCTGAGACCCGCGCCCAGGGGGACGTCTCCGTCGAGCGTCAGATGAAAACCAGGAACGGTGACTCCCTCCTGCTGCAGGATTGAGAGAACGCCGAATGGGTAGTCGCTCCAGTGGTGGGAACCGCGGACACCGATTGAGTCGAGCGCGCGCACAACAGTTTCATCGAAGTTCCTGGAACAGACGGCCGCGTTGCCGTCGTTGCTTGGAGAGATTGCCGCAACCGTTGCGAAGTCTATCGCGGCCGGCATGACAAAGCCATCTGCATAGTCAGTATGCTCACCGATCAGGTTCACGCGGCCGGGAGCCATGAAGACAACCGGGTCCGCGCCGAATTGCTCTTTATGGAGTCTCCTGATACCGGTTACATCTAGCATTTCATCAGCCTCAGGAAAAAGTGAAACCATTGATTACGATACACTACCGAGGCGCGATTCGAGAGACCAATGATGCTCGGCCCGTGGAGCTAATTGCCGCGCGCGGCCTCGCGATGAGGCTCCAGCCAGCGAGTCGACATCGGCTGTGCACGGTTCCAGCGCCACACATTGCTGGCGGGCTGCAGAATGATCCGGCCATCCCCCATAGCAGATCCAAAGCCCCAGATAGGGCAGTTGTCGAGGATTGAAGCGCAACTCAACGCGACGCTTCAGACGCTTGCGCTCAATAGCGCACCACCCTTCAGCGGGAGAGACAGCAAAAAGTTTGTCGCCGATGCCATCGGTAATACTGCCTGCACGACTAAGATCGGACATGCGTTGATTCGTGAGGATCGCATTCGGCCAGGCATGCCTGGTTCCGGGCTTGCCCAGTCGATTGCCCGCAGAACCTTCGACGGTAACTTCGCTGATGGAATCAGGAAGTACAATGCGATCGCCTTCTTCCATCGCAAAGAGAGGATGCGCGGACCATACATAGCTGAATGGCTTGTCACTCAAATTTTGGAGCCGGTAAGAAACATGAAGGTTAGCCCCATCCAATCGTAAAGTTTTGCTAAACCTTAGTGGAAGACTGAAACCGTTCGCGAACATAGCCAACTCGTGCTCATTCTTCGAGCTGACTCGCCACGCCACCTGCCAGAAATCTCCGTGGTCAGGGATTCTGGCGACGCCAAAGGCAGTTGCTATCTCGCAAGCAGCAACGGAGGGGAGACACTCATCCCAGCCGCTTGCATCGCCGGCGTCGAAGCTCATGTATGGTGTGCGGGCAGCATAGGGTTGCAAAGGCTGTTGCAACAGCTCTTCACCTTCGGGCAGGATTTGAATGGACGCGATCTTCCCGCCAAGCGAAGGCAGGACGATCACCCGAATCGCGTTGTTTTCGAGCGATTCGCGGCCTATCGGGTCTGCGATGAGATTGCCCGCGCTGTTGCCTGACTCAACCTGTCCCATATTGCATCCACCCAGTTCAGATGTTCGGGCTTCATCAGCACAGACCGAAGGCAAGTCACTTTACCATTGGACGGCGCACCCGGCCACGCATCATGTCCGAAAAAGCTGATCGGAACCTGAGCAAGTGCCAAATGCAGGTCTTGCTCCGCTGCAAAGTCAAAGATGGCTGCCGCCAGCCGCGACGATTCCTCTAATGTACACGCTTTCACGGCCCACAACAGAATATCCAATTCCGGCTCCGGGCCAGTCAACAAACGTCTGTCTTGCCTTAATTTTTCATAGACGCGTAAAGCTGCCATTCGGCCGCATTCGAGTCCATGGGCAAATTGGCCGGCAGGGACCAGGGGCAGTAGTTTCTGAGTTGCCCACAGCGCAGTTGCAGCCGCCCCAGGTCGCGAACATTCCAGGCTGATCTCGCCGAGGTGCAACTCGCTGGAAGTGAAGTAGGTGTAGGGAGAATCGTGCTTGTAGAAGCGGCCTACAGAGGGGTCGCGGAAGAGGATGCAGCCGCATCCGTAGGGCTGCAGGCCGTGCTTGTGCGGATCGATGACGATCGAGTCGGCCTCATGAATGCGCGCGTAGGCTCGCGCAGCGTCTCCTGCCAGATTCGAGACAAGCTTGAAATAGCCTCCGTACGCGGCGTCGACGTGGACGCGGAACTCGTAGTGCCGGCGCAGATCCAGGATTTGGTCCAGTGGATCGACGGCGCCTGCAGAGGTAGTTCCTAATGTAACGACGACCGTTCCAATCTCTCCGGACTGCAGAGCGGCTTCCAGATCAGACGTATTCATGCGTCCGCGCGCATCGGCTGCGATGCTCTGAAACGGCAGACCGAGGACGGCGCTGATGCGGTTGTGGGTGTAGTGGGCGTTTTCTGACGCGACAATCTTCTTTCCCGGAGCGAGTTTCCCTGCTATCCACAGGGCTTCGAGGTTGGCGAAGGTTCCTCCGCTGGTCAAATGACCGAGATACTCCGTCCAGCCAAACATGGCTGCGATTTCGTGGACTGCTTCTACTTCGAGGCGTGAGCTGGCCCGGCCTCCGTCAAGTGCGTGGTTGTTTGGGTTGATCCACATGGCCAGCGCGTAGGCCGCGCGGGCGATCGCGTGCGGCGGCTTGAGCATCTGCCCGGCGTAGAGCGGGTGGAAGTAGGGGTAGTTATCCTCGAGGCGGTCAGTCAGCTCCGCCAGAACTGAGCGCATCGCGTCTGTCGAGTCCGCCGATGGATTATCCATCTGGGGGAGGTGCGTAAAAGCCTGTTGCAGCCGAGGCAGGGCTTCGCTTAGGAGTTCAAGTGCTTGGTCCTGTTTCATATGAGCCAGTCAACAGGATACCTGCTTCGCTCATAAATACATGTCGTCGACGTAGCACCAGCTCCAGCTTTCGCCTCGTTCTGCTGACTTGATGATGGGGTGCTGTGTTGCGTGGAAATGCGCGCGAGCGTGGCGATTCTTCGAGGAGTCGCAGCATCCGACATGACCGCATTCGGTGCACATACGCAAATGGACCCAGCTGTCGCCGGTTTTCAGGCAGTCTTCGCAGCCCTTGCTGCTGGGCTTCACCTTCTTAACGTGGTCTTTTATGTGGGGACAAGTTGGCATTCGTTCCTCCTGTTGTCTGAGCCTAATCATTGTGCCCCGAACTTTAGGTACGCGTCGAGCCGAGTGCGGACCGCCCCTGGGTATTTCCGGGTAAACTCCTCTTTCTTTGGGGACTTTGCTGTGTTTTAGTGCGTAAATTCGCTAGAAATAGAAAAGCCCGCACGCTGGCGGGTTTTCTCTCAGTTTTGTCGAAGTTTTGCTTTGGAATGTGTGGGTTAGAGAATTTCTTTGCGCGCGGGGACTTGACATGAATTTTCGGGCATCCGCCACGAATTGCTCAGGATATCTATGAATGTCATGCTTAAGAGATGAAGCAAGGGCGTTTATTTTGGGCGATTGCCGCATTGGTGCTGACCAGTTGTGGATTGGCTACGGCGCAGGAGTTGGGATATTGGCGGGCGTCGAGTTCGTCAGCCCAGTCCGTTACAGGCGATGTGGGGATTTCGGATGCGAAGATCACGATCAACTTTGCCAGCTTCCTGATCGTCCGCGCCGCCGATCTTGAACCGGCACAGGTGAGCTCGGTATTTGACGTAGACAGCAATACCAGTGGCAAGGGTCATCTCTACCGTCTGGATATACCCGCTTCCAAGAAATTCATGCACAAGAACACTCTATGCGGAACTGACGATACTCAGTGGATGGCAGCGTATGCCGAAGGGCGCACGCTGCATCTTGCATTTTTCTCGGGGCAGAAGGTGCCGGTGTTTACGCTGGATGCGATCTCGAATTCCTCTGCTTTGTGCGGGACGTACATGTATCAGCGTTGAGCTGGCGGTGAGGCCACATTGTATGGATTGATTGTGACATGCCCATCTGGTCTCTTATTTCTGAATTGTCTGTAGCTCGCTGAGGAAAAGCAGTTAGCTGGCGCTGCGGGCGAGTCCGCGCTTGACCTGGATTTCGATGTAGACGTTGATGAGAGAGAGCGCGGCGGGGGTTACGCCGGGGATGCGGCTGGCCTGCCCGATAGTCTGTGGGCGGACGCGGATCAGCTTTTCCTGCATCTCGCGGGAGAGGCCGCTGACGTTCTTGTAGTCGAACCATTCGGGAATGGCGCGCTCTTCGGCCTTCTTGAGCTTGTCGATGGCTTTCTTCTGCTGGTCGAGGTAGCCGGAATACTTGATCTCGGTTTCGACGGACTTCAGCTCGTTGCGGACCTGCGCCGGGAGATGCGTTTCGGTCAATGCGAGCCACGTTGCGAAGTTGGGATCGGTCAGCTCTTCGCGGAGGACGGCGAAGAGAGTGTCGATGGTCACTTCGGGGCGCTTGAGGAGTTGCGCGTAGGTCTGTCCGGCGATGTTGCCTAGTTGCGCAGACAGATCTGATAGCAGAGTTTGCAGGCGCTCGGGGTTGACCTTCTTTGTGGCCAGCAGCTTTCCGAGGGCTACAGCGCGGGCCTGCTTCTGTTCGTAGTCGGCCCAGGCTTCGTCGGCGATGAGGCCGAGACGGCGGCCGTGCGGCGTGAGGCGGCGGTCGGCGTTATCGATGCGCAGGTGCAGGCGGAACTCAGCGCGCGAGGTGAACATGCGGTAGGGTTCGTTGGTGCCCTTGCTGATCAGATCGTCGATGAGGATGCCGGTGTAGGCTTCGGTGCGGTCGAGGGTGAATGGCGCTTCGCCCTTGACTTGGAGGGCGGCGTTGATGCCAGCCATCAGGCCCTGGCAGGCGGCTTCCTCGTAGCCTGAGGTCCCGTTGATCTGTCCGGCGAGGTAGAGGCCCTGGAACTGCTTGACGCGCAGGCTGCGGTCAAGTTCGGTGGGGTCGATGGCGTCGTATTCGATGGCATAGCCGGGGCGCAGCATCTCGGCGTTTTCGAGGCCGGGGATCGAGTGGACGATCTGCCATTGCACGTCCATCGGCAGCGAAGTGGACATGCCATTTACATACACTTCATGGGTGTTGAGGCCCTCGGGTTCGAGGAAGAACTGGTGCTGCTCCTTGTCGGGGAACTTGACGACTTTGTCTTCGATCGAGGGGCAGTAACGCGGGCCGGTGGCCTTGATCTGGCCGGAATACATCGGCGAGCGCATGACGTTCTCGCGGATGAGGCGCAGCGTTTCCGGTGTGGTGTAGGCGATGTGGCAGGAGATCTGCCGACTCTTGATCTCCCTGGTGCGGAAGCTGAATGGCGTCGGGTCGGCGTCTCCCGGTTGCTCCTCGAACTTACTCCAGTCGATGGTGCGGCCATCGAGGCGCGGCGGGGTTCCGGTCTTGAGGCGGCAGCCGCGCAGGCCGAGGCGCTTCAGAGCTTCGCCCAGCAAGACGGAGGGTGGTTCGCCGCTGCGTCCTGCGGGGTAGTTCTCTTCGCCGCAGTGGATGAGGCCGTTGAGGAATGTTCCTGTCGTGATGACGACTGCTCCGGCGTGCACGATGCGGCTATCGCGCAACTTTACTCCGATGATCTTCCGCGGTTTATCAGGGGCATTGCTTTCCCACCCTTCGCTTTGCGAAGGATGGGGCACCCGAGTGTCTTCCGCTGCAGAGAGAGAAACAGATCCTTCGCTGCATTCAGGATGACAAGCCTCAAATACAACGTTGGCGACCTCGGCTTGCTTAATAAACAGATTCGGCTGCGATTCGAGCATTTCGCGCATTTTTATGCGGTATTGCTGTTTGTCGCATTGCGCGCGCGGCGACCAGACTGCCGGGCCGCGGGAGGTGTTCAGCAGGCGGAACTGGATGCCTACGGCGTCGGCGACTTCTCCCATGATGCCGCCGAGGGCGTCGACTTCGCGGACAAGATGGCCCTTGGCGATGCCCCCGATGGCGGGGTTACAGGACATCTGCGCGATGAGGTCGAGATTGAGGGTGAACAGGGCGGTGCGCAGGCCCATACGGGCCGCGGCCATGGCCGCCTCGCAGCCGGCGTGTCCGGCGCCAACTACGACTACGTCGTACTGTTCGGTGAAAGGCATACTCTTTTTATTTTAGCTGCCTTTAGGTGAATCAGATTATCTGGGCGTCGCCATCCGGGATTTAAGCGAAAAAACACCCGCAAAACGAAGCATTTTCCCCCTGCCTGTAGCAATGGATTGAAGTGAGGTACAGCCTAATGAGTTGGGAAGACGACGAAATACAAAGTTCGAGGAACTGAAGCGATGTAAGCTGCATCACGATGAATTGATATCGTTGCGTTCACAGATGCGGCAGGAACAATCAAAAGGTTGTTGGATAGATTTACAGGGGAAGCTCCGTGGGTTGGTGGTGACGTTCAATTGAAGGCGGGCCGCACTTTGTTAGAAGTTATCGAACAATCCCCTGTCCAATTCATTCTGCAGCGAGGGGATGGTATTGCTTTGGAAATCTGTTATAAGTCTGAGCTCTTCTATGCGAGTTTCGAATGCCCATCATGCCTTAAAAAGAAAACGCGGCTGCCAAGGCTGCCGCATTTGGTTAAGTGGAATCGGTGATTTAGAAATCCAGCTTCATTCCCAGCTGAATCTGGCGCTGGCTGTAGACGAAGTTGGAGTTCGCGTTGGTAACGGCGCCGAAGCCGGTGGCGTTGACTCCGGTTCCGGACTCCGGCTGATAAACGAGGTTTGTACCGGTAATGGAGTAAGCCGTGGTGCTCACGCTGGTCGCGTTCACGTGATTGAGCACGTTGAAGAACTCGCCGAGCAGCTCCAGGTTGAATCGTTCGGTCAACGGGACATCCTTCTGGAGACGGAAGTCAAAGTCCGCAGTATTCGGTTGCCTATTGGTATTGCGGCCGATCTGCAGCAGATAGGAGGACGATCCCGAGCCATTGATTCCGGAGCTTGCCGCCGAGTAGGTGTAATTGCCATAGGTAGTGGAAGGTTCGGTGCCGCTGATGCCGGCCGAGTAGGGCAGGCCGTTCTGGATCTGAACGATCGGGTTCAGGTGCCATCCATTCGAGAAGTACTTGACCCAGTTGGTTGCCGTTCCGGGGTAGTTGAGCAGAGCCCAGGCCACGAAGCGGTTGGGAATGTTGAAGGCCGAATTGCCGTAGTTGGCGCGGGCGTTGCTCCAGGGATCGAACCAGTTGTTGGTGCTGGGCGACGTGCTCTCGTTCTGGTTGTAGTCGAGGGCATGCGACCAGGTGTAGTTCGCGTCAAACTGCACGTACTTGTTGCCGCGGTTCTGGAAATCGGCGATGAGGCCGTGGTAGCTCGAGTTGATGTTGCTGACAACTTCTGTCACGCTGCCGAATTGCGGGTTGACGTAGGTGTTGATGGTGCTGCCGCTCTTGGGCTTGGCCGACTTAGCATACACGTTAGAGGTGATGGTGGCGCCGCAGGCGAGCGGACCGCAGCTTCCGTTACTTCCCGCTGTGACCGTCAGGTTGGTCTGGAACATCGTGGACTGCGCCGTGTTGGTGGCGCTGGCGACCGAGGCCGGGTTTAGATTGAGGTTGAGGAAGTTGGGCAGTTCGCGGCCGAGAGCGCCCATGTAGCTAAGTGAGAAGAAGTTTCCGTGAGCGACTTCCTGCTGGATGCTGAAGTCGAATTCATGCACCTGCGGGTTCTGGAAGTTCTTCGCGTAGTAATCGAGACTGGGCGTGGGGAAGGTTCCGTTGGCGATGACCTGCGGGAAGGTGGGAACGCTGGCGCCGGCCGTCTCGCCGAAGACGGACGGTATGGTGTACTGGCCGAGCGGGCTGCCGGTGGCCTCATAGGTATTGAGGATGACGCCGTTAAGGTTGCGGCCGTAGTAGATGCCGTATCCGGCATGCACTACGGTGCGCCCCAGGCCGTATGGATCCCAGGATAGACCGACCCGAGGACCGACGTTGTTGGTGTCGCTGGGTTGATTGGACGTTGCCGCGAAGGGATGCACCTGCGTGGCGATGAGCGCGGGGTACGGTGGCGGAACGTGCTCGTAGTCATAGCGCACGCCCAGATTCACGGTCAGCCGTGGGGTAAGCTTCCAGTCGTCCTGCGCGAAGAAGCCGTAGTCCATAGTGGTGATGGTGAACTTGGGAGTGCCGAAGCCTTGCGTATAGCCGTAGTAGCAGGGATAGTCGCCCAGACCCATCTGGGTCTCATCGTCGTCGCAGGTGCCGCCCGGCTTGAGGATGTCGGCGAAGAAGTCGGAGAAGTAGGTGTAGGTGTAAACGCCGTTGCTCTCGTACAGATTGTTGACCTTGTCGGCGTTGCGAACGATGTCGAAGCCGAACTTGTAGTTCTGGTTGCCGCGCGTCCAGTTGACGGTGTCCGCTGCCTGCGTCTTGCGTTCCTCCGGGTACGCATAGCGGAAAGAGTAATAGGGCATGCCGGCGGTGAAGCCTGTTCCACTTGTGCTGGTATTTGAGCTGCCTGCGATGAAAAGCTGCACGGGCGTGCCGGTGATGTTGTTGAGGTAGGACTGGGTGAAGCTGCTGTAGGGCTGCTGGCCTTCGTCGTCCAGCTCGCGACCGTACTGGAAGCGGAGCTCGTTGGAGATGGAAGGCGAGAGCACGCTGGCGAGTTCGGCCAGGCCGTAGTCGAGCTTGACGAAGTCGGTGCCGAAGGTGTCGATGGCGTAGTTGTTTGAGGTCTGCGTCTGCACGCCGCCGGGGGAATCCCAGCGCAGACGGTGATAGAGGAAGCTGACGTGGTGCTTGGGGGTGATCTGCCAGTCGATCTTGGGCGTGTTCAGGACTTCGTCGCCGGTGCGGGGGGTGGTTCCGAGGTCGTCAAGCAGGCCGGGGTTGCTGAGGCCGGTGAGGGTGGAAACGGCCTTGCCGAAGAGCAACTGGTTGTAGTTGCGCGCGGCGGTTGGGTAATCGCCGCCATAGACGCGGTAGGCCAGGGCGCAGGCGTTGGAGTCGCCGGGCTGCGATCCACTGAAGGTGGTAAACTTTGCGGCGGTGGATGTGGCGGTGCAGGCTCCGGACGGGACAGTGAGGTCTGCGTACTGGTTGAAGAAGGCAGACGGTGAGGCTGGTTTGGCTACGCCGGGGAAATTGCGGCGGTACTGGTCATAGGCATAAAACCAGAAGAGCTTGTCCTTGATAAGCGGGCCGCCTGCGCCGAAGCCCCAGCGCTTGCGCCAGTCCTTCGGCTGGAAAGGCACACCGGTGATGATGTCGGGTGCGCCGCCAGAGGGCGGCTCGGTCACACTGGTGAAGGTGGTGAAGGGATTCAAAGCGCCCCAGTCGTTGTCGCGGTCATAGAAGTAGGCCTGACCATGGATCTGGTTGGTGCCGCTCTTGGTAACGGCGTTGAGCACGCCACCTGCGGCGCGTCCGTACTCGGCGGAGTAGACGCCAGTGTTGACCTGGAACTCGGCGATGGCGATCTGCGAAGTGGAATAGCCTTCACGGGTGCGGCCGCGTTCTTCGGAGAAGAATGCCTGATTGTCGTCGGCACCGTCGATCTGGACATTGTTCAACAGCGGGCTGATGCCGCGAAAGCTGATCAGGCCGAAGCCGTTTGCATCGGAGACTGCGCCTGGCGTAAGCAGAGCGAGGTTCGACCAGCGTCCGCCGTTCAGCGGAAGGTTCAGGATCTCCTTGGAGGTCAGGGTTTCGGAGACTTCCGGCGATTCAAATTTCAGCACCGGTGCTTCGCCGGATACGACCACCGATTCGGCTACGGAGCCGGTGCGGAGCGAAGGCTGCAGTTCGGTGAGCGAGCCGACGGTGACGGCTACTGAGTCGGCTTTGTAGTCGCCGTAGCCCGGAGCGCTGACGGTGACGGTATAGATGCCGGGAGACAGCAGCGGCGCCTTGAAGTAGCCGCTCTGGTCAGTGGTGAGGGTGAGCTCGGCATTCGTTCCATTGTTGTGGATAGTGACGTTCGCGTTTGCGATGGCCGCGCCGGTGGCGTCAAGAACGGTGCCGGCGATGGCGCCTTGCGTGGTGCCCTGGGCAAATGTGGTTCCGACACATACACAAGCGAATACGAAAGCAAGTAGAGCGGCAAGGAATCCTCGCCGTAGTCGTTGCAGCATGTATGGCTCTCCTAAAATTTGGAACTTTGATATTTCGGCCTATGCCTGCTGGGACAGGCACTTCATCGCCATCTCCGGGCGCGCAAGTCTTGATCGAGCGCGACGAACCAGAGACGGCCATCAACAGACTCCCATAACTGCTTTACAAACCGGTTAACAGGTGGTCGTGACAGCTCTTTATTGACTTAGTTCCATGATAGCCGCAAACGCTTTGAATACAGAGGCTAAAAGCGCAGGCGCAGGGCGAGCTGGAGCTGGCGCTCGCGGTAGAGGGTGGTACTGTTCGAGTTGGTGATGGTGCCGAAGCGGGCGGTGCCGTTGGCTCCGCTCAAAAAAGTGAGCCGGGCGTTGCCGCCAGGATCGCTGGCTCCGTCGATGATGTAGCCGGTGGTGTCGATGTTGGTCACGTTCTGGTGGTTGAGGACGTTGAAGACTTCGCCAACGGCTTCGAGGCTGTAACGCTCGCCGATGTGGGTGTCCTTGGCGAGACGCGCATCGACGTTGTAGACACGCGGGTAGCGGAAGGTGTTGCGTCCCACGGCGGGGATGCGGTTGTCGCCGCCGGAGCCGTTGATGCTGGCGCCCAGCCCGCTGACCTTTGTCGATGGACAGATGCCGAGGAGGAATTGCTCGTAAGAGCATTCGAGCGACGGGATGGAGCCTGTGGTGCGCATGGTGAAGGGCAGGCCGGTGCGTAATTCGACAACCGGAGCGACGAGGTAGCCGTTGGCGAGGTAGCCCCAGAATCCGTGGACGCGCCAGGGCGCGTGCGCGACGGCGCTGCCGGTGACGCGGTGGCGGATGTCGAAATTGGAGTTGCCGTACTCGAGCTTGAAGTCGGTCGGGTCGAGGATGTCGTTGAGGTCGGCGAAGGTGCTTTCGTTCTGGTTGTAGTCGGTGGCATGGGAGTAGGTGTAGGCGCCGTCGAGATCGAGCAGGCGCGAACTGTGCCGGAGGCGCAGGACTCCGGCCTGATAGTAGGAATTGGTTTCGCTGAAAATGTCGGTGATCTGCTGGTATTTGGGATTGATGCGCTGGCTGAAGAAGTTGGTGGTGTAGGTGCCATGGAGCGGGCCTTCGCCAGTGGCGTCGTCGATAGTGTAGGTGATGGTGTTGAAGGGCTGGTCGCCGCTCAAGTCGATGTTGGTGTCGATGAAGTTGGGCAGCTCGCGTCCGGCGCTGCCCATGTAGGTGAGGGTCAGCGTGGTTTTGCGGGCGAGTGCCTGTTCGAGCGAGAGCTCTGCCTGGTGGATCTGCGGGTTCTGGAAGTGCGGGTCGAAGAAGACGGCGTTGGGGGCGACGGCCAGCACCGGCTTGCTGCCGAAGACGTAGGGGAAGGGCGGCGCGCCGATGTCGGTAGGGCGGTAATAGTAGGTGAGCTGGCCGTTGGGTGATCCGGTGGAGGTGAGCGCGGTGAAGGCGGTGGCGTTGATGATGCGTCCGTAGTAGATGCCGTATCCGGCGCGGAGGACGGTGTTGCCCTTGCCGAAGATGTCCCAGGCGAGGCCGAGGCGCGGGCCGAAGTTGTTGCGGTCGTGGGGGAGGGTTGAGGTGTGGGGAATGTCGGGGTTGACGAGGTTCTTGTTGGTGTTGGGCAGCTGCTCGTATTCGTAGCGGACACCGATTGAAAGCGTCAGGCCGTGGCGGAGCTTCCATTCGTCGGAGATGAATCCGGCGTAGTCGGCGGTCTGGAACTGGAAGGTGGTGTAACCGACGCCTTGCTGAAAATAGGAGTAACAGGGCAGATTGCCGACTCCGGTTGTGGTCCCGCTGCAGTGGTTGGGTGAATAGTAGTCGGCGGCGAAGTCGAGCGGGCTGGTGTAGTCGTAGGTGCCGTTCTGGTCGTAGAGGTTGTCGGTGTAGTCGGTGACGTAATTCAGGTCGTAGCCGAATTTGATGGCGTGGTTGCCTTTGATCCAGGTGATCATGTCGACCAGCTCATGGCGGCGCTCGTCGGGATAGGCGGGACGGTCGAGAAAGGCCGGCTTGCCGAAGCGGAAGCCGTAGCTGCCTGCGGCGATGGAGATTTGCGGAGCGTGGCCGTAGACGTTCTGAGAAAGGCTCTGCTCGAAGGGCGCGGGTGCGGCGGCAAACTCGGATTCGGTGTCGCGGCCATACTGGTAGCGGGCTTCGTTGAGCATGTTGGCGGTGAGGAAATATTGCCAGCGGGCGATGCCCCAGTCTTCTTTGACATAGTCATTGCCGAAGCTGGCGATGCCGTAGTTCTCAGAGGGCGCGGTCTGCACGCCGTTGAGCGAGCTCCAACGCATGTGGTTGTACTGGAAAATAAGGTGATTGCGCTCGTTGAGCTGCCAGTCAATTTTAGGAAAGAAGATGATCTGGTCGCCGTTGCGCGGGACGTTGCCGAGCAGGCTGTTGAGGTTGTTGAGCAGGTTGTTGTAGCTGACGAGGGCCTGCGCCGGACTTTGCTGAATACGCCCGGCCAGCGTCTCGATGTCCTGCGCGTTTTGTGTTTCGAAGAATTTGCTGGGCGTCTCGGCCGTGGCTACGCCGGGGAAGTCGCGCTGAAACTGGTCATAGGCGAAGAACCAGAAGAGCTTGTCTTTGCGGATCGGACCGCCGGCGCTCAAACCCCATTGCCTGCGGATGTCAGTCGGCTTAAAGGGCGAGGTGACGAAGTCGCCTGTGCTCGTGCGCGTGGTCAGCGTGGTAAATGGGTTAGCCGCGCCCCAGTTGCTGTCGCGGTCATAGAGGAAAAGCTGGCCGTGGAGGTCATTGCCGCCGCTCTTGGTGACGGTGTTGACGACCCCTCCGGCGGCGCGCCCATATTCTGCGGAGTAGTTGGAAGTATTGACCTCGAATTCGCTGACCGCTGCTTGCGTGGTCGAGTAGCCGATACGGGTGCGGCCTCGTTCCTCCGAGAAAAATGCCTGGTTGTTGTCCGCGCCGTCAATGGTGTTGTTGTTGAGCAGGACGCTGATGCCGCGGAAGCTGAGCAGGCCGTAGCCGTTCTGGTCGGGCGTGACGCCGGGCGCGAGCAGGGCAAAGTTGGACCAGCGGCGGCTGCTGGTGGGAAGCTCATCGATTTGTGTCTGGTCGATGTTTTGGGTCACGGCTGCGGTGGTGGTGTCGATATGCGGAGTGGCGCTGATGCTGACCGTCTCCTGCGCAGTGCCGACGGCGAGCCTGGGAACGATGCGGGTGAGGCGTCCTATTTCGACGGTGATGCATTGTTCGAGCAACGGCGCGAACCCGTCGGCGCCTGCCAGGAGCGTGTAGGTTCCGGGTGTCAGCTCTTCGAAGTAGAAGCCGCCGGTTTCGCTGGTCTTCGCGTTGCGCTCGAATCCCGTCGCCGGGTTGCGCAGGGCGACCTTCGCGCCGGGGATGGGTCGGCCTGCAGCGTCTAAGACAGTGCCGGCGATGGCTCCGCCTGTGGTGGACTGGGCGATGGTCCGGCAGCAGGGGACGAGCAGCAGTGCGCACAGCAGCGCGATCCAGAGCTTCAAGACCATCTCCAAGGCGAAGCAGTCAAACCGGGGCTATGGCCCCATGCAAAAATTCGCGGGTGGGTGGTCGGGTCGATGGCAGTTACGTCATTCTGAGCGGAGCGAAGAATCTCAACGATATTTGGCTTAGCCGCAATCGCTGAGATTCTTCCTCCCGTTGGTCGTCAGAATGACGGAACTGCTTTGCCCTCGTGGCGCACAGGTATATCCCGTGCCCACCCCGCCCTACTATCCAATTTTGGGAATCGTGATGCGAGATTACGCGATTCGATAGACTAAACAATAGAAATGTTTATTGATGAAGCAAGAATCCGGGTAAAAGCCGGTGACGGTGGTAATGGGTGTATGGCTTTTCGCCGGGAAAAGTTTGTGCCGCGCGGCGGGCCTTCGGGCGGCGACGGCGGACGCGGCGGCGATGTGGTGATGGAGTCGAGCGAGCGCCACAATACGCTGGTGCACTTTCGCTTTAATCCCGAACACAAGGCCGAGCGCGGACGGCATGGCGAGGGATCGAACTGCACGGGACGCGACGGCGAAGGCATTGTGCTGAAGGTTCCGGTAGGCACGTCTCTCTACGATGAAGAGACGGGCGAGCTGGTGCACGACTTCAAGACTCCCGACGAGCGCATGGTGATTGCGCGCGGCGGCCGCGGCGGCCGCGGCAACCAGCACTTTGCCACGTCGACGCATCAGGCTCCGCGCGAGCATGAATTAGGACGCGCTGGTGAGGAGAAGAATTACCGGCTGGAGTTGAAATTACTTGCCGACGTTGGGCTGGTCGGCTATCCGAATGTGGGCAAGTCGACGCTCATCTCGCGGCTCTCGGCGGCGAGGCCGAAGATCGCCGATTATCCGTTTACGACGCTGGAGCCGAATCTGGGCGTGGTGTCGATTGGCGAATATCCAAATGAAGAAAGCTACGTGGTAGCCGATATTCCTGGGCTGATCGAAGGCGCACATCTGGGCGCGGGGCTCGGCATGCAGTTCCTGCGGCACATTGAGCGCACGCGGCTGCTGGTGCACCTGGTGGATGTGTCGGATTCAAGCGGGCGGCCCGATCCGGTGGAGGATTTCAAGGTGATCCTGGGCGAGCTGAAGAGCTTTGGGCACGGCTTGGATGAGAAGCCGATGATCGTGGTCGCGTCGAAGGTCGATGTGGCGAGTCCGGAGAAGCTCAAGAGGCTGCAGGCGATGGCTAAGCGCAGGAAGCTGGCGTTTTATGCGATTTCGGCCGTGACTGGATTGGGTGTGGATGCGTTGAAGTATGCGATTGGGGATCGGGTGCGGGAGTTGCGGGAGAAGGAGTTGGCTGCTACTAGTTAGTCGATCAACAATACTCGGTGGGTTCATTCCTATTCTTTCGAAAGAGCTTGTGAACTGCAGATCCTTCGCTGCGCTCAGGATGGCAAATTGCTGGTGGATCAAGACACGGTGCGTGTTGCCAGATTTACCGTTACCACGTCATCCGGCGTTTTGGTCGTCGAGCCATCTGAAGCCGGATGATACTCGATCTGCATGGTTTGCGCGTTGACTACAACCCGCAGGTAGCCGTAATCGGTGTCGTCATAGCTGTTCAGCGTCAGGTCGGTATCGACCGGGTACGGGGTCCGGATCGGATTGCCGCTGGAATCGGTCTGCAGGCTGGCAATAGGTGAATGACCGCCGCACCCGGCCACCACGTACGGAATGGACATGCCATTCACAGTCCGGGTAAACCGCTGATAGTTATGCGCATGACCGGAGAAGACCGCATGCGGCCAGAAGCCTGCCGCTGTCGCCGCGTTGTCGATATCGGCAGACAGGTTCGGGCTGGGGAAGTGTACGCTTCCACCAGTGAAAGGAGGATGGTGGACGGCGATGATCACGGCGCCGGCATACTTCTCTGACTTGCAGCGCGCCAGCGCAGTCTTAAGAAACGTTAATTGAACATCTGTTACGTTCGCTCGCGTACCACCCTCGCTCGAGATGACGCCGGGGTCTTCCAGCACATTCGAGTACACACCGAGGATGCGCACGAACGGGGCGTCGAAGGTGAAATAAACTCCCGGAGCGATCATCGCGGTGCGCAGCAGTCCGCCCGCCTCCGGCGTGTTGACTGCATCGGCCGAGCAGAAGTTGCGCAGGAAGGCGTCGAGGGTGGGAGCGGCATCGCCGGAATACACCACCCCGTCGTGATTGCCCGGAATGGCGATGACCGGACCTGCATATTCGCGGTACGGCTCATAGAACTGGTCGTAGTAATACTTGGCTTCGCCAAAGCTGTACACGACGTCGCCGAGGTGGAAGAAGAATGAAGGCACGTCGGCAGGGTCGGTTTCAGCGAAGTCGGCAACCATCTTGTCGGCCACCTCATTCTGTGTCGATGTGCCACTCACGCTGCCGGTGTCGCCGACGGAATGGAAGACGATCTGCCCGGCCCGCTGGATGGCCGTGGTCTTTGCCGCGCCCTGATCGCCATAGACGTCAGCCAGGGTGAGGATCGGCTCGGCCGCTGTGCCCCTTGCTGTCGGGATCGGCTGCAACAACTTGCTGTTGACCTTCTTGTAGAGCCCGTCATCCGACGGATGGGGCACCTTGAACGCTGTCGGATCCGGGGTCGGCTGTGGCTGCGCGAAGACAGGTGTGTCGTCGTTTGTTGACGTCTGGGTAGGAGAAGGCTTGGGCGTAGGAGTCGGCTTCGGGGTGGGTTTAGTTTTTTTTGCGGGATGAGATGGCTTGTGCGGAGGTTTTGAGGAAGTCTGCTTTGCCATAGCTATGTTCTTCCAAATGAGACGCGCAACTCATCATACGCCCGTTCTATGGTGGGAAATATGAAGGAAGCGTGACACGCAAAATTTGAGCGTCAATCGCAGTTTGGCACTTCGACTGCTAAAAAGATTGCATGGAACCAAAGAAGTCTCTTGTTTTATGAAACGAATTCATTCATTTGTAATCCATGAGGAGTAGGCGACTGCCGTTATGAAGCGCATCTCAAGTAGGCGCTTATGGCTGTGCAAGCCCATGCAGGAGGGGCGATATGATTTCCCAGGACCATGCGTTGCGTCAGTTCTTCCACAATGTTGTAGCTGAGTGCTACGGTGAACATGTCGGCATCAGTGACCGCGAGGTGACGACCTACATTGCAGATCTGCTGACCGACTTCTGCATCTCTGACCGGCTCTATCCGATTCGCGATGGCGCCGGGCGCCCGGTGAGGGAGGTGGGGGAAATGCTGCTCGCGTCGGACCCCGTTCACGGGACCGCGCCCTCTTTCGACGCGGAGCGGGAAATCCGGAAACATATTGGCGACTATGCTCTCTTCTGCACGGGGATGTATCCGGAGTCGGTGCACAAATGGCGGGAGAATGAACATGCCAATCTTTACGATATGATTCGCGCCGGCAAGGAGAGCTATTACATCGTATCCACGTTCGATCTTTTTGAGTATGCCGCCGAAGCCCCACTCTTTGGCCGGCTTTCCGAGGCCTTCGAGAGCTGCATGTTCGGTCTGAACCAGGTGCGCTGCGAGCTGGAACGCAGATTGCCAAGCTCACTTCCGTCGCATGGCGCGCAGAAATTTCTGATGTAAATAGCCGGATACGGGCCAGAAACAGAACAAGCCGCTTGCACTGAAGCGGCTTGTTCTGTCTACGTATTCTGGCCAAGCGCCTGGAGCGGCGCGCAGACTAGACCTGCATAATTTCAGCTTCTTTTTTCTTGCTCATCTCGTCCATGCGCTTGATCTCTTCGT
>Ga0335072_10003361_pt1 | contig 24153 bp, 22 predicted proteins | sample Lox_Sample_21_FD_206725 | JGI IMG/M metagenome (GOLD analysis project Ga0335072, IMG submission 206725) | Soil microbial communities from Loxahatchee National Wildlife Refuge, Florida, United States - Lox_Sample_2.1 | ecosystem: Environmental > Terrestrial > Soil > Wetlands | place: USA... | reverse complement strand
AGCTGCCAAACCTGCAACCACGGCCATCCTACTCCAGTGCGTCGCCTGTGGTCCAACCAGCAAATGTAGACCTTACTGTGCCTCGACCCTCACCATTGGGTGCTTCAGGCAAACCAAAAGGGAAGCCAGGTCGGCCGAGTAGGGAAGAGATTGCCCGACGACAGGCTGAGGCTGCCGCTGAAGGGAGGGTGTATGTGCCACAAGTGCGCAAAAGGAATAAACCCAAGAAGCCAAAGACACTTGCTGCAAGCCCCGTACCGCCATCCGCTGGTGCGAGTGCTTCCACCGAAGTATCTTCCTCGTCTCTGCAGACGCCAACGCGTCAAGCAGTCGAGCCCCAACAAAGCAGCTCAAGTGGAAGACGAAAAAGACTAAGGGTCGAAGAGCAACAGCCGGGGCCAGACGACAACGTTGCGAGCATTGAGCCAATAGTCGCTGAAAGCAGCGCAGCCGGTGGTTCAGGGCCCATGGCTGTTGCACAAAGTCCTTCAGACAGGGTTCGGCCGGATGCGAAATTCGCAGCCAGGAGCACCTCGGCGACATCGACCAACAGACCAGGGGATGGATCTGAGATCGTTGATTCCGACATCAAGGTCAACGACCCCGACAGCAGGACGAGCCACGCAAGCTTTCACGATTAACGACCCCCCCCTCTCCCCCCAAACCCAGAAAAATGCGATGTATCTAGAAACCTTGAAAAATAGCATATGGCGACGCATAATACTCCCAGCAAGTTCGACAAAAACCCTTCCATGAAGCGATGATGGGCCGGCATATACATCTGAGCGTTTAACCGCGTTGTAACAGGGAAGGCCGCTTTGTTGTCATACCATGTATATATAGAGACGTTTTTTCCTTTCTCTCCTGTACGGGGCGACTAATTATGTGTAGGTAAGGCTTTACGGGAGAAGGGAGCAGAGGGTAAACGTTTGGGCTGACTGCTGGTCAGAAGCTGCCCAGGTTTTATTGACTATGGGAAGCGGCGTATTGGGCGTTAAAGTCATTTGCCTTGAGGGCCAGCAAATGGCTTTCCCATTGTGTTTCTCAAGCGATTGAGGCTCGAAAGCAGGAACCCACGAAGACTTATTGGAATGATAATGTAATTCGACAAATGTGTAATGTTATTCACTTCGATCTTTTCACAATTGATAGCAGAAAAGAAAAGATATTCTGCATTATTCCAAAGTTTCACGTACGCTCAATGACCTCGAAGCTTACACAAAAAGTTGGTTGTACAATTGCAAAAAGCTGCTGCCTCATACAAGGACCGATAAGAGCACAGAGCTTTGGGATATGCTCGGGGAAAAAAAAATCAGGAATAACGACCCCTCCACGAATTGCAGCTCCTTTGGCCTAATCCTCACAGCTGTATCGCAAACACCGCGAGCACGGAAAGCCCGCCCAACTTTTTCGGCGTTACCTAGCATAATCCATTCGTCAGTACAGAAATCTGAGGCGTTGTATCGTGCGACGGGGCGTTCATGAACAAGAGAGAGATCAGAAGTCCGTTTAATCCATTGAAGCAGGGTTGGTGCTTCTGACATAAGAGGTACCAGAAATAAGAGTATTTGAAGGTGTTTGTCATCACTGAGAGGGCCATGAAACGTTCAGAGAAAAGGAGAAAAGCCGAACGTACCTTTCAAGGTGAACAGACTATGTGCTGCAAGGGGTGACTCCTGTGGTTCAATTTTGGATCAAGATTCAAAAGCAAAGCAAGACATCCCTGATGCAAGCACTGACGCTTCATCAAGACGGGTAGTTGGAGGAAGCATGGTATAAACATGTCCCCGAAATGATGTCTCGCTGTGAAATTGGCCTAATTTGCAAAAGAAAGTGCTGGGGGAAATGCGCAATGCAGTAGCACAGAAATTTAGCGCCAAGGAAACTTTCGGCGGCACGTGACCCACATCGAATCCAAATCCACACTGCCAAAATCAAAAGCCACACCCTCGAACTTCTGCGACGACAATCTCCCCCCCCCACCACGATAGCACAATCATGGGTCGCCTTCACAGCAACGGAAAGGGCATAAGCGCCTCCGCGATCCCCTACTCCCGTGCAGTGCCGACCTGGTTCAAGAGCTCACCCGAGCAGGTCGTCGAAAACATCTGCAAGCTTGCGAAGAAGGGCGCAACGCCATCACAGATTGGTGTGATTTTGAGAGATAGCCATGGTGTTGCTCAGGTCAAGGTTGTCACTGGTAAGATCACTCGTAGTCGGAAAGGGGTTCTTGAGAGCTTGTGCTGACTACCAGGCGCAGGTAACAAGATTCTGAGAATCCTCAAGTCAAATGGTATGCCCAACCCACGTCTACGGGCGAGATGAGCATGAGAAGCGAGATATGGCTCTACACATTACACATCACTCCTGGGAAACCACGGCCCTCGCCGCCACAAATTGCTGCAGCAAAGCCTCTGCTTTGGTCTTCAATGACTGACAGAGTGACATTACAGGCCTGGCACCCGACATCCCCGAGGACCTCTACATGTTGATCAAAAAGGTATGTTCCTGCCGCCCCTCAAGCTACCATACATTTTCATTCAAGCTTGGGGTGGAAACAAATTCATGCTTGGTTCTCACACTCTGTCTCAGGCTGTAGCCGTCCGCAAACACCTCGAGCGCAACCGCAAGGACAAAGACTCCAAGTTCCGCCTCATCCTCATCGAATCACGCATCCACCGCCTCAGCCGCTACTACAAGTCCGTCAGTGTCCTGCCACCAAACTGGAGATATGAGAGCGCTACGGCGAGCACGATGGTGGCATAACCGAGCCGCTTTCAAGAGATAGATGACCAAGCCCTGGGTAGGCGGAAGGTAGTTGGCAGATATTGAGACCACGAAGGGAGAAGCGAACATCAGGAGACAGCACTACCGACGAATGTCAGAGTTGAGGATGGAATCTGCAATTGATACCATGGGCTGGAGATACTTCATTCAGAGAGGCAATACTCTATGATGTTGATCGGCCAAGTGTTACTTTGCTCGTGAGCGAATACAATTGAAAATATTGCCAACCCTTAAATTCTAGCAGAATGATCTTTCCGTGAGGCAGTTCGTACGCATAATGAACGCCCATTTTTCAACCTCTGCCATCCTCGAGACATTCACTCCTCTCCCTCCGCAGGTAGTAGACCATCATTCCACATCGCCCTCCCCGATTTTCCATCTCATCGTCATCAACAAACTACCAGCAAAATACGATGCGCGTTTTGAAGTGATAGGAATTTCCTCGTACTCTGTCTGACTTCTCTTCGTACATCGACACCTCCCGCCATCGCGACAAGACTCTTTTCTCTTTTCTGACTTGGCTCTATCTATACAACAATATTTCTTGGAAGAGGGTCGAGAAGCCTTCCATAGGAACCCCCCGTCAACCATAACATCGTATACGACCCCAGCTAAAGCCCGAAAAAAAACGAAAACTTCACTCCTCTTCCAACCAACCCCTCTGAAAGAAGGCCCCGTTTACTTAAACCCCGTCCACCTCCGTTTTTTCTTGCCGTTCTTCTTCAGACTGCCACCAGTCTTTGTTGCAGCGGGCGGCACATCAACAGTATTGTCCACCCCTGCAATCCCCTCTTCATCAAACCCCTTCCCTCTTAGCCCCTGCAACTCCTCCTCATCCATTTCGCTCAACTCCTCGCTCATCTCCCTTAGCACCTCCGGTCCCGTCCACCTCTCCTCATGAATTGTTGTCCCCTCTGGGTCAAACTGCTCCACATACCACGGGATCCCACCTTGCACTAACGTGGCTTGCTGGTTGTCCACGAGGCTGATGGGTGGCGTCGGTGGCTCGCGAGCAGGGGACGATTGTTTCTTGAAACTTGCGCGTAAGACGAGGTCAGTGTCTTTTTTGATCCCGTTCGTTGAGGCCGGCGGAGTGTGTTCGGCAAGTGTCTGCTCGGCGTCGGCGGTGAGCTCACCGTTCAGCTGTGCGATTGATCTAGCGGCGACGAGATCTTCGCCGTCTTCATCGACGTCGTCTTGGAGTAATGCATCGCCATTGCCGCTTGGTGAATGGCCATTGGCCAGCTGGTCCCGGGACTGATCAAGCATTTCAGTATCGCCGTTGCCGCTGGGTATGGTTGGGGTTGAGTGGCTTGTGCAATTAGCAAGCTTTGCAGGGACAGCCGATTCCAGATCTCCGTCTGGCAAAGAGTCCGCAAGAGACGCGCGACGAGAGAACATCATTTCATCCATCTCCTTCATTTGTTGTGCGAAAGGTCGACGAAGGAGCTCGCTCTCTTTCCGAAGCGCATCCTCTAGGGCCGGTTGGATCGATTTTACAATGCGTTTCGCAAGCTTGCGTTTCTCTCTTTGTTCGTAGTTCATGTCGACGGCTCGACCTTCGACTTGAGCTTGAAAGTCTGCCGTGCTGGACGCTTCTACGCCGAGGTCGGAGCTGAAGACTCTGACCAAGTCGGCGGAGAAAGGCGCGACAGAGGTGTAGGATCTGTTTGCGAGTTTCGCGCGGATGGATAACAGAGATTCTCTGAAGACATGTTTGGAGTCAAGTCTGGCGTAGCGGTTAGCACGGTCGGCTATGTGAGAGGTGAAATGAACGTACTGGAATGCTTTGTCAAGGATTGGCCAAAGCAGGGGTGGAATGGGGAAATAGACAATGTCTACGATCTCCTTCAACATGAGAGCATCGTTCAGCTTTTCCAACTCTCGCTGCTTGACTAGATCGCATATCTCCCGAATACATTCCAGATCCTTAGATAGGTACTCAGCAAACTCTATCCTTCGGTCAAGGCGTGCACGGCCAGCAGCGCCCTGTGCCTGATAGTTTCGACGAGTGACTTCAAACGAGCTGAAAGTATCCATTTGCAGCTGCAAGCGCTTCAAGAGAGCAGCACCACGTCGTGCTTCTCGCTTCAGGGTCCAATACTTACAGACCTCGGCAACATACTCTTTCTTCTTCCGTACTGTGAAGCGTGAAAGAGAGCCCTCGATGGACTTGAGGATGACTTCTGGGATGACCGGAGCGCCCGAAGGCAGCCTCCAGATAGTCTTTTGCTTTTGGCCCTTTTTGTTCGTAATGATGAGTCGTTGTAAACCATTCTCCGCGTCATTGGCGGCCTCGGACGATTCCGTCGCGAGGGCTGATGTCCGTGGGTCGGCCCATTTCTTGCCTTTGAGTGTCTTTTCGTAGTACGAGATAGCGTCGGCGATGGCTCTGTCGGTGTCATGCTCCAGGCGCCAATCTGAAGGTACATGTTTGTCGCAAAGTGGTCTGAGCTGTGACTTATCAAGCAAGGAATTCGCACCCTGACCGGATTTCATCTTCAGTTGAAGGCCTCCCCGCCGCGCACACGTGGGGTGAAAGGCTTGATAGCACCGCTTGTCGCTGCATTGAATACAAGCTCCCATACGCTGGTTGCAGATGTAGCACAGGAGACCCCATCGGTTATGAGGTACCTTTTCCACATCCACAATAGGCTCCATAAGTGAAGTGTTCCCAATGTTGACTTCGGGAATCCAGGTCGCACACAGCAAATGAGCCCACTTAGTGTTGTTCGCTTGCTTGAAGGCCCCTTCCATGTTAGGGCAGAAGATGCATGTAGGCCTATGTTTGCCAAGCAGTTGGCACTTCCGACACAGCCATTGACCTTCGGGTATATATGGGACGCCGTAGCATTCCTGGTGTACCGCCATATCACATCCATCACAGAACACAATCGCATTTGCGTTTTCGCAATCTCCGTCGTCACAAATTGCACATTTGCTATCTTGTTCTTCGCCAGGACCGGGCTCGCCATTTACTGCAGCAGCGGAACTGGAACGGGGTCTGTGTGTCTGTGGAGGTTTCGGGTTCGGTTTGGGTATCCTCTTTTCAAGAGCGTGCCACTCTTTCTCGATTTTTGTCATTGTTATCTCGAAGACTGCGGGCTTAATTGCCTCCACATCCTGAGTACTTCTTATCTTGTTCAATGCTTCCAACCACTTCACGTCCTGTTCGTCCATATCGTACTCGACTTTGCCGACTCCAGTGCTGCCTATGGCCGAATTCTCCCCTTCCGTGTTCAGCGCGGGGCTAAGGTCGAGATCTTCTTCGGCTGAACCCTCCGACAGCCGAATAAGAGTCCGCTCAGGACGCAAGAAGACCTCGCTCTCTTGGTATCCAACACTGGCCATTGTCCGATCAACGAAATTAATCTGAGCAATGTCTTTCTGCTCATATGTGAGGAACGGATCTTGCACCCGGAAGGATGGTCTTGGTAAGGTGAGTCTTTCGCGTGGGTTTGGTCCCGGTAGAGGTACCACTTTCGGCGCTTCTGGTGTGAGGATGCTGTTCAGCATCGAGTCGGCGCGGCTGAACGGCCGACCAGGCCTCCTCCTGGCTGGAGTACTTGTGTTTGAAGCTGCTTGGTCGTTTTCGTCCCAGTCCGAACCATGTCCGATTTTCAAGCCATTTTGTAAGGCTGGTACTTTGACAATGCCATCCACCGCTTCGGACTCCAATACGGCGAATGGTGACTCAAGCTCAAGATCAGGGTGGAACTCCTCCCATGCTCGCTCTTCGCGCGGCTTGTAACCGTCACCATGAGCTACTGCGGCTGCAGCAGCTGTTGCAGTGCTGTACCTGTGGCGAGCTCCCACCGCACTCCGCCTTGTTGAAGTCCGCGGCCCGCGAGTCGGTGCCATTGTGCTACGAGGAGCCCTCGGTCTTCTTTCTGCCCAATCCTCGTTGGTACGGGGAGTGTCTGTACCGACAGCCGTCTCGCCCACTTCGATGTGTCTGCCTCCTCCACCACGTCCCCCAGGTATCCACTTCGATCTCTTGACAGATTTACGCGAGGTCCGAATGCGTTTTGATGGAGGCTCTTCGTCAAAGGCAGCGGCTAGCTCGTCCTCGTCCGATTCTGCGAAGTGGCCAACTATTTTCGCTACAGGCTGGCGAGGTGAATTTCGCGCCTGGCGACTTCTGAGGGGCGCCATGGCGCAAAGGGTCGCAGGTGCCAAAGAGGTGAAGACGCGACAATTTCACTGCCCGTGTTCACAGATAATTTTTGATGTATGATGGGGGAAGGAGTCATTCAGATCGGCTGCGGCTGTTGCGTAGTCGACTTTCCACCATTCTTGTCATCTTCGCAACTTCCTCCAGCATTCGATTTCGTGTGCTCTCGAGTAATGCTGATGATACTCGAACGACCTCTCCTACGCAGTCTAGAGGACGCTCTACCCTCGTTTCACTGATATGAGGTTCGCGGAGCGGGCCCCTGCGCGCGGGTCGATGCCACGCCAAGCCCTTCAGGCCATTAACCATTAACAGCTTAGCGCCAAACTCTACGGCCGAAATAAGCCCGCATGTAATACAGCTAAAGCGTCAAGGAGATTCGGATTTGAAAGCATCACCGGTGTGTTCAAACACGGTGTTCAGTATGAGTGGGATAGGCGAGGATCGGTAAGTTCCTTGTTCTTCAATCATTCACTTGCATGCACTGCGTTCATCTTCACATACCGCCACTTCCCCCAACATGGCCAGCGGGACTAACAGCCCAAAACATGGCAGTCGCGGAGGACGTAGAGGCAACAATGACCAGCAGGGTGGGCTGCAACGTCAAAATACCGGTCCTCGTGACGGCAATACCGCTCCTCAACAAGGTCGACGGGGTGGCGCCGGTAGAGGCCAGAATCCGAACAAGCCAACAGACAATACTACAAATGGCCCAGCTGTGACAAACCGCAACGATTCGAAGCGCTCAGACGCAGCTGCAGCTCCCGCACAAGAAGAGCACATTCCAGTCAACGACTTCAATGCGCAAGAAGTAAGAGTTGGTCTCAAGAACACCTCCGAAGTTAAACCTGCAGCCTATCAACCGGTGGAGAAAGCTGCACCTGCCGCGCGGTCGGGGTCGCCGTGGGCATCTAAGCGTACGTGCTACTACCTTACCTACCAGTTCGTTGTCTAACACACGCAGCAAACATGACCGCAAGTGGCAAAGATTTCTTCGTCGAACTTCGCAAGCAGGTAGCAGCGCTTCAGCAGAGTGGCGGGACCACAATGGGAGGCTGATCAGAGGATCATGGAAACCAGAAGCATGTCAAGCGTTCGAGCGATGCATCAGATACCCAAGGTTTTTATTTGAGGTACATAGCATAGGTTTTAGTGTCAAATGATATCTGCGACTTCTTACAAAATGAAGGATTGGGGACTTCTAAGTTCGCAACGCGGGTTGTCAGATATAGCATTACAATATCCTCTGCGCCAAATATCTCGAAGCCACCAAAGTATTCTGCAAATACTCACTCTTCCATAAGGGGGTTTGTGGCGATGTGCACTTGAATACGTAGCTATGGCGCCAAGCCTCAGACCCCATGTGTGTTTCAATTTATTTCATGCTCTCTCCCTATCTTCCATACCATGGCTACCATATCCGCATAGGCAGTCACAAGTCAATGCACCGTGCAACATGTGCGGTCGTCAATCGTGCCTGCAGCTGTCAGCTGGCAGGGCCCCATCAACCCTCTCTCCGACGTGGTCTGATCACACTTGCTATTGAAACTTCTTGGTAACAGCTTCTGACTCTCTAACTTGAACTTCGCTGACGAGGTAGTGATGACACTTCGGTTGCAATCCTCGAAAAGAATGCCGCTCCCTATGCAGGCCACTGGCCTAAAGACTACAGAAGCGCGCTCGCAACTTTACATTTCCACAAAACAATTACCAGCAACAATGTCCAACACAAGGGCATACATCCGATTGAAGCCCTCGATTCGCATCGCCGGAATCTTGCTATCCTTACAAATCATGCGTTAGAGCATCTTCCCAACACCAATATGAAAACGAGTCGGACACGGAGCCTGATATTACAGAGTGGCCTGACCGTGGGCCTCCAGAAGCGCAAGCCAGACTTTGTCACGGTCACTCGGGGTCCGGGCAATAGAAGCAATCTTTCGTGTGGACTGGACTTAGCGAAGGGCTTGTCGGTAGCATGGCAAGTCCCACTATTAGCGGTCCACCACATGCAAGCGCATGCTCTTACGCCTCGTTTAGCATGGGCATTGAAACCTGACTCCATGACTGCGGAGCAAAAGCCGGCAGAGCCAAGTTTTCCTTTCCTGAGCTTGCTTGTGAGTGGAGGGCATACGATGCTTCTCCATTCCACGGCTTTGACCGAACACGGGGTCTTGGCTTCTACAATGGATACGGCCATTGGAGAGGCTCTGGACAAAATTGCAAGAATGGTGCTTCCAGCCAGTCGCTTGGCAGATGTCACAGATACTGCGTATGCGAAACACCTGACACAATATGCGTTCAAAGACGCTGCTGAATATTCCACCTATGAGCTTCCGAAAAAGAGAAGTGATGAGATTCGCAAGAAACCGAACAAGTTTGGCTGGGCTGTACAGACGCCGTTCGCCGAGACGAAAGAGCTGGCTTTCAGCTTCTCGGGAATCGCAAGCCGGATTCAAGCTTTGTTTGAAAAGCGGCAGGTTGCCATAGAAGGTGGTATAAGTGACGAAGAAAGAATCCTCTTTGCAAGGACAGCTCTTGGTACCGCATTCGAACATCTTGCCAGCAGGACCATCATTGCCATCGAGAAGACGTTTGAAGAAGACAAGGATTTGCCGAACCTACCGATAAGGAAGCCGAATTTGGATACTCTGGTGGTCAGTGGAGGTGTTGCTGCTAATGATTTCTTGCGTCACGTTCTGCGGGAGATGCTGGACTCACGTGGCCTTGATTCGATCAAGATTGTCAGCCCACCAGTTCAACTCTGCACGGACAATGCTGCGATGATTGGCTGGTGTGGCATTGAGATGTACGAAGAAGGATGGAGAAGCTCTCTCGCCGTCGATCCTCTGCGGACTTGGAGCATGGATACGGACAGTGATGGTAAAAGTGGAATTGTTAGTGTGCTCGGCTGGACGAAGGCTCGGAAGCGGATGTCGGTGGATGAGTGGCTTGCACAAAGCTTATCGCACAAGCAGGTCAGGACAAAAGTTGAGGCTGTGAGGTTACGGCAATTGAACAACTTCAATCGTGTGACCCAAAGGACACAATTGGAGAGGCTTAACAGAGGCAGGCTTGGGGAAGGGCTGACTGAGGCATCGCAGGCCGGGAGTCCAGCTAAAGACAAGTCATCGCAAGGCCACTTGGGACCCGAAATAGACTCTGGACCGCTCCACATCAAAGTGTCCGAAAATGTGTTCCCACGGAACGAGTTTGCCAACGTTATCGACATTGTCAGGAAAAGAGAAGCACACTCCTCCCCGGTAACACCACAACAGAGATGTAACGAACATCTTTAAGTGCACACGGGATGGCCATGGCTTCGGATCCAAATCATTGATGAGATTCGAGAGACTTATGCTATGGCGCATCGTCAATTTCATTTTGTCGACAGACTGGACTCGCCACACATATTGTTTCCTGTATACGTGGTGCGGGACCACGAAGATGACTCGGATCATGTTACTTGGCCATAACAGCACCGTACAAAGAGTATAGAAAATTTGAGAACTTGATGAATTCAATCCACACCGTCCTTTTGTAAATAAGCAGCACTTCTCCCAAGGTCTAGTCCCCCCAAGTTGAGTTTCGGAATCGTGCTAGGACCAGCATACCATGCCGCAATCGTCGGTCGGGGTGGCGTGTCAAGGGTGGGCATGCAGGACGCTATCTAACGTGTCATACAGCTGAGAGATTTAGAACTTGTCAAACACGACATATCTTGTTCAAACATTGCTCATGTGTCTGGTGCGTTATATCGACATTCTCAGTTAGACTCGACATAGAAGATTTAGCAATTCCGAACGTAATCTACCAGAGGCTCCTCGCCGTACTATCGAGAGTCGTGAGATTTACTCACGCTGTACGGGCAAGTCGCAATACTGCCTGAATCTGTGATACAATCAGTGCGCTTCACTCTCCACACCACTCTAGGACCAATACAAGGCCTAGTCCGCTCTCTTCATTGCACCCAATCTAAGAAGTGCTTGCTCGTTCATCGATCCGGTACGCAGAAGAACTGACTAGGAAGAACCTGTATGAGGACTCATCCCGACTCCCCGATAAGGCTTTTCTGAGAGCTCCGATGTCCAAGCTGCAGTCACGATGTCGACTCCACCAATGATGTCTACGGACGCCGAGAAAGGGATCACTACTCTGGCCAATACATCATCCAAATCGTCTATGAAGCTAGGCCATGTCGCGGACAAAAGCTCTTCAAACTGGTTTGTTCGGCTCAATGCCCGAATCGTGGGCATTAGCTTTCTCGAGGAACGAGGCATCCAGCGTGTCCCCGAGGATGCACGCTATACTCCGTCCATCATGGGGTTGGTGCAGATGTCACTACTGTGGTTCTCCATCAATCTAACTGCCAACAATGTTGCGGTTGGCCTGCTTGGCCCGCTTGTGTACGATTTGGGCTTTGTCGATTCGGCGCTCTGTGCCGTGTTTGGCGGGATGTTGGGTGGTGCTGGAGCAGCGTACATGTCGACCTATGGTCCTCAATCTGGGAACCGGACGATGGTCGTCGCAAGATACTTCATGGGCTACTATCCATCTAAGATCGCCTGTCTGCTCAACATCATCATCATGCTCGGGTACGGCTTGATCGATTGTCTGATCGGAGGCCAAATTCTGTCCGCTGTTTCTGGAGGTTCCCTCACCGTCGTCGTCGGCATCATCATCGTTGTGGTCATCAGTTGGGTTGTGGCGGTGTTTGGAATGAGTATATTCCACCTTTATGAAAGGTGGGCTGGATTGCCTCAATTGATCGTCCTTTTTATCCTATTCGGCTGTGCCGGCCCTAAGTTTGACACATCGATTCAGTCAATTGGGAATCCCGAGACAATAAACGCGGACAGGCTTTCATTCTTTTCTCTATGCCTCTCTGCGTCAGTCGCATGGGCACCCTCGGCGGCAGACTATTTTGTTTACTATCCGGCCAGCACGCAAAAATGGAAGACATTCGTCATGGCCTTCACTGGCTTGGCTCTTTCCTTCTCCATGACTTATTTGATGGGAGTTGGACTCGCTTCTGGGACCTTTACCCACAAGGACTGGGACGACGCGTACGGAATCTCCGCCGGTGCATTGATGCTTGCAGGCTACAACGGTCTTGGAGGCTTTGGTAAATTTTGCGGAGTCATAATTGCACTGGGCCTGGTAAGCAGAATATCGCACGTTTGGATGCCTGACACTAAGTTGGGCCTTTCCAGGTCGCAAACAATATCCCTGGTACGTACTCGGCCGCACTTGGATTCCAAATTATGGGACGACGCCTCGCCTACCTCCCTCGCTGGCTCTGGGTATGCATCTCCGTGCTCATATACACGGCGTGTGCACTCGGCGGTCGGAATTCACTTTTCGATATCTTCGAGAACTTCCTCGCGCTCATGGGCTACTGGGTCACAATCTTTCTCGGCATTGTTATCGAAGAAGATTTGATCTTCCGAAGAAACAAAGGCTATAACTGGGCTGATTGGGCAGAGCCGTCAAAATTACCAATTGGGTTTGCAGCGTTGGTAACTTTCCTGACAGGCTGGGCGTGGGCTGTCGTCTCAATGGACCAAACCTGTACTCATTGTTCCCCGTTCCTACACATCTCAGGAGGAGGCTAACGATTGCGTAGGGTTCGTAGGTCCGATCGCAAAACAGATTGGGGACTACGGGGCGGATTTAGGTCTGTGGACAGGCTTTGGGTGGGCACTGGTGTGCTTTCCACCGCTGAGATGGTTGGAATTGAAGAAAATTGGACGGTAGTGTTACGGATTGGGCGGTGCGGCCTTAGCAACCTGGTGCACACAATGTCGTCTTTTCCTAGTTTCATTATACCTCTATTGATGCGCTCTAAACTGGCCTCCTAACAAGTAGACTTTGTTGGATCTCTGTCGCAATGATGATCTAGTGAATTTATGCCACATTCCGGGGAAGCTAGAATGAATGTTCTGAGCAAAGGTGTCTTGTAAAAGTGCGCCTCATGCCTAGCAGGAAGGGAGGCTACTTTCAATTGGTCGGAGCTTCCCCGGGGGCATTCCTTGCGTCCTTGTGGTCACAATGCGGTGACTGCGGTGGCTAATCGGTCGTTCGGGCCACTATCGCATTCAGCAATTAGCGCGTTGCCACAGTGGCAGAGGTATAGGCGTAGCCACCCACTGACACTATGTTGTTGAAGGGTGAGTATCCCACTTCAGCCCCATGACTCCGTTTGCGCTTGTCCTGCTCCTTCTTGTCTACTCCTTCCTGTTCTTCTTCTTCGTCGTCGTCTCCTCCTCTGGCAGTCTCGCCGATCAGTCTTGACGCAGATGGGAGCGGGAGGATCAAGGCTTTGTCCATCGCAGGCTCGGCGCGGCGGGGCAGGAGAGTCAGATCGTGTGTTGTTGCGAGAAGCAGCGTGCTGCAGATGCAGTGGTAGGTGTTGGGTTTGAGGTTGGGCGGTGGTGGGGATGGGGTCTGCTGTTTCCGTACTCGCGTCCACCTCCTCCTCTTTTTGGCTCAAACTGTAGTTCGATTTGGTTCAGATAGGCACTTGCATCATACAAATGGAGAGGTTAAAATCAATTCTGTCCCGCAGAGTTCAAAAAGATGTAGGATTCTCTACAAGGTACATCGCTCTTGATCAATCGTTGTTTTCGATCCCCGCAAATTCACGACCGAGTCTCGCGAAATGAAGTAACGGATGTCAAGTATGCGCGTCTTGGACGTATGTCCAAAAGCATAGTCTAATGATTTTCTACTGTCTACTTGGAGCGGACGCTCTGTTATTACTGGGGCTGGAGGGGATAATGAACCTGGCGACTCGCGCGGACGGGCCAAGATTTGGAGACAAGGTTACCTCCGCACGCAACTGCTTTCCGGACCCTGGAGGAACAACAGCATTACGATTCCGTCCATAAGTCCAGGACCCACTCCTAGCCATGTTGGAAATTGGCTTGTCCTCACAATTCGCCACATCACATTCCTCGGGCACAAAAAAATACGAAAAAAATGGACGCTACGAGAATCGAACTCGCGACATCGGCGTTATTCTAACCAATTTAATTATTACGGGGGAGTAAAGAGGGGAGGTAAACTCACAGCACCGCGCTCTAACCAACTGCTGGGAGGGTGTCAGTGATTAGATCGAAAGGGAGGGGTGAAACTTACAGCTAAGCGACCCAGATTCTTGACGCAGATTGACGGCAATATAATACATATCTGTTAATTTGTCCTAAGGCAACTACTTTGGCTCTAGACCCTCCAACCTCATAACAACGATCACGACAGGATAAGTAGACATTAACAGAACTGCCATATCATAATCCAACTGATCTAAAGTTGCTACATTTTTATCTGGCAGCGACGAAGAAGTGGTCATTTAAGCCTCGAAAGTGCCGCCAAGACACGCCGGGAACGCCTGAAGTGCCCCCTAATCTTGCCTTTCTCCGAAGATCGCTTCATTGACCAAAGTTGAGTGATTAGCCGAAGGATGCATTCAATGGGGCTTCCGTCGAGGGCAAGAACATGGCTTCACAGTGGCTGAGACATGGTAATACTCACCTACTCTGAGTCACATCAGATGATTGAACAACGTGACTTATTGTCTTAGTAGACAGCGTCGTCTCTTTCGGGCGGCTGTTATTGCAAGGCAACTATCTCTATGATTGTTCCGTGTATCAGATGAACTTGATGAGTGGTGCGGAAAGAGATGTGCATTTTTCAATGAAACCCTTTTGTGCAAGAAGACATAACACGTAGCGAGTTTGATTAGTGGATACCACGTCATCTCAATCCACAGCAAGGCAGGAGGACGGGCCAAGAAAAGACGATGCATGGCTAGATATACAACATCTGCGGAAGGCGTACACTTGCAACATGGTTCTCTTTGTCGCCTGTACTCGGTCAGTCGTATATTGCTATGAGCGATGTAGGCCGTACTTAGTACGACACCTCCATTCCAAACCACGAACCCACTCAAATAAAGAAGTAGATTTACCAATCAATCGAGGAACAGGCGGCGGAGCAACCGAGAGCAATGAAAAGATAGTTGTCGCATAGTCTGTTAAGAAGTTACATAGCAACCTAAAAGACGACCTTGTAGATCCAGACTCGATACGCCGTTTGATGCGAGATCTGCGAGAAGTTCACGTGGTAAAGATGCGGAAAGGGATTGAAATTCTGACTGGCGAGGGAGAAGGCGTTAGGCTAGACGGCGTCGGGGCCACGGAAGTCGGAGAGAGTAGAGGCTTTATCACAGGTGTGATAGACGGGGCTGAGGAAAATTGGTGCTTCTAAAGAGCAGGCGAGGAAGGAGTGAGAAGCAGAAGGGCGTGAAAAGTAAGTATGCAGGAAGAGATGATGAAGATGGCGATATGGCTTATGATCCGTCGTGAGCAAATTCATGTTGAGAAGAGAATAAATACCCTTCCAGCGCTTTCGGAAGAAAGTACCCAAATAATGGTTAGGTTTCTTATCACACATGTCATGTGCGGCACCTTCCTCGTCCTTTTCTTGCATCCTCCGCCTCGTATCCAGTATCATCTCATCCCCTTCTCCTTTGCAACATCTGCTGCCGCCACTTCTTGATCGGCGCCCAACCTGTCAGCGGGAATTCTTCCACTTTTTTCTTCTCTTTTGAATTAATCTGCGATTGCACGTTGTATCTCGTTATGAGGTCGGGCTTAATGGGCTCTTAAGCAGCGGACGTCGTGTAGAAGCCGAAGATAGCGCAGGTACAGAGACCTGGGGCTGAAATGACGGCGGTGCCTGGTGTTGTGTGGATTAGCCATTAAAACGGCACAAGCTTGCGGTGCCTAACATAGAGGCTCGAGCCCTTTGCCACCAAGTATCCGCTCCGTTGTAGCTGTAATACTTTGCATCGTTCGTTGTAGGTCCCACATGATGTCTCTTCTGTTCAATTAGGGAACCGTCTGCGTTACCTGCTCAATTTGCGCCGCCGTGTCGCTGCCCATTCCGCCGCTGCGAACTGTCGCTACTCAAGCAAAATTATTCGCCCAGATTGACACAGCCAGTGATACCGCACGCCGTCTTGCAATCTCGGTCACTGTCTTTCAGAAAAATGGCTCAAAGGTTCAATTCTGGGCAGGAAGAGGGGGCGTGGTATTAGCAGGATATGTGCATGATCTCGTGCTGGCGCTTGAAGCTTTACAGGAAGAGACAGCGACCGAGTTATCGCATTGACCATTGGCTAGAGTAGGCATTGCTTGTCATCTCAGATTGGTGGATGCGACTGCAGAAGCAAGAGGAAGCGGCGGTTCAGGCGAACCCCAACCACAGAACCAAGTTGGTAAGTCTAGTATGTGAATTCCAATACATGTCAATCTTGATCGTCGAATCCACCAGGGACCGCGTGTATTCGAGGATAGCCACCCTCCCGTCTTTTGCGTAAGTGAAGAGTAACGCCGCCGTTGTAAACACCCGAGATTTGACAGCTCCATTTCTAAAAACGACCTGACGACTTCGTAGTATAGATGGTTCTTGCAAACGTCGACGGGATCGGAAGTCTTGAAATGGTTGGAAATGTTCAATTTGCCCTAGTGGCAACGCGGGGGGCTGCGCCAATCGCTGAATGCGCTAGTAACCCTTCCGGGTCCTATGGGCCACCGCACCTGCGGGCTACCGCAGAGGCTCAGACCTTCAAGGTACACCTTTCTCAGCCCTACTTCATTCCCTTCTCCCTTCTATCCTTCATATCTAGCTGTCACGGCCTCCTGCACTACCTTGTTTCTCATTCATCAAGATCCCTCACCATGCGTTTCTGCCGCCGAAGTTGTGATGATGCTCTCCCAGCTGCTGGCGAGACTCCCAAAGCTGGTGACTGGCTGAAAGTCCGCCGCTTCTATATTCGCAGTCTACGTTGCCAGACTAGATCCATCATTCTCCTCCTCGCTCTCACCGAGGCCCTCAAAAAAGGACCGCTTGAGCTCGTCTACGCTGGCCAGAAAGGCTTCCCGCCTCCCGGCGAGAACGACTATGGCGTAAGTTGACCATTCCTACATCCCTAGGATAGCGGAGGAGGTCGAAGACAGCAGTTCATAACCCTGCACCTGGAAGATGGCCCCCCCCCCCACCACTTTTCCCCAGATCGATCACTCTCTTAGCAATCTCAATACTTACTCTCCTCCTGCTAGATCACCTACACAACCGCCTACATCCTGTCCTACCTCTACCTCTGCGCCTTTATGATCATCTACATCCCCTTCTTCTCCTGGATCCCGCGCCTCTTCCCCTCGCGCCCAGTCTCTACCTCCACCGACCCTAACACCCCCCCTCCTCCCACAAAAATGGAAATCCTTGCCCGCTGGATCCAAGCCTTCAACATGCTCTGGCTCCCCTTCTGCACCGCCATCTGCGCCCTCTTCTACGCCATTGTCCTCATCGATGCCCTCGTCTATGTCGACGAACGCCGCACTCGCTTCTTCCAGCTCCCCAAGAATACGAAACAGATCTGGAAGAACCGTGTGTTGATGGTCACATTCATTGCCATCAGCATTGGCCTTGGATATGGTGCTTTCGGTGTGCTCGAAATGACGGAGCTGGCGAGGGTCAAGACGTTTGAATATATGGCGATTGTGGTGCCCGTGCAGATTAATATAGGGATGATTTTTGCAACGGTGGCGCAGAGGAAGATGGAGAAGACGGCTGCGATCAAAGCGGCGAGACGGGAGCAGCATGTGGAAGAGCAGGGGTCAGTGAATGGTACGCCACTGCAGCAAGTAAAGGCGGGTCAAGAGGGCGAAGAAGGAGCTTGGTGTGTGGCATGTACGAGGCGCGAGCTAGTTCTGGAGACGTCCATGTGGAGACGAGACATTCGTTCGGCTTTAGGAGCAAGAGCATTGGAAATTCGGAGTTTGGTAGTGTCTCTAAGGTCTACTTTAGTGTCTGCAAGGGAGCCCATTGAGAAGTAGAATGTTAGTCAAGGATCATGGGACAAAGCAGAAGCATTTCGATTATCATTTCGGTAGTTGCTTCCAACTACTACAATTTTGACTTTTTGCCCCAGGGAATGGTAGCATCCAGATCTCCCAACGTGCATTTATGTTGGCTAATGTGATAACTTTATCGTGTGTGCCCCCAACTCGCCACGGCGCTCACTGTCGTGCTTGAAACCGCAAGCCTCGGACGTATACATATCCATCTTTAGTCGGGGCAGCAGATGTCCTTCGGACTTCCCAATGCTCGAAATGGTGCTGCTCAATGACTTTGCATACGTCCTCGGGGAGTCTACACCGCAGACAGATGACTTTTAGGACGGGGTGGAGGCTCAGGGGCTTCTCGGGTTTGTGGTCAGGATCGAACGCCTGTCGTAGAACAGACTTTGTCGTCTCAGCACCTGGGTCTGGGGGGACCATGTAAAACTAAGCAGGACGCTCTATTGTGGATGAGCGAATGTATAACAGAAGATTGCCTGGAGAGATTCTAGTGAAGAGCTCGAGCCCAGATTGAAAGGTTAATCGCGAAATGGGAGGATCAGCAAGGCATATTCTTCTTTAGGTACTGATATTGTCTTTCCGACGTTAAATGTGATCTCCGCGGGTTCCAGAGCCTGTGATCGTCGAGCGGCGCTCCGCTGACTAGGATCAGGAACCTGCGTTGTCGAGCTCGAGAGCACTCACGAACCTTGTGCACACGTTGTCAAGCGTTCTATGATGTGCACTTACTGATAGGGCTTCTCGAACTCTGCGCTCGTCTGCCTTGTTGCCATGTTCGACGAGTGAAGCCTTGACGAACTTGCGGGGTTAACATTTCCGTGTCCACCTTGTCCACCTCATCGAGAAACCAGGGATCTAAACCTAAGCCAATCCACCTTTTCGCCCAAGCATAACCGTACCCTGGCTAGAGTCTGGACGCTCTGGCGTATCGTTTAGTTGCACTTATGTTGAGCGATCCACGACAACTGCCAATGCACGTGGGTGGAATACGTATACAAATAGAGTTGAGGTACATGTTGAAATGGTGGCAGAAAACGGCCGTTTTGGAGGCTGTTTTCGGCGTCCTTTCCCGCAACACGTGGGCCTCGCCGCTTTAAAGTCTCCTGCGCGAAGCTTTCGACGGGGACCATTGGGGGGACAGCCTGCAAGGGGACAGCCTGTGAGGGGGCAGCCCAGCTTGGAAAGCCAGCGAGGGTAGAGCCCATTGAGGGATAGCCCACAAGGAAGTCGTCGAGATGCACACTGGCTTGCGCCCAAAATCGTCGCTCCGGCCAAATTTAGCGGCGATGAAGCTTCAGGATCCCGCCAAACGATCGCCCATCTGACCCCAAATCCGTGTATCGGACTTGGCCCGCTGGATTGCTGAAAATACATCATCAGGATGTCTACTCTCTAATCTGCCTTAGTAAGACCTCTCACACTAAAGATGCAACGTCGTTTCCTTATATTCGCGACTTCTGCCGCAGATCAAAGCCCATAAATGGAAAGTTGATGTGGCAGATGCGGCTGAGGCTTGCAAATCAGGTGGCCACCCCCGCCAGATTCGGCCCCGAGTGAATGCAGACGCAGCTCGATCTGTAACTACCTCTGACCGTATGTGCCTGCCAGGCGTATGCTAATAAGGGTAGCATGGGTCAGAATCTACATGGTCTTCGGTTTTGGAAATCGCCAAGAATTGGTTCAAATAGTCTTTCCTCCTGCCATTAGGCGACATCCCCGAAGCGAATACAACGAACGCAGGATCCAAGGCATCAAACCTGCCGCTTTTGTTTTGATATACCACCACTCCTTCATTCTTTGCTCGACAAACCTCTGCTCTGCCGAAAGCGATTAATCATGAAAGAGCCGTCAATACCTACCGATCGAGCAGCCCTTACTTTCCAGCCTGAACCTCCACACTGAGCGATCCGAAGATGTTAGAAAGAAACGGAGAGATCGGCGATAAAGAACCTATGTCCAGCGAGACCAAGAGGAGGCCGGCGGGCACGTCTCATTCGACAGAATTGACCCATAGTGACTACACCGTGGGTTGGGTCTGCGCGCTGCCCAAGGAACAGACCGCGGCAACGGCCATGTTAGACCAAATACATCCCGATCTCCCCAAGCCACCAAACGACCATAACACATATACCTTGGGATCCATCGGGAAGCACAACATCGTCATAGCCTGTCTGCCGAAAGGCAAATACGGCACTAATTCAGCAGCGACGGTTGCGACCCGGATGGTTGGCACTTTTCCGTCCATTAAGGTCGGCCTAATGGTAGGTATCGGCGGCGGTATTCCACCCAAGATTAGACTCGGCGATGTCGTGGTCAGTACGCCTGTTGACCAGTATCCTGGGGTGGTCCAGTGGGATTCCGGCAAGGCGGAAAAGGATGGCAAGTTCAAACGAACTGGGGCGCTGAACAATCCTCCAAGTGCGCTGCTGACAGCATTAACGAAACTAGAGAGCAAGCATGAGATGACCGGATCTAAGATACCTCAGTACCTGGACGACCTAAAAAGGAACTGGCCAAACCTGGTGCCGAAGTACACCCGGTCTGCTTCCTTTAAAGACCCTTTGTTGGCACCAGACGACTCCCATCGCAGTCGGAGCAGATGGCAGCTCCTATTCTCAATGCTTTGGGAGACGATCCTGGCTCTTCTCGGATACCTCTTGGGCTGGTGGGCGTTTGCTTCCATGGACCGTAGGTCCAAGCAAGCTACTAGCACCACAGTGAGCACTGCGGTTGATGGAAAGGAGAGCAGGCCTGGAGACATGCGCGTTCATTACGGTCTAATCGTGTCAGGTAACCAAGTAATCAAGGACGCCAAGTTTCGTGACCGTCTCAACGAAAGTCTTGGCGGGAATGTTTTGTGCGTCGAAATGGAGGCGGCAGGGCTGATGAACGACTTCCCGTGCATCGTCATCCGAGGCATCTGCGATTATGCCGACTCACAAAAGAACAAAGATTGGCAGGAACATGCTGCAGCTGTAGCTGCCGCGTATGCCAAGGAACTTTTAGAATATGTACAGCCCAGTGACGTTGACGGAGAGCGCCCAGTGAAGGACATACTGGGCCAGTGTTAGTCATTCTCGAGTCCTGTCGAGTTTTGGTAGCGGACTTCTAATAGATTTGTAGGTCGTGACATTGTGTCCAGAATTGAGGTCAAATTAGACAGAAAGGAAGACCTTGAGATACTCAATTGGCTTACGCCAATCGACTACGGTCCTCAACATAGCGACTTCCTTAAGAGGCGACAACCGGGAACTGGGCAATGGCTTTTAGACTCTGTCGAGTACCAGGCTTGGCTAAACACAGCCAAGCAGACGTTGTTCTGCCCAGGCATTCCCGGAGCAGGGAAGACAATTCTCACATCAATTGTGGTTGACAACCTCTGCAACAGATTCCACAACGACGCCACCGTTGGAATCGCTTACGTCTATTGCAACTTCCGACGGAAAGACGAGCAGAAGATCGACGCCTTGCTGGCGAGTCTGCTGAAACAACTAGCCCAAAGCCAGGTCTCTTTGCCGGGAAGTGTGAAAGATCTCTATGATCGACATAAAAGAAAACAGACGCGACCATCATCGGACGAAATCTTGAGAGCTCTACAGTCTACAGCTGGATCGTATTCGAGAGTCTTCATCATCGTCGACGCACTTGATGAATGCCAAGTATCCGATGGCTGTCGAACGAAACTCCTGTCCGAGATATTCAGTCTCCAGGCTAAGCATGGAGCAAATCTCTTCGCGACTTCCAGGTCCATCCCAGAAATTACGGAGAAGTTCCAGAGCAGCATATTCTTAGAGATCCGCGCAAGTATTGAAGATGTGCGAAGATATCTTGACGGCTGTATGTCCCAACTTCCAGAATGTGTGAGAAATAATCATGATCTACAAGAGGAAATCAAGGTCGGAATCGTCAAAGCGGTTGACGGAATGTATGTGGCTACTTCTTTGCGGTACGAAAGGCACTAACTTTCGGTAGGTTCTTGCTCGCGCAGCTCCACCTCAATTCCTTGAAGGGTAGGTGGTCGCCTAAGGCTATTCGAGTTGCTTTGGAAGGGCTCCCTAAAGGATCAGACGCGTACGATGAAGCATACAAGGACGCCATGGAACGAATCGAGGGGCAAGCAGATGCGAAAGAACTTGCTAAGCAGGTCCTATCATGGATCACGTCCGCAAGGAGACCACTCACCACGATAGAGCTTCGGCATGCCCTCGCCGTGGAGATCGGCGAGTCTAAGCTGGATGAAGATAACGTGCCGCAAATCGAAGATATGGTCTCCGTGTGCGCTGGGCTAGTCACGGTCGACGGAGAAAGCGGAATCATCCGCTTAGTCCATTACACGACACAAGAATACTTCCAGCGAACGCAGAAACGTTGGTTTCCAAATATAGAGACCGATATCACGATAATCTGTGTTACGTACCTCTCATTTCGTGTCTTCGAAAGCGGGTTTTGTCAAACGCACGAGTTTGAGGAGCGGCTCCGGTCGCATCCGCTCTACGACTACGCCGCACACCACTGGGGACATCACGCTCGCGAGGCTTTATTAATCCCAGATATCATAGGCTTTCTTGAGAGAAAAGCTCAAGTCGAAGCGTCGAGCCAAGCACTGATGGCCGTCAAGCAGTGGCCAGGAGACTCAAACTATAGCCAAAGAGGCCCAAAGCAAATGACAGGACTGCACTTAGCGGCATATTTTGGAGTGAGTGAAGCAGCAAATACCCTTCTTTCTCATGGCCAAAGCGCGGATTTGAAGGATAGCTATAGTCGGACGCCGCTGTCGTATGCGGCCGCGAACGGGCATAAGGCGGTGGTGAAGCTGCTACTTGAGAAGGGCGCTGAGCCGGAGGCCAAGGACTCCAAATACGGTCGGACGCCGCTGTGGTGGGCGGTAGAGAACGGGCACGAGGCGGTGGTGAAGCTGCTGCTTGAGAAGGGCGCTGAGCTGGAGGCCAAGGACGACAATGGTCGGACGCCGCTGTGGTGGGCGGCAGGGAACGGGCACGAGGCGGTGGTGAAGCTGCTGCTTGAGAAGGGCGCTGAGCCGGAGGCCAAGGACGACAATGGTCAGACGCCGCTGTGGTGGGCGGTAGAGAACGGGCACGAGGCGGTGGTGAAGCTGCTAACTTCTATTATTACCTAGACTCTTAGTGACATTCGTCTTATGCCTATCCTATCTACTTCTACCTTTACATTACATATGTATAATAACTTTGATAGAGAGGGGTATGGGGGTGCTGATGTTTATATACTGTGCTAGAAGAATTTAGGTGTGTTGGAAATGTTGCCACCTAGTGGTTCCAGCATGTTCCAGATACTTCCACCTGCGCCGCGGCGATTCCCTGCCGTATTGCTTGCCCGGCATGGCTCAGGACCTGATTTCTCCGTCTACGTCGGTGGACGTCTTCGCTGTTTGAATCCCTTTCCTCGAGAGGACCTCTTCCTCACACCCACGACGTCGCAAAATGGGAACGCTGTCTGCCTCGGTAGAGTGAAGCTTCGTCTCGTAATGCAGCCCGGTCAGTGCAGAGATGGCTTCTTCTCCCACAACTCGATGGGATGGTGGCCTGCCTTGGCTCGAGCCCGACAGAGGTAGCTTACATCCCCACCTGCATCAGAGCCGATCTTGTCGTCATCGAAGTCCTGAGATGTCCCAGTTCCTGTTCTCTGCACTAGTGCCTGACACCGGTATTGTTGGTGGCCACCACTCCTGCAATAATCATTGGGCCTGAAAACGGCAGGGCGATCGCATCGTTACGAGGCGTCAGAGATATTTAGGCAGCTTCCTAGCAGGTAGTCCACGTGCTCTCCAAGAGAGCGGTAAGTGGGTGGGCTCCAGCCGCAGGTCCGGGCGATGTAATATTGAGATCCCGTTCCCTGGCGCTATGTGTCCGCCTGACGAGGCGTTTTCGACCCCACCGGAGCTCGACAGGTCCACTGCGACGGCTACGAGAGCTTGAAGTCGCTCGGCGGATACCTGATGAGTAGAGTCTAGTCTAGCGCTCCGCAGAACAAGGCTGGATGTGATCACCACGGTGAGGTATTTTCTCCATTGGCTCCATCGCGCTCGCCGAACCGTCGTCAATCTCCACTGTCGCCAATGAGAACGAACGGCTGGGTCTTGCAGGGGCTTTTCGGATGACGAGTATGCCAGCTATATCAGTAGCTATTTTAAGCCCACTTCCCGTAAACCGTTGCGCCATTCTTAAGCGGGGCACGAGCTGAACGTACAGCATTTTCTCTATTGGCCTGATCGCAGCGCAATCTACACCA
>Ga0335072_10003360_pt1 | contig 24154 bp, 19 predicted proteins | sample Lox_Sample_21_FD_206725 | JGI IMG/M metagenome (GOLD analysis project Ga0335072, IMG submission 206725) | Soil microbial communities from Loxahatchee National Wildlife Refuge, Florida, United States - Lox_Sample_2.1 | ecosystem: Environmental > Terrestrial > Soil > Wetlands | place: USA... | reverse complement strand
TTTGCCCGCCGGGAGTGCCGGCCGCTCCCCGAACGGAGTCGACACCATGGTATTCAGCTCGTTCCGGTATTACCTGCCGTAACCGGGACAAAGACCGCGGCTGCAACCCGAGCCCGGTCAGTGCCTCTCGGTCGTTTAGAAAAGTTCCACTTGAGGCGCCGACTCGATCGGCGCCTTTTTTGTCTTGCTATACTTATTCCAGTCAGATGTGGGCCCAACGCGGGATTCGCCTCGTCCGGCCTTGCCACAAAACAGTCAGCCCCGGAACGCTCGTCCTGGTCCAGCGCTAAGAATTCCCCGAGAGATCGGAATAGCCTTATGCTCCGTGAGCCAGCCCATCACGCTCTTTTTCTGAACCGCGAAGAATCGTGGCTGGAATTCGATTCCCGAGTTTTGGAGGAAGCCTCCGATCCTGCCAACCCACTGCTGGAGCGGGTGAAGTTTCTGGCCATCACCGCCAGCAATCTCGACGAATTCTTCGAAATCCGCGTCGGCGGACTTCTCCAGCAACTGGAAGACGGGCTTAACTCGACCACTCCAGATGGGCTGACCATGGCCAAAGAACGGGAACTCATCAATCGCGCAACCCATGAATTCGTCGATGCCCAGTATTCTTGCTGGAATAATCAGCTTCGCCCGGCCTTGGCCGAGCACGGCATTCGGGTGCTCGATATTGAAGAGTTGGATGGGCCCGCGCACGCTTTCGTTGACGACTATTGTGAGCGCGAACTCGATCCCTTGTTGACTCCGGTTACTGTCGATCCCGCCCACCCCTTCCCGCGGGTTATCAATAAGGCCCTCTGCGTGGCGTTGTTGTTGCGGCGTCGCCGCCGGTCCTCTCTGACGTACACCGGTGTAATCACTGTTCCAAGAGCCCTGCCGCGGCTCATCCGGCTGCCCTCGAACGGAACGGTAGATTTGATTTTTCTTGCTGATCTCGTCGTATACCACGCGGCGCGCATGTATAAGGGCTACGATATTGTTTCTTCTGCGGCGTTTCGCGTCACGCGCAACAGCAATCTCTACTTGCAGGAGGAAGAATCACGAAACCTGCTCGAGTTGGTGAGGACCGAGCTGCACAATCGCCGCAAAGGCGACGCCGTTCGAATGGAGATCGAGTCCTCCGCTGATCCCGAGATCATTGAGCGACTACGCACCGTCTTCGAATTGGATCGTTGGCAAATCTTCCGCGTCGACGGGCCGGTTAACCTGTCGCGGCTGCTCAATCTATTTGAGGAAGCAAATCGGCCAGATTTGAAGTTTCTGCCTTTTGCGCCGCGCGAGTTGCGTCTTACCGCTAAATCGCACGACCTGTTTGAGGAGCTGCGGCGTCAAGATGTTCTGCTGCATCATCCTTTTGACTCTTACGATGCCGTTGTCTCGTTTATCCGGTCCGCCGCCGAAGATGACAGCGTGCTGTCGATAAAACAGACGCTCTATCGAACCAGTGAACACTCACTGATCGTTCCCGCACTAATTGCCGCTGCCGCCCGCAAGGAGGTCACGGCAGTGGTCGAATTGAAGGCCCGCTTTGATGAGGCATCGAATATTCGCTGGGCCCGCGATTTGGAAGACGCCGGGGTGCAGGTCTTTCACGGTTTGGTCGGCCTCAAGACCCACTGCAAGCTTTCATTGCTGGTACGCCGCGATCCGGATGGGGTTATAAGACGCTATGCACACCTCGGCACGGGGAACTACAACGCGGCGACGGCCAGAATCTATACCGATCTCAGTCTGCTCACCGCGGACCCAAATATAACCCGTGCCGTTCACGACGTTTTCAGTTTCTTGACGGCGTACGCGGAAAATCCCAGCTATGAACCGCTGATGGTTGCACCCCTCGATCTGGCGGAGAAGTGCATATCATTGATCGAGCGCGAGGCCGATCACGCTCGAGAGCGCCGTCCTGCACGCATCGTGGCTAAGATGAATTCCCTCATGGACACCGACATCATCCAGGCTCTCTATCGGGCGTCCCAGTCGGGGGTGCCAATTGATCTGATCGTGCGTGGAATTTGCACACTACGGCCGGGCATTCGGGGCGTGAGCGACCGGATTCGCGTGCGTAGTATCGTGGGACGCTTCCTCGAACACAGCCGCATCTTTTACTTCGACAATGGCGGGGAGCCTGAAGTCTTCTTAGGCAGCGCCGACTGGATGCCTCGCAACCTCCACGAGCGGGTCGAGGTGCTCTTTCCCGTGAGAAGTTCGACTCTCCGCGATCGCGTGATCCATGAGATTCTGGCAGCCTACCTGGCTGACACTGCAAAAGCGCGATGGCTTCAGAAAGACGGCAAATATTTGCGTGCTGGCCGAGTCGGGCAAGCCGGCTCGAAAACATCCCGCGCGAAGGCCCACTTTAGCGCGCAGAATTTCCTCATCCAGGTAGCAGAAGGTCAGTCTTCGCCAGATCAGATCCCGCTGCCGCCAGAGCGGCGTCGCTCGCCGCAGCCTCTGTTCCAAAAGCATTAGAATATAGCAATGTTTGTCTACTTCTTGCGCCACGCCAGCGCTGGCCAACATCTGCTCAACGCCAAGAAGGATGAAAAGCGGGGCCTCGATAAAGATGGAATCGAGCAATGCGGCTACATTGGAAGGGCCTTGTCCGCGCTTGGCGTACAAGTGGATGTCATCATCTCCAGCCCGCTAAAGCGTTCCACTCAAACCGCCGCGCTCGTTGGCAACGAATTAGGACATGAGGGCAAGCTGATCACCGACAATGCCTTGCGACCTGAGGCCCTCTTTTCTGATTTTCAAAAGCTCTTGGAAAAGTATGCTCGCCAGGATTCCATTCTCCTGGTTGGTCACAATCCCAATCTCCGTGACTTTCTTGGGCGTGTGATCAGCGACACTGGTACGGAAGCCGTGGTTGAGCTTAAGAAGGGTGCCGTTGCTAAGGTGGAAATGCGGCGCAGCGCGGGCTCTTTAAGCTGGTGCATTACTCCACGCATTCTGCGGACGCTTCACGCTGCTGCCACCGAGAGTTCACGTCCGAAAACTTCTCGAAAGTAGTTGCCGTCTTTTTCGATCGCCCACACCTCCAGGTCCAGGCGGGCACTGCCTCGCGCCGCAAGCTTCACCGAAACCTTCCCGTTGCGCGCCGAAACCGCAATCCGGCCAACCGACTGACTTCGGTTCATATGAATATTCCGCGCGATCCGCAGGAGCATCGACGCTCTTTTAACCGCTTCTCGCTCCTCCGGGCTCAAAGCGCTCATCGGTCCATCGTCAGGAGTCGGGCGAGATTTCCCGAGATAGCGCGCAATTGAAGCAATGATGCGCCGCTGCCCCGGCGTGTATCCCAGAATTTCAGAGTTCGAAATGATGTAGTACGTATGGCGGTGGTGACCGGCCCGATTGACGTAGTCTCCTACCTCATAAAGTAGTGCCGCTGCCGAAAGCCATTCGCGATACTCCGGCGGCAACTGGTGGACAGACTTTAATGCCGAAAAAAGCTGCAACGACGCATTGCGAACTTGCAACGCATGGTGCGCGTCCACGTGATAACGCTCCACCGCCCGTTGCAGAGACTCCCACCGTTCCGATTCCACCGCTCGCCCGGAACGAGTGCTGCGGTCGTATTCCGCAGCCATCTGCGCCAGGATTCCATCGCGCAGCCCCAGTGCGGAATAACGGAAACCCGCAAGATGGCAACGCTCCAACAATTGGGCATAAACAACTGCGCCTGCACAAATGATCTCTGCCCGACGAGGGCCAATGCCCGGTATTTTTTGCCGTTGCTCCAAAGTCATGCGCGTGATCTGTTTCACGATCGCACGCATCATCTCCCGGGTCACAATCCCATTTGTGCGCTGCCGCTTCGGCCGGCTGAACTTGGACCTCCCCGGCTTGGGATGAGAAAGATGGCTCGCCATGCTCAACAGAGCGGCGGCTGTTCCGGAAGTCGCAATCACAGTGCCCACCCGTGCCGACCGAATCCGATCCTGAATGCGGGCCACGCCCCGTCCCACGTAACCCTCCAGCTGTTTCAATTCATCCTTTCGCGGCGGATCATGCCTCAGGAATTCACCAGTCAGTCGCACCGCGCCAAGCGATAAACTCACGGTGTCCCGAATCTGTCCCCGTCGCGACAGCGTAAGTTCGCAACTGCCGCCCCCAAGATCAACCAGCAGAACATTTCGCACACCAAGCCGCCCGCTGGACACAAGGCCGAGGTGGATCAAGCGAGCTTCTTCTAGTCCTGAAATAACTTCGACGGTCCACCCCGTTCGTGTGCGCACCCAATCGAGAAAAGCTTGCGAGTTCCGCGCTTCACGCAGCGCAGCCGTCGCGACCACCCGGACCGCATCCGTGCCGCACTCCTGCGTCGCGCGATGAAACCTGCGCAAGACTCGCACCGTTTCCGACATGGCTTCTGGCGACAGCAGTCCCGCGGTGAAAACGTCCTCGCCGAGTCGCGTTACCTCGCGATCCTCATGTAATTCTTTCAACCGTCCGTTTTGCAAACGGGCGATCTTCAAGCGAACCGAGTTGGATCCGATGTCGATGGCAGCGAACGTGGGCATGGGGAAGAACGATCAGTATTCACGCAATCAATGGCGGCACGCAACCCCGTTTTCATTTTTCGGACCGCGAGTGTCGAGGCCCCCTGAGCGACGGGGTTTTAGTCGGAGCCATTTTTAACGGATTTGTAACAAGCCTCTGCTAGTGTCAAACAGAATGTCGAATCAAGCCCTGCCCCGGCCGCGCATTAACGCTCCCGAACCGGAGCCGGGCGCAAAGGCCGCTCTGAAAATCGAGACCAACGCCGCCCCGCTTCTGCAAGGAAAAGTCAGTGAGTTGCCCGACCAGCTTTTTGGTTGGGCGATGCGGCTCTGCGGCTTGGCGGTGATTGTCCTTCTTGGACTCATCGTCTATGAGCTGGTCCTGGGCTCGCAGCTCTCCTGGCATGCCTTTGGCTGGAAGTTCTTTGGTCTTTCTGATTGGAATCCCGTCGAAGATCAATACGGGGCGCTGCCTTTCATTTATGGCACTCTCGTTTCTTCCCTTATTGCACTGATTATTGCGGTGCCGCTGGCAGTCGGCGTTGCTGTTTTCATTACTGAGATGTGCCCTATCGGACTTCGTGGCATTCTTTCATTCACCACCGAATTACTGGCCGCGATTCCCAGCGTTATCTATGGCATCTGGGCCATGTTCATTCTGGTCCCGCTTCTGCGCACGTATGTTCAGCCTTTTCTTGGCAAGACTCTCGGCTGGACCGGCCTTTTCACAGGTCCGGCATACGGATACAGCATGTTGGCTGCGGGCATCGTTCTGGCCATCATGATTATTCCCATCATCTCTTCGATCACGCGCGAAGTGATGACGGTCGTTCCCCAACATCAGCGCGAAGCCGTGCTGGCACTCGGTGCTACCCGCTGGGAAATGATCAGGATCGGCGTTTTGCGGAACGCGCGGGCTGGCATCGTGGGCGCAGTCATTCTCGGCCTGGGCCGCGCGCTTGGCGAGACCATGGCCGTCACCATGGTGATCGGCAACCGTCCTGAGATCGCGAAGTCTTTGTTTGCCCTCGGATATTCAATGGCCAGCGTTCTCGCCAACGAATTTTCCGAAGCTACCGGCGATCTCTACTTATCGGCATTGATCGAGATCGGCCTGGCGTTGTTCCTGGTCACGATCGTTGTGAACGCGCTAGCGCGCGTCATGGTTTGGAGTGTTACTCGGGGTCAGCCGGCGAAAAGCGTTGCCTGATACAAAACCCAATTCGACACCCACAGTGTTGCCGCCGATCAGTTGGCATCGCCGCGCTACGGATCACTTGATGACCGGTGTCTCCGTGCTTACCGTCGTCATCGTGCTCGCGCCGCTCTTTGCTATCTTCGCTTATCTTTTAATCAAGGGAATCGGTTCCCTCAACATCGCTTTCCTCACGCAAACTCCGAAACCCGTGGGCGAACCGGGAGGGGGAATGGCGAACGCTATTGCAGGCTCCGCCGTCATCCTTGCCATCGCCAGCATCCTGGGTGTGCCTTTTGGAATCGGTGCTGGAGTTTTTCTCGCCGAATACGGGCGCAATCGCTACGGGGACGCGGTTCGCTTTGTTTCCGACGTTCTGAACGGCGTTCCTTCCATCGTCATCGGAATCGTGGCCTATGGTCTCGTGGTTGTTCGCCAGAAGCATTTCTCCGCTCTTGCAGGTGGCGTCGCGCTGGCGATCATGATGATTCCCACCATCGCGCGCACCACCGAACAGATGCTGCTCCTCGTCCCTCAGGCGATTCGCGAAGCAGCCTACGGGTTGGGAGTCTCCCGCTGGCGAACCACGCTCTCGATAACTTTGCGCACCGCAACCTCAGGAATTATCACCGGAGTCATGCTGGCTTTTGCTCGGGTCGCGGGAGAGACGGCGCCGCTGCTGTTCACAGCCTTCGGCAATCAGTTCTGGAATTGGGATATCCGTCAGCCAACGGCCGCGTTATCTCTACAGATCTATACTTACGCTCTTTCGCCCTTCGACGATTGGCATCGCCAGGCTTGGGCAGGTTCGCTAGTATTGATTGTGCTTATCGTAAGTGCGGTCGCGGCCGTCCGTATCGTTGTACGGCACGGAAGATTGGCAGGAGCTTAACGAGTTATGGGGGTCGGAATCACCGTCGAGCGTCTGAATGCCTTCTACGGCAAAACCCAGGCCTTGTTCGACATCAATCTCTCGGTCGTTGCTAATCACGCTACGGCGCTCATCGGACCCTCGGGTTGCGGCAAATCCACTTTCATTCGTTGCCTGAACCGCATGCACGAGACGATTCCCGATGCTTACGTCGAAGGTAAGGTTCAAATCGGCGATTTCAGCGTATATAACGGTACGTCTGCCACGCAGCTGCGCCGCCGCGTCGGAATGGTCTTTCAGAAACCCAACCCTTTCCCCACAATGTCCATCTATGAGAATGTGGCAGCCGGGTTGAAGCTGAATGGCTTTCGCAGTCGCAAGAAGCTCGATGAGATTGTTGAGAAATCGCTGCGCGGTTCGGCCCTCTTCGACGAAGTGAAAGACTCCATGCACAAAAAGTCGGGTGCGAGTCTTTCCGGAGGTCAGCAGCAACGACTGTGCATCGCGCGTGCTCTCGCCGTTCAACCCGAAGTTTTATTGATGGATGAGCCTTGCTCGGCTCTCGACCCGATCTCAACCGGTAAGATCGAAGAACTCATCTTCCAGCTGAAAGAGCAGTACACGATCGTAATTGTGACGCATAATATGCAGCAGGCAGCGCGAGTCGCCGAATTTACGGGGTTTTTCCTGCTCGGCAAGCTGATCGAATTTGATAAAACTGAAAAAGTATTCACGAATCCCTCCGACAAACGAACGGAAGATTACGTGACCGGCAGATTCGGATAAGAAAGGTTGCGGCGAAATGCGCACTCGCTTTCAACAGGAAATGGAAGAGCTCCGCGAGAAGCTGCTCCGCATGGGCGGTCTCGCGGAACTGGCGGTGGATCGCGCCTGCCAGGCCTACACTGAGCGCGATCTCACGCGTTGCCAGCTCGTCCTCGAAAACGAGAGCCTCATCAACGCGGCTGAGCGCGAAATCGATGAACTCGCCTTTGACATTCTCGCCACTCAGCAACCCGCCGCCGTTGATTTGCGCTTCATTCTGGCGGTCACGAAGATCAATGCCGACCTCGAACGCGTTGGCGATCAGGCTGTGAACATCGCCGAACGTGTCATGGACCTCATCGAACTGCCCGCCGTCGATTTGCCTGTCGACATCCCACGCATGGCCACTGCGGTCAGCGCCATGGTCCGGCGCGCGCTGGAATCATTTGTCGAGGGTAAGGCCGAACTCGCTCAAGCTGTACTCGAGATGGACCACGTGGTCGATCGCATGCGCGACGAAGCTTTCATTGTGCTGGTGCGTACGATGAACGAGCGCCCCGAAGCCACGCAACAAGCTCTCGATGCGCTCTTGGTAGCTCGGAATCTGGAGCGCGTTGCCGACCACGCGACGAACATAGCGGAAGACGTGATCTTCTGGGTGCTGGGCGCTGATGTTCGCCATCATGCGCAAGCGGCTTCCGCTGCTCCGCGTCCGGAAGCTACCGGCACCGCCGGCTCCTGATTCAATCGTCACGGCAAATAGCTCCCCTCCGGGGTCCAACTTGTCCTCCTGCGTTACACTATCGAAGCGCGGAGAAGGAAGCTCTGGCACCTTCGCTTCGCGACCCACACTCCACCTTCATGAGCCACAAATTCCGCGTCTTTGCCACTTGCGACATCGGGAGCGCTCTCGACATCCTTCGCGACAAGGGCTACGAACTAGAGGTTTATTCCAATCCCGAAGCGCCGCCGAAGAGTCTGATCATTCAAAAAGTAAAGTCCGGCATTGACGGTCTCGTTACTACGTTGCGCGACCCGATCGACGCGGAAGTGTTTGCCTCCGGCGCCGGAACGCTCAAAGTCGTGGCCCAACTCGCCGTCGGTTTTGACAACATCAACCGCGCCGATGCCAATCGCTACAAAATTCCATTTACGCACACCGCAGACGTTCTGACCGAAGCGACCGCCGAGTTTGCCTTCTTTCTCATGGGAGCGCTCGCAAGAAAGCTCTGGCCTGCCGAGCACCTGACTCGCGAAAATCGATGGGGTTATTGGCATCCTTATCTTCCGTTTCTGGGCGACGAGGTCACCGGAAAAACCGTCGCTGTCATCGGCACCGGCCGCATCGGTTTGGCCTTCATCAAGAAGTGTGCGGGCTTCGACATGAACATCCTCTGCTTCGATCCCGCCTATGAAAATCACGACTACATCAAGGCCATCCAGGAAGTGAAGGATCTTCGATTTCAACGCGGCATTAGCCGCGAGAGAGCAACAATTTGCTACACCTCGTTTCACGAGGCCATCAGAAGCGCCGATTTCATCAGCCTTCACGTTCCGCTTTTGCGCGAGGGCGAGAGCCCAACCCCGACCTACCATCTGATCAATGAGACCACGCTGCGCATGATCAGGCCGACCGCCATGATCATCAACACATCGCGCGGACCCGTAATCGACGAAAACGCTTTGGCGCGAGCGCTGCGCGAAAACTGGATCGCTGGCGCCGCCCTCGATGTCTATGAAAAAGAGCCGCTCCCCCCCGATTCGCCCCTCCGCGATCCCGCCATCGCCGACCGCTGCCGTCTTCTCCCACACTTCGCCAGTGCCGCTCGTATCACACGTCTCTCTTCCGATCCCAACAAAGGGATGGCTGGACGGTGCGTCCAAGGCCTCATCGACGTGCTCGAAGGGAACTACGGCGGTGATGTTACGAAAATGCCCTATGTCGTAAACAAAGAGGCCTTCGCCAAATAGGCCACTACAGATTTGCTGATGGTGTTATTGCAACTTTACGTACTCGCCCTTTGCTTGTTTGAGAATGGGGATGTCGGCGTCTGCGTCTTTCCAGAGAGTCAGAAAATCCTTGTACGCTGCGACCGCGCGTAGCCTGGCGGCGTCGCGGTCTTTCGTGCTTGACGATTCGGAGTTCATCTTGCCATGGGTGCGGAAACCTTCTGCGGCTGCGGCGCCGATGCCGGCGCTGAGCGCGTTCGCACGTGCCACTCCCAAATGCGCCAATGCTCCCGTCCAGCAATTCCACACGATGCCGCTATGGTCGAGAACCCTTTGAAATTCCGAGGCGGCCGACGGACCATTTCCCGCGGCCAGATAAGCCTCGCCCCTCAGGTACACGGAATTCAAACAGGAAATATTTGTCAAAAACTGAATGGCCGCCAGATCCATGGGCGCAGTGACCTGAAGTTCGTTCAGTGGGGTGGAAGCCGTATCTCTTTTGTGCAAGGCAATCGCGGCGCGAATGGTGGGCAACCATAGCATCTGGACTTGGGTGTCGAGAGGGAATCGCTGGTTCAAATCCTGGGCGAGAGAGAGGGTCCGATCGCTGTTGCCCACCAACCCCAGCGCGAGCGCCGCTTCTGCATCCACCGCCTGGTTGTTCGGAAGAAGAGTCACGGCCTTCGAGATCACCCCCAGCGATTCGCTGGCGTTTCCGAAAGCGGCTTCGCGCACTGCCGCATTGGCCAGCCAAATGGCGGCGTTCTCTTTGTGCCCATTCCGCACGGCCGAATCCACGGCGCGGGCAGTCAGCTCGCGCGCTTTGTGAAGATGTCCGAAATAGGCCTCCGTGTCGGCTTCAAGCGAGAGGCCGGAGTTTTCGACGGCGGCCTTGCCCATGAACCAGGCTGCCTGTTCCTGGATTGCTGAATGGTCGCCTTTGAGAAATGCGAGTGCATACAAGACCTGACGGGAGACGAGGTCGTCTAAATTTCGTCCAACCGCGCTTTGGCTTGTCTCTGCAGCCTCATCAAACCGTTGCAAGGCGATCAGTTCATAACTAAGAACGCCATAGGCGGCGGCGTCGTTCGGAGCAAGCTGCACCGCCTGGCGTGCGGCATCGGTGGCAGCCTCGTATTGTCCCTGCTGCCCATAAACGATAGACAAATCCATGTACGCGGAAGCGTCTTTGGGATAGCTCGCGATCTGCTCTTTATATGTCTGTACCGCTTTATCCAGCTCTCCGGTGACGCTCTGGTAGTAAGCCGCGGCAATGGTCAACCTCTCCCGCTCGCTGACTCCATTGCTCAGTTCGAAGGCTTTGGTGAAATAGTCGCTGCCTCGTCCAACTTCCCCCAGGATGAAGTAATCGTGCCCGAGAGCGAAATACCCCATGGCAAACTTCGGATCAATCTGAATCGCACGCTCGTCGTATGGCAGGGCTCCACGAGGTCCTTGTTCGCTGGCTTGTCTGCGACCCAGGCTATAGGCGCGGAGAGCGTCCAATGAGGTTGTCGTGGCCTGCTGTAACGGCACCGCGAATTTCTGCAAGGTGCCGAGCGACTCGCCGAGTTCGGTGCGCAGTTTGGTCGCAACGCGATCGAGAGTTTCGAGCACCTCTTCTTTCCTGGAAGCGGTGGCTTGCTGCTGGGCAAGTGTGTCCCCATTGGTGCAATTGATGGCCTTCAATCCCACTACGTATTTGCTGCCTAGGTTTGTGATGGAGCCCGCGATGTAAGCCTTGCTCCCGGCACGCTGGCAAAGTTCGCGAGCCACGTCGGGTGTGAGCGCCTGCCCGGTCGGTCGCGCCATCATTCGCAGTGTTTCCGCCACCTTGCTTTCCGGCAGGACGTTCAGGAATGGGGACTGATTCAGAGAGATGCCCACCGCCTGCTGCAGGGTGTCGTCAAAGACAGGGTCGCCGGTGGAATTGGAAAAATCGACCAGTACGACCGTGTCCTTTTCCGTAAGCGCTGGTTGGCGCCGATCACGGTGGGACAAGGCATAGGCGATGAATCCCGCAGCGGCCAGCACAAGCGCCATCAGGGCAACGATCTGGGACCTTCCGCTGTGACTCCTGGTTGCAACTTCTGGCGAAGCTTGATCCTCTTCGGTCGCGGCCGGGGGCGATTCCACCGGCGCGATGAAGCGGTACCCATAGCGTGGCAGGGTCTCGATGAACTGCGGTCCCTCGGAGGAGTCCCCAAGTACCTGCCGCAGTTTCTTGACAGCGTGGTTCAGACTGTCGTTGAACTCGACGAAGGTGTCTGCGCCCCAAAGGCGATCGCGCAACTCGTCGCGAGTGACCACGTCGCCGGGCCGCTCGATCAGAGTTCGTAATAGCTCAAACGCCTTCGGGGGGAGTGGAACCTTTTGACCGTCTCTTTGCAGCTCTCCGGATGAAAGGTCTAATTCAAAATGACGAAAGCGCACCCGCAGGGGCGATTGCGTAGACGAGGACAATCCCGAGATCCCTACATCGAGGTGAGTTTAGCACAACGCTCCTGAAACGACAGCAATTCCTGGTTCGTCCACCCTGTGGAAATTCCCCCCGAAAGGTTGCGTTCATTCAGTTTTCATCGAACGATCATTGTGTCTTCATTGTCGATGCCTGCCTTTGCATGAGACAGAAGGGGTGCGGCAAAAACAAGCCTCTAGCTGCACGTTCCTCCTCCCCCCGGCATTGGCCTTAATAAAACCCAGGAGGATACCAAAGTGAAACGGATTGCATTTGTGCTTGCAATTCTGGCCCTCGCGCTGGTAGGAAGCGCGTCGGCTCAAAGCTGGGGTGACAATAGCGTGTACTTTGTCACCTATTTCTCTAACAATCAATCGGGCGCACCGAATGCCACGGTACGGTTCATCAATGACGGTGACACCGGCGGAAACCTATACGCGGCTATCTACGTGTTCGATGACAGCCAGGAAATGGCAGCGTGCGGGGCTTGCGTCATTACTCCCGACGGTGTTCTGTCCGAAGACGTGAAGACCGAACTCACCAACAACCCGCTCACCGGACGGATTCCCACCCGCGGCGTGATCAAGGTGATCTCGTCTTCGAGCTGGGATCCGACAAACCCCGTGCCTGTAGCCGGTTTGCGTGGATTCGCAACCCACATCCAGCGCGCCACACCAACCTCCGGAGCATATGCCACCACCGAAACCAAGGTCGCTGACTCAAACCTCAGCACCAAAGAGGAGTGGCTGTTGGCGAACCTCTGCTACTACTCGGGGCTGCTGGGTTCTGGCCAGGGCACCATTACCTGCACCGCTGAAGATCACGACTTCTAGCCATTGGTCCTAGTGGCGAGGGGACACGTGGACCACCCGGATGCCGGAGTTTTCCTGTTTGGCCGGCGTCCGGGGTCTTTGATGTATTTGTCCTTTCCGTCTCGGCCCCTATTCGGCTCCCCATTCGCAAATTCTCGCTTGCCTGTTCCACCCGCCGGAGCTAACGTGACCTGCTTGAAGGAGGTCAACGTCTGGCCGGAACGAGGGCAGGATCGAAACTGTTCATGAATTGTTTTCGCCGGATGGCCGTGCGGTTGGCCCTTATGGAGCTCAAACGGAGATTCGCGGTCCCAGCCAGTTTGTCCCCTTTGTCGAGCGCACTCGGCGCGCATTCCCCGACCTTAAGCTCACAATCGATGATGTCTTCGGAGCGCGGGATAAAGTCGTTCTCCGCTGGTCTGCCTCAATGACACATACGGGCGAGGGGTTCGGGCCCATCACTAACCAGCCTGTTCAACTTACTGGCATGACATTGTTCGAATCGCCAACGGACAGGTCGTCGAAGAGTGGGATAACTGGGATCGACTTGGAATGTTCGAACAGATCGGCGCGTTCAAGCCGTCCGAATTTTGGCAAAGAGCGCCTGAACCAACTCTTTCAGGCGATTTCGGTTGGATAAAATGAACTTGAAGTCGTTCAAAAGGCGGCTGATACTTCTGCCAGTCGTCGTCCAACACAGACCATCTTACATGCGGCACCTGAGAACGATTCTCCCATTTCCGCTTCTGGTACTTCTGCTCTTGCTCGCGACCGTCAACACGCACGCATCCTCAAGAGCCATCCTGACCAGTCCTTACGACGTTCCTTTACGAAAAGACATTACCGATCTCGGTCCCTCTTCGAGCAATCCGCCTGGCGAACGCCGCATCCGCATCACCCTGTCCTGCTATCTCTTCCCAAAGTTCATGGTGAAGGAATACGACGAAGGAGAAAAAGGCGCGGCATGGATTGGCATGGTTCTGACGCCCACTCCAGTCTCTTCCGCGTGTGGGACTTCTCACGTTGCAGGTGAGAAGGTCATCGGCGCCGACGAATGGTGTGGCTATTTTCGCGGAGCAAAGCAGAATCTTGTCTTTCTGGTTGCTTGCGACGGCGCGAATGGAGGCCTGCCTTTTGCGGTTTACGATGCTCGCACGGGCAAGAAAATCTTTGAAGATTCCGCCTATGACTCCAGCATGTGGAAAGACGCTCCCACACTCAGCCACTTCGATCGGCTTCAGGTTCTTGGCGGCAAAGATCAACCGTTGATCTTGCGATATCTTCGTGTGATTAGGGCCGATTGTGATCTTCACTCGAAAGACGCTTCTTGCTGGGGGAAGGTCGCGGCCGAGCTTCATTTGCATGAGAACGGGCCTCCGGTTTGCCGCGGCTATGAGAATATTCCCGACCGCACCGACTCCGTCCTGGCTTATCCGGTCGAAATTTCACTTTCGGCCGAACCCTCACCCAAGAACGTCTCCGGACCGGTTCTTTGCTGGCCCTCCGAGTGAGACCATCCTCAACCTTGCAAATGCCGAGTAGCGTTGCGAAGCGCATCATTTCCCAGCGTTCGTTTCATAGTCAACGATCCTTGTCGTCAGTGCGCCCAACCTGCTACGCTCGGCCTTCGCCTCTACCAATGAACCTAGCAAGCTGCATTGTCTCTTCCTGCGTGAGTCTGGCTCTGCTAGCGCCGGTGACATTTGGTCAGCGCGCCAACGCTGTGGCGTCCTCCCTAAAACTCCTACCGGCTCCGAGAGAGGTTCGTATCAACAAAGGGAAGTGGCTCGTCAGGTCATCGACCAGGATCCTGATCAGCAACCCCGAAGACCGTTTTTCGGCGGAGACTTTGCAGGAGGAAATACGCGATCGCACCGGCGTCAGACTCGCGATTGAAGCAGCAGAATCGGTGCCAAAAACGACCGGTCACATTTCTCTTGGGCGACTCGGCGACCGTGGCCTTCGCGCCTATCTCGAATCGCAAGGCGTGAAGATCGAAGAAGTAACGGAGCAAGGCTACGTGATCCGTGCGAGTGAAGACGGAGTCATTGTCGCAGCCCACACCGCGCAGGGATTGTTTTATGGAGTGCAGACATTGCGACAGCTATTGCATGGGGAAGGGAAGACATTGACCATTCCCCGCGTCAGCATCCGCGACTGGCCCAGTATGGAATGGCGCGGAGTAAGCGACGACATCAGTCGCGGACCAATCCCAACCATCGATTACCTGAAGTTCCAGATTCGCACGCTCGCCGAATACAAAATCAATCTCCTTGGCTTCAATATGGAGAACGTATTTGATTTCCAGACGCACCCGCTGGTGGCGCCGCGGGGGGCTGCGCTCACTCCCGCCGAGATCAAAGAACTGGTCGCCTACGCGGCAAAGCACTTCATCACCATCCTGCCCGAGCAGCAAGCCTTTGGCCACCTACACCAGTTCTTGAAATACGAGACCTATTGGGACGTCGCCGAAACCCCTCACGGCCACGTTTTGACACCAACCAACCCCAAAACGTACGACTTGATTCGTCAGGTCTATGGGGAGGTCGTCCCAATGTTTCCCGGCCCGTTCTTTCATATCGGCTCCGATGAAACCTTCGAACTCGGCCAGGGACAGACCAAATCGCTCGCTGCCAGCGAAGGCCTCGGTCGCGTCTACCTCGAACATCTGCAAAAAGTCTTCGGGATCATGCAGCCCTATCACAAGCAGCTCATGTTTTGGGGCGACATCGCCGTCAAATATCCAGAGCTGCTTAGCATCCTTCCCAAAGAGATGATCGCGGTGCCATGGGATTACGATCCAAAGCCGAGCTACGAGAACATCATCACTCCTTATACAAACGCAGGCTTGCGCGTAGTCGTGGCCCCGGGAGTGAACAACTGGGGCGTGGTCTGGCCTAATTTTGAAGCTGCCTTCGTCAACATCCGCAACTTCACTCGTGACGGCCAGAGCCATCACGGTTTTGGTCAGCTCAACACCATCTGGCACGACGACGGGGAAACACTCACCGATATGGCGTGGCCCGGCCTCATCTTCGGTGCGGCGGCAAGCTGGCAGTCGGGCGAGTCAAACATCGAGGACTTCAAGAAGAGTTTCGACTGGGCCTTCTATCGCAACGAAGACTCGACCTTCGAAGAAGCGATTGAGAATCTGGACCGCTCGCATGCCCTTTTGACCGGGCAGAAGGTCGGCAATGCGAGCAATGAACTGTTCTGGTCGGATCCGTTTAGTAGCGAAGGAGCAGCCATGGAAGCCAGAGCCCTGCCTGCGACCCATGATCTGCGGCTGGCTGCAGAGAGCGCGATCGAGTCACTGCACCACAATCGGGAGAAGGCGGAACTTCATCGCGAAACCCTCGACGACGTGGCCTTTGCCGCCTGGCGGCTCGACACACTCGGTCTGAAAATCCAGTTCACATCCGAGATCGACCACTTTTATTGGGACGCCTATCAGAATCAGACCGACCCAAAACGAGTCGAAGGTGATCTCGACCTAATCATTGGCATTAATGGGCGTCTCGAGAGCCTTCGGGATTCCATCACCGAACTTCGCAAAATGTACATTGAGGCATGGAAGCAGGAAAACCGCCCTTACTGGCTGGACAATGTGCTGGTGCGCTACGACAATTTGGCGTCGGAGGTTCAAGCCAAGATTGTTGCCGTGCAGGAAGCCGGCCGTCAATACGACAATACAAAGACCCTTCCTCTGCCGGAGCAATTTGGCTTTTTCCTCAGGCCCTGAGCCCTGGCGCGTAGCCCGAAAAACATGTTTTCCTCTCGCACAAGCTGGCGTCTCGCCGTCAACGATCTAACTCGCGTCCTGCGCGCCGCGCGCGTTTCAGGACAGGAGATCCTTGATCTGACCGTCTCCAATCCGACCGAAACAGGTATCAGTCCGGATCCTGACATTGTTCTCGGGGTTCTCGCCAATCCGGATGCGCTCCGATACGACCCTCAACCTCGCGGCCTGCTCGAGGCGCGCAATGCCGTTTGTTATTACTATCGCGAGTCGCACCGCGTCTTTGACCTGCATCCCGATCAGCTGATTCTGACCACGGGCACCAGCGAAGCCTACTCTTACGTCTTTCGCGTTCTCTGCAATCCCGCCGACGAAATTCTGGTCCCCAAACCAAGCTATCCGCTTTTTGAATTCCTTGCCGATCTCGCCGATGTCAAGCTGGTGCCTTATCCGCTGATCTACGATCACGGCTGGCAAATCGATTTCGATTCGCTCTATAAAGCCGCCGGGCCCCGGTCGCGCGCGGTAATCCTCGTACATCCCAACAATCCAACCGGCTCCTATGTTTCCGAGCAGGAAACCGCCGCGCTCAATCATTTCTGTAGCGATTATGGCCTGGCCCTCATTGTCGATGAAGTCTTTCTCGACTATGCCCATGACGGCGAGCCGCGTCCGAGTTTTGCGGCTAATACCGATGCCCTAACGTTCACGCTCAGCGGAATTTCCAAGATTTCCGTTTTGCCCCAGATGAAGTTTGCCTGGGTGGCTACGAGCGGCCCAAAAGAATCCGTGACGGAAGCGGGCACCCGGCTTGAAGTGATTGCCGACACTTATCTCTCGATGAACGCCCCCATCCAGCTTGCCGCGCCGACTTTTCTCGAACAGCACAAAGCCGTCCAGCCGATCCTCCTCGACCGGTTACGCTCAAATCTTTCCGACCTTGATCGTCAGCTTGCCGCCCATCCCTCATGCCAACGATTGCAAACCGAGGGTGGGTGGTACGCGGTTCTCCGCGTGCCAGCTGTTGGAACCGACGAGGATCTGGCGGTCCAGCTGGTGCGACATGCTCAGGTGAGCGTGCATCCAGGCCACTTTTATGACTTCGCGAGAGAGGGGTATCTGGTGCTGAGTTTAATCACTCGGCCGGAGATCTTTCATGACGGCATCTCGCGTCTGCTTAAGTTTGTCAGTAAATAACGCCTCAATGCGCGTGGTATTCTTTCGTGTTTTCCGCCAGGAGATTGAATGTCGATTACTCGCCGAAGCTTCATCGAGACCGCGGTTGCAAGCACGTTAGCGGCCGGGCTCAACGCATCCGCTGAACCTGCAAGGACTCAATGTGCCCAAAGCACCACCCAATCTGCTGGAGCGCCGGGACGTCTCCCCATCATCATCTCTGCGAAGAACGGCTTTAACTATCTCGACGATGGTTACGCATTCCTTAGAGATGGCGGCGACACCCTCGATGCTGCCATTCGCGTGGTCAAAGGTCCTGAGGACGACCCTAACGACGACACCGTTGGTCTGGGCGGATTGCCGAACGAAGAAGGTGTCGTGGAACTCGATGCCTGTTGCATGCATGGACCCACGCGCCGCGCTGGATCGGTTGGAGGCGTTCGCAATATCAAGAATGTCTCCATGGTATCGAAGGCGGTGTTCGAGCACACCGGCCACGTCATGCTTGTGGGCGAGGGAGCTGAGCGCTTTGCTGTCGCTCTGGGTTTTCCCCGCGAAAACTTGCTGACCGAACGCTCACGAAAAATCTGGCTGCTTTGGAAAGAAAATCACTCCACAGATGACTGGTGGGGGCCGGGCATTTCCGACCCCAACTGGAAGCCCCCCGCGGTCGCACCTCAGGCAGAATTATGGCAGCGACGAATCAACCGGCTCGAAGCGAAAGCGGCGCAACTCGACATCGAGCCAGAATTTCGAATGGCCGCTATAAGAAAAGTTCTCTTCCCGCCCACCGGTACCATTCATTGCTCCGCTCTTAACGAAAAGGGCGAAATGTCGGGCATTACAACCACCAGCGGTCTCGCCTACAAACTTCCGGGCCGTTGCGGCGATTCACCAATCATCGGAGCTGGTTGCTACACCGATCAGGATGTTGGTTCTGCGGGCGCGACCGGCAGTGGCGAGGAGAACATCAAGGTCGCCGGCGCCCACACCATCGTTGAGAACATGCGCCGGGGGATGTCTCCGCAGGAGGCCGGCTTCGACGCTCTGAAGCGAATCATCCGCAATTACAACAGCGACATGAACAAATTGCAGTTCATGGACATGAGCTATTACATCCTGCGCAAAGATGGCGTCTATGCCGGGGTTTCGCTCTGGGAGGGGTATTCGAAGGACAACATCCACAAGATCGCCGTTCATGACGGCACGCGCCGATTAGAGCCTACCGTCGCGCTTTATAAGGGCTATTCGCAGGATTTTCCGCCATTCCCGGTTCCCATGCCGAAGGAACTTATCAAGCATTGAATACGCGAAACAGAGTATTGACGGCCGACACATGAAATCGCCTGCAGCCGTCGGACCCTGCACGAGCGATGTCTTTTCGTCATTCCAATCAGGTGTACAATTGAAGTTGTCAGGACCTAGCTTCACGGGATCTGCTTCCCGCGTTCGAGGCTCGCATGAACGTTCATATCAGTTACAAGGTCCAGAAAACTCCCGCCATTGAAAAAGAGATAAGCCACCAGGTTGAGAAGATCCAAAAGCGGCTGCAGGTGTTTCGGTCCGAGCTTGTGCACCTGAAAGCGGCACTGGAAGAAAACTCGCCGCGCGAGGGGATCCACATTTCTTTGAATTTGCGCTTGCCTTCCGGTCAGTTGGCCGTCGAGAAGAATGCCTCAAGTGTAACCACCGCAGTTAAGACGGCCTTCGATGATCTCGTCCAGCAGATTAACCGGCACAAGGAAACGCTACGTTCTAGTCATCGCTGGCGCCGATGGCGGGCAAGTGGTAAAAGCGAGAGGGGCGTGCCGTTCGAAAACACCGTTGCCGCTGTGAAGCCGCCGGTCATTTCAGCCGATGACATTGGCTCCTACGTCGACGCCAATCTGGGTCGTCTCGAGCGTTTTGTAGATCGTGAACTGTATTTCCGGCAGGCGGAAGACGACGGTCTTCGCGATGGAGAGTTGTCGACAACCGACGTCGTAAATGAGGTAATCGCGCGGGCGCTTGAGGATCACGATCGTCCCGAGAAAATGGCACTTGAACCCTGGCTTTATCGGCTGGCCCTCGAATCCATTGAACAAATGAAGGCTCGCCTTCAGGAACTGGAGTCGCCGGTTCACCTCGAAGACAGCCGCCGCCGGCAAAACGTCCAGGCCTCCGATGAAGCTGCCCTCCAGTTCCATCAGGCCGACGAAGGCTGGACGCGAGAAAGCGTGATTGCCGATCGCCGCGTCTCCAGCCCCGAGCAAACCGCGTATTCGGATGAAATGATCGCGCTCGTTCAGGGTGCCTTACGCGGCGTCACCCGCACCGATCGCGAAGCGTTTCTGCTTTATGGCATCGAGGGATTTTCGCTAAATGAGATTGCCTCCATTACTGGCCGTCATACCGAGGCGGTGCGCGAATCGGTGGAGCGCGCTCGCGATTGTGTTCGCAAGGCTCCCACGGTAGCACGGGAGTTCCACAAGGACCTCTTCGTCAGGGCTCGAACCTCAGCTTCCAAATAAGAAGGAGAATCGATGATGACACGGAATGAAGTCCGTGAGCTCGCTGCTTTTCAGCTGAATGACAACAATGGCGCCACCGCGCTGAGCTTTTATTTCCAGCCCGAACCTCCCCAAGACCGGTCCCATCGCAACGAAGCTATTGCGGCCAAGGACGTGGTCAAGCAGGTGCTGAAAGGCTCGGCGGCGAAGGGAAAGAACGGTTCGCTGCATGCCGACCTTGACCGCGCGCTTGAAGTTGTTTCGAATCTCCGCAGTCAGGCCCGTGGCAAAGCCATATTCGCCTGCTCCGCCAAAAATGTTTGGCGCGAGTTCGATTTGCCTTCCCAACCTGGTGGCACCAGGATTTATCTCCAATCACGATTCCAACTGAAACCATTGGCGGCTCTGCTTGGAGCGCAACCCGCTCTTTGCGTAGCCGTGGTTGACCGTCAGCGCGCGCGATTTTTTGAGTTACGTCTCGACGAACTCGAAGAGAAGCCGGCCATCGTGCATCTGCTTTCACGCACTGCCACTAGCTATGGTTATAACGGGTATGAGGCTGGACATGCCGAGCGCCGTGTCGCCGAAGAGGCCTTGCAGCATTTCAAAGCGGTTGCCGAACGGCTCCGCGTCGATTTCGAAAAAGGCGTGTGGGATCGTCTCGTGTTTGCCTGTAACGACGTGAACTGGGCCGAACTCGAGAGCCACCTCCACCCCTACACCAAACAGCGCGTGATCGGCCGGTTCTCGACTGACGTGGCCAGTGCTTCAAACGAAGAGATTCGCGACCGCGCGAACGCGTTGCTGAGAGAGTGGATCGCCGACCGCGGAACCTCGAAAGCAGCGCAGGCGATTGATTTCGCCAAAGCGAATGGCCGCGGAGTGACCGGATTACGCAGGGTGCTCCGGGCTCTCGAGTCCGGCGAAGTACAGAGTCTCTTTATGAACGAGAGTTTTTCTGCGCGGGCCGTCGAGTGCCCGCATTGCGGTCATCTTGACGCCCATCTCGTCCCGCTCTGTGTTGCCTGCGGACACGGGACGCACGAGTTGGATGACGTTTGCGATGCCATGATTCCTCTCGCCATTCGCCGCGACATTGAACTGTTCTGTCTTAAGAATAACGGAGCACTTGATAACGCTGGAAACATAGCCGCATTGCTGCGCTTCCGCTCCGACCAGGGCAGCGTAGGAAAGATTGCGACGGCATCATAAAATTCGGGATCTAGAAGTCCGATTGCAGAAGCGAGAGCGAACCGCTTCGAGTTTTGTGATTTCGAAGCTCGTAGCGCTCTTCCAATCTGACTTCTTAATTCTGCAATGCCTTCTTCTACAATGCCTGCATGATTCACAAAATCCTTCCCGTCGGACCCCTGCAATGCAACTGTTCCATCATCGGTGACGAGACGACCCGTGAGGCCATGGTTATCGATCCCGGCGATGACATCGAGGACATCCTGAGGATCATCAACGAGAACAATCTTCGGGTGAAACAGATCGTCATCACGCATGCTCATATCGATCATGTTGGCGGAGCGATGAAGCTGCGCGCGCAAACCGGCGCGCCCATCCTTCTCAATCAGAATGACTACGCCTTGCTAAAAATGCTCGACGTGCAGGCAGCCTGGCTTGGGATGAAGTCACCAAGTGCAGTGGAAATCGAGCACGACCTCAAGGATGGAGAGAAAGTCGAGGCGGGCGGCCTGTCGGCCAATGTGTTGCACACACCCGGTCATACCGAAGGCAGCGTCTGTCTTTACTTTCCAGCCGAGAAGACGTTGATCGCCGGCGACACCCTCTTCGCGGGCAGCATCGGCAGGACCGATCTACCCGGCGGTTCCTATCGGAAGATCATGCGCTCGTTGCACGATCGGGTGCTGGCCTTGCCCGATGAAACCGTGGTCATCCCGGGGCACGGCCCCACCTCGACCATCGGAGAGGAGAGAGAAGGGAATCCGTTCTTGAAAAGCTAGCTCCGCATCCTCGTCGATCGCCATCGGCGCGGGAAGTCAAAGTGCCCTCACTTCCGCAATCTGACTTCTTACTTCTGACTTTCCATGAGTGAGTGTCTGTCTACTTCTGCTGCGGAGTAGTTGGCGCCTGATTTTGCGGAACAGTCGGCGGGGCGGATGGGACTGGTGCCTGTCGCGAATTCGTCTGCGAGGGCTTAACTCCGGAGAGGACCGAGGCAGATCCCGTCTTGCGCGAGGCATAGATCGACAGCGTGATGGAAGTGAGCATGAAGATGACCGCGGACCACGTCGTTGCCTTCGAAAGCGCTGAGGCCGCTCCGCGAGGTCCGAATGCGGTCTGGCTACCTTGTCCGCCAAACGCCGCGGCCAGATCGCCGCTCTTACCGCTCTGCAGCAGCACAACGGCGATCAGAAAGAGACAAACTAAAACATGCACAATCGCAATGAGAACCGGTATCCACATGCTTGGAAACTCCGCTTTGGGCTAATGCCCAACCTGAATTTCTTCTCGTAGTATCGAGAGAATTATAATGATGGTGCGGAAGGGGGGATTTGAACCCCCACGCCTTTCGGCGCCACCCCCTCAAGATGGTGTGTCTGCCAGTTCCACCACTTCCGCTTTAGAACCAAGGGCCTGTGAGCTTAATCCGCAGGGGCAACTTCTACCGGCGTCCAGGCTTTCCGATCCTGAGGTCCGTTATCTTTATACACGCCCAATCGCACTGGTTCAAGATAGAGCGAGCGGCGATTCCGGTGGAAGAGCAATTGCCCTGCTGCCGCAACGAAAGCGAATGTCCGTAAGAGACCACCTTCGCATCACCGCAGCCGCCCTCCGCCACTGGGCCATCGCCCAGGCGCAGGATTCTCTCGCCGTCGGCTTGCTCTGGCTGATCGGGCTGTGGATCATTCGCGTCCCGTGGGCTCCCTTGTGGGCATTTCTCGCGGCGGTTTTGCAGATCGTTCCGCACATCGGGCCAGTTCTCGGATTGCTCGGACCAGTGCTCGCCGCCGCTCTTCACTCGAGAGATTGGGAACATCCGCTTTATGTGCTGATTCTCTATGCAGTCATCGTCGTCATCGACGGATTCTTCCTTCAGCCCTACATCATGCGGCGCGTGGCCCGCGTGCCCATGTGGGCCTCGATTCTGGCGCCTCTCGCACTCGGATTCATCATTCCGTTTTGGGGAGTGTTGCTGGCGCCGCCATTACTGGCAGTAGCCTACGCGTATAAGGCACGACGGGGCGAAAGTAAGGCGCAATAGGCGAGCGCTGGAATTCAGGTCGGCGTTTACCAATGAGTAATCTACCCCCCTCCGTTCGGTCTCAGAAAAGAAAGGAGTTAACGGACGATTCCCGCTAGGTCTTTGAGAAATAAAGAGTTAGAGGATGGAAGGGAGGATTATTATCTTATTTATTCTAAACGACTTACAGGTTGAAACCCTGGTTCAGGCTGTGGAGGTTTCGCAAAGTATTCATTCTAAAGGAATGAAATTCGTAAAGTATTCCCGATAAAGGAGTTAGCGCGAGATAATTTGTCCCTGGCGAGGCCCTTGGGGAAGTGCCCGTAGAACCTTTCGGATTTCACCTACTTCGCTGAATCGTGAAACTCCTCATCCATCCAAAGCTTGAACGCGTCAAGATTCTGCGGACGTCCGAGAAAGCCTCGCACCAATTCAGTTCCAGCCTTCGAACCTCCTGGCTCCAGCACTGCCTTGCGGTAGCGCATGGCTGTCGGTCCACCGAGCAGATCGTTCTTGTCGAACTGGCTGAAGAAGTCGAGCGCGATCACCTTGTCGAGCACATAGGTGTAGTAGTTCGAGGAGTAGCCCATCAGATGAGTGAACGCGGCATAGAACCGATTTCCATCGACAAATGGATAGGGATAGAAGCGCGTAAAATCGCTGCGCAGAATAGCATCGAGGTCCACTTGATCGGGCGGACGATCGTGCAGATCGAGCGAATAAGTCGAATAGAAGAGTTGAGATTGGACCCATCCGGCCCGCCCAAAAGCGCTGGCCCGGTCCATGCGCTCGATCAAGTCGACAGGCAGCACTTCGCCCGTCTGGTAATGCTTGGCGAATGACCGCAGGATGCCGGGATCGCGAAAGAACTCCTCCAGCATCTGTGACGGAGCCTCCACAAAATCGGTCTCAGTCTGAAATCCAGCAACGCCACTCCGAGCCTGCTGTCCGCCCAGGATGTTATGCATCAGGTGCCCGAACTC
>Ga0335072_10003359_pt1 | contig 24160 bp, 20 predicted proteins | sample Lox_Sample_21_FD_206725 | JGI IMG/M metagenome (GOLD analysis project Ga0335072, IMG submission 206725) | Soil microbial communities from Loxahatchee National Wildlife Refuge, Florida, United States - Lox_Sample_2.1 | ecosystem: Environmental > Terrestrial > Soil > Wetlands | place: USA... | reverse complement strand
GAACACGGTGTACGGGCCGCGTCGCAACGCTTCCATTGTGAAGCCAAGACCCTGTACAACTTGATCCACCGAAGGGGATACACACACTGCGGCAACGACGTACTTAGTCTGCGTCAGATCTGCTCACATTTTGGAGTGCGATACAGCAAAGTCATGAGTTGGATCGAGCAGGGACTTCTGCAGGCAAAGCGCGAGCAAACGCGGACGGGCAGACCCATATATTCCATAGAGTTTGAGGCGCTGCGAAAGTTCTGCAAGGAACACCGCAACCTTTTGATCACTCGTCGTTGGCCACCTCACCGGATCCGATTCCTGGAAGAATACGTGTTTGCTCCGAAGCATGCGGAATTGCTGCGGACCCGCGAAAGCAAGCGTGAGAATAGTGCATTTGATCGTGGCGAATACTTAGACCCCGATGAGAATCTTCAACGCAGAGCCTGATCGCACTTGCCGCGCACGCCGCATCCGGTCAAAAGAGAAAAAGCGTGTACTTCACTTTTGTAACCGATATTTAGTTTAGAGCAGCAAAGGTGCGGTCCCTTTCATCATCTGGCGCGATCCGCTATCCGCAAAAGGCCTTCGGCATTCCGAAGCACCTAAAGACGGGACGATGTAATTTTTTGCGGCCTGCCAAATTTTTCGCATGAATCTGGACTCATGCGTAGTCGGGCGGGATAATGAGTCAGCAAGGGTGACGGAATGCCGCAACAGGAAGTGTTTTTCGAGCAGAAGACAGGCGACAAGCGCGTCGAGGTTCTGAAAGTATACGACCGTAACTATGCCCGCGAGGCTTTCGGAAATATGGACAGGGCCGCGCAGACCTATTTATGGAGTTCTCTCGGCATCAGCGAGAATTACGATTCTGGTGATGTACCGTCCATCGATGACCCCGATGCGGAGGACTTCCTCTGGGAGGAGCTTCTTGAAGCCGCCCGCGAAGACGGAAACCTGCTTTCGTTCTTCGTGGTGAACGAGGCGAATGGCAGCGTTTCGGAAAGCCTGTACGTCTCGCCAGACTGGCCAAGCGCTGAGGCTTTTGCAAAAAGACGCGTCACTGCCGTTCAGTAAGATTTAGGGGTACTGCCTTGTCTACGAGAATCCCAATTCAGACTGCAAAGCCGGAGCTTCATGATCAACCTCACTACATCCATCTGGCTGCGTTTGGGGCACCGACGCTCAAAGTCGCCGTCCGGTTCGCCGACGAGGCGGCGCGCGTTTTCTGTGCTTACAGGCAAAAGTACCACTTCGGCGCGTCGGAAATGGAAGCCCGATGCGGCGAAATCTACGACGCACAAGACCGTCTTCTGGGTCGGATTTCTTACAATGGTCGTATCTGGAATACATGCGGCACTCCTGTCGAGTAGGCCTCGATCACGAATCGAGTGACACGTCTTGGTCCTGGACTGGACCCTGCAGCGCGTGATAATCGTCTTATTATGAGCGACACGAAAACAGGTCTGAGTGAAGATGAAATCGTTGATGCGGTGGCTGATGCCCTAGTCCGTCTGGGGTTTGCCGCAGGTTCACAGGACACCGGGGGTGGCATTAACTGCGTCGTTCTCGAACACAAGGATGGCGGCGAGATTGTCTGGGGAACAGCCGACGTGAACTGGGGAGCTGTTATCAACGATGAAAATGGTGACTTTGTTTCTTCAATAGCGAGCAGCTGCTCCAGTGAAACTCAGGACATCGAGGCGATTGTCGAAGCGATTAAAGGCCCTTCCCTCAACAACGGTGCTGTCATCTTTCACACATAAAAGGCCTCACTCCTCTATTGGTCAAAAATTGCATGTTAGCGCAACCCAGATCCTTGATTTTGCTATCCATTCCAGCGTCGTAGTGGCCTGATCGCGTTTGCACAATGCCCTGCCTGTAACGGCCAGGGAGTCATCGCATCATTCCAGCACTGTGATGCCTTGTCTGGCACCCTGATAGGAACTCCACGTTTGGATATCCGCAAGTAACTCAGGTTTCACCCTGTATGCCGCCTTCAGGCGTTTTATTCTCTTGAGAGGAGAGCTTGTTACATATCGTGAATTCAGGTAGAGGCCGTAATCACCAATCGGCAAATTCTCAGCAATATTCAAGGGTCCAACGATCTTTATAAATTGGACTTGCTTTTTTATCTGCTTTGCTAAGCCGTTCCACGGGAGGATAACGCCAGCGATCAGTCGAGAGAATCCGATCTTGTCTTGTGCGTGATCGCAGACGGGAGAAATTTCCACAGCGCAGAGGTGTGCAGCATTCGACACCAACGTCATATTTTCGTTGAGCTTTTCACCATTCCCTTCAATCCAGCCCTTGAGCAGTTCATCGACGGTGGGTATAAACGACGGCGTCCTCTTCCCGTGTTCGAAGAGATACAGATTACCAGGTGCAAACTGCTTCAGATGATCCGTTGAAAGGTGAAGCATCGAATTGACCCCTGCTCTTCGCGTAAGCGAGGCCGTACCCTGTGCGTTGAAGATACCCTTGGCATGATGCGATACCGACTTCGCATTCGACTCAACGAGCAGATCCATTCGATCCAATTGCAGTGGATTTAATGCGAGGAGCACCGACCGCAGTACATTTTCCTCTGTCAGATGTTTTCCGTATCTGGCTCTGGCTATAACGAGCATGAGACTGAGCATTTCGTCTCCCCATGCCTTTTGCCAATCGTCCAGTTTCGTTGCTGATGTACCCGTCAGGTCTGAAATGGCGTTTGTGACATTCGTGGAAGCCGCAAAAGCGAAGCTTTCCCAGAGCTGGAGACATTCAAACGGGGCACTTCCCTTCCTGAGAGAATCTTGAAGCGCATTCCTTACTGCGGCTGTCGTGCTTGTCTGCAGGGAATTATCACCAAGACCACTCATAAACTTTGCCTTGCTCAGAGAGACTACAAACATTGGATTCGGCGTCGATACGTGATCAAAAATGGCAGCAGATACCTCTTCCACATCTTCTGGGTGATTTGTCCAGATCAATACGCCGTATGGGCCATTTTTGTCGCTGATTATCTTGCTGAATCTTGCCGCCAACGTTGACGCACGATTCTTGGCGTTGCTCCCGAAACCAAGGTCAATATCGAGAATAGCCAGTCTCACTCCACGGAGTCTCTCCGCTTCAAGTGGGAAGCTGTCTTCGCTGCCGTCAAAGTAGGTGATCGAAATACCGGCCTTGGAAAACGCTTTGATAACCGGAAGCGCCTCTTTTGGTTCATCATCCAAAAGCAATACACGAGCGCCGATCAGTCCGTTCATTCTTGCTCCCTAAAGGATAGCCCGACGATGGCTCCGTCGATACCTTCGGGCATGACTACATCATCCTTGTCGGGAAAAACAAGAGATCCGCCTTGTGCCTTCATTACCTCGCTTGCTACATGGAGGCCCAGGCCCATACCTTCCGGCTTTCTGGTGATAAATGGTTCGATGAGGAGCTCAGGTGGATCAATGAAACCTGGCCCATTGTCAGCAACGATAATTCCAGGATGTCCATCTAGATCGCGCACCGTCGAAACAAACAGCTTTTTCCGGTCTGGCTGTTCACCCCATTTGTTGTCAAGCCACCAAATAGAGTTGTCAATCAGGTTCATGAGCGTTGATATGACCAAGCGGCGACTGCATTTCATCTGGAAGTCATAGTGATTACCCTTCGGTCTCACGACTTCGATTTTGTGAATCCGAAGGCGCAATTCCAGATTGAACAAGGCTTGCGATAGGAGCGAGCTGGCCCTCTCCTTTGCCGAGCCTGAGCGGCGCACTAGGGCACCGTAACCCTCTATGAGATCCGCAAGATGCTTAGCAAGCGCCTTGATCCGATTGGTCGCCTTATCAGTCTCCACGGCGTGAACAAGTTCAGCCACACCCTTTTCCACTTCGTGAATGACAACCGACAAACTCAATCCAGCACTTGCACTTGTCAACAGGCGTTCTTTAATTGCGAGAAAGTCTCCCTCGATGCGGTCTAAATAAGACCCCAGTTCGCCTATGAGCTCCTTCTCTTCTACTATTTGGCGAAGTGTCGAAATGTCCTCTAGAACCGGCTCACGAAGGCTGCCCTCGTAATAGGCATCGCGGATTCTCTTCTTGTCATAATTCCGCTCAACCTCGATGTTCTGAATTGCGTCCACAATTGCATCATGGAAAGCATCATAATCAGCATTCTCTACAAAACCTTCCCGGTTTGTCTTCTCGATAAGTCCCCGATTGCGTTTCAAATCAATAGACTGTTTTGGGTCAAGGGCGACGGCCCCCAATATCTGGTTATTGCTGAGACGTTTCGTGGGAATATTGACTCGTCGACCGCCTAGGTTCAGCCAATCGTTGCCCGGCTCTCCGTAGTCGTATACTCTGATCCCGCCGCGATATACACGCACGCCTCCGGATTCCTTCAGGAAATCCTTTAATCCTTTTTTGTCGTTAATATCTCCGAGACTCAAAACCTTCGAGTCAAGATCAAACAAGTAAAGAGTTATTTGAACGGGGCCTATGTTATGGTTGGCCAAATTTACAGGATTCTTTGCGCTTCCGAGGGTCACTGATTTCCTGGCTGTTCTTCCCTTCACCCGTTTCATTCCTGGGTACGGAGTGAATTCGTAAGTGTACGTCAGCTTTGATCCCTTGATGATGCCCTTCGCTTTGTGTAGCGAATGGGCGAGCACGTCCGTGACGTCCAAAAGACCATGAAGCCATTCAGCGTGGTCTTTCATTACCAATTTGGTTTTAAATTCGCTGGTGTCTTGATAGGGAGAGGAGATCGCATTTATAGCGCGGGCGAGGTCGCGTACCATTTTTCTGGTCCAGGTATCACGAAGACGCGTAACTTCAATCCTGGTTCCTGTTCTGGATTGCTTGAAGTATTGCGGTGCTCGTTGAGTTACTCGGATTTCCACATCCTCGAGATAACGCTTGTTCCTGAAGTCGTTGTCCCAGTCTATGTCAACTACAACTTCTAGGGCGTTCTTCTTCCGAGTGATGAGCCTGATTTTTTCACCCAGCTTATGTGCTGCGAATCGGCCGACGCCCTTTTCGCCAATCGGAAAACGTTTGAATCTCTCGCTTGGTTTCTTCTCTTCCTTCTGCATCAATCGATAGTCTGTTCCTGGTTCCAGCCATACATTCGACACGGTCTCGAAATCCATGCCTGTCCCGCTATCCTCGACAGTGATTTCACCGTGTGCTGGATCATCCACGTAAGACATCGTGATCGTCGCGTCGGGGGAATCGGCGTCAAACGCATTCTTGACAAGTTCGAACACGGCTACTCCGGGATCTCTGATGAGCTGATCCCCGAGTAGTAGCAACAAACGCGCTCTTGGCCGAAAAGATTTTCTAGTCGTCGTCATCGCTGGTGTTTGAATCGGTCAGGGCACGAAGAATTGCTGCCATAACGGGTGGGCAGACGCCGTTTCCGAGCAAACGGACCTTGTCTCGGCGGGTTCCGGTCGGCAGTTGAAAGGTGTCATCAAATCCCATGGCGCGCCGAAGTTCTGGCACTTGAAGCATCCTCATTTCCGGACCTCGCCGAGTATTCAAGACAAGTGCAAACCGATCGACGGTCGTAACTGTTCGTAGGGGGCGATCAAGCGGCTGCCAACCTCCGCTCCCATCAGTTCCGTAGTAGACGAGCAAGAAACTTGACTTCTTGCCTAATGCGTCAATTGCCCGCTCAGCTCGTTGGAGAGTTCCCTGGGCTCTCTTCTCTGAGTAGAAGATGGATGTCTTCCACGTGCCCTCTGGATCGAGGATAGACTTGACTGTTTTACGTCGCCCACTCCGCTTTTTGTCAACCAGGGTCGGCTGCTTGAGGTTGTCACCGATGAGGAAGAGTCTGCGGCGGCTTTGGGGGACGCCAAAGTCAGAGGCATCGAGAACCTGTTCAGATAGGTGATAACCCAAAGCTGTCAGCTCGCTCTTCAGTTCCCCATACCGTGACCAGGGACGCATGTGAACAACGTTTTCCAATACGAGCCATCGGGGCCGGAATGCCATCGCGAAACGCACCACCTCCATTGCCGTAGCTCGGCTCGCCTCGCTGCGTGGCGCGGCCCCCTTTGCGCAGGTATGGTTCGTGCATTCGGGAGACGCGAGAAGAATGTCCACGACCCCGATAGAATGCCTAAGCGCAAAAGGGTCGACGAGCTCCAGCCGATTGGTGATAACGTTTGCGGTGGGGAAGTTCTGTTTGTAGGTGCTTGTAGCTATCGGATCCATGTCTATCGCGGCAACCATTTCGATGCCCGCCGAACGCGCGCCCGTGCTGCTTCCGCCAGCCCCGCAAAAGATGTCTAAGCCCTTCAACAAGTTAAGCCCCCGATATACTGAGAAGAGCTTACTAGGTGCATCGCTGTCTTACCAGGTCTTTTTGCCGGCAGACATCCGGTGTGCGCCGAAAAATCTTGATGAATAGAGAATGACGGTCACCACTCAAACCGTTCCGTTTCCCGACTTGGCTGCCGCGGACTTGTTGGTCGATGCCGTGTATCAGGGAGGAAGGCGAAAAAATGCGTCCGATGATCCGCTCTCACGGCTGCTCCGGGTAAGTAATAGCGGCGGCTTTCGTTATCGCGGAACTGTTGATCGCCTTGAATTACTCGTCTTGACCACCACATTCTCTGAATTGGACTGGCCAGATTCACTCGACCGCGAGACGGGGATATTTACCTACTATGGAGACAACCGAAAGCCTGGGCGGAACCTTCATCAGACGCCTCGAAACGGAAACGAAATTCTGCGTCGGATCTTCGATGCAGCCCATTCCGGGTTCGACTCGCGGCTAACCGTACCGCCAATCTTTCTTTTTGCCAGCGCGGGAATCTTCCGTGACGCCATCTTTCTCGGTCTCGCGGTACCAGGTGCCCGAAGCCTACGACCCTCGGAGGAACTCGTCGCGATATGGAGGAGTTCTGAGGGAAAGCGGTTCCAGAACTACCGCGCCAGCTTTACGGTTTTGGACGTGCAACTTATTTCCCGAGCATGGATCTCTGACCTACAGAATAGAAAGATCGATTCCCAAAATGCGCCCGGTCCTTGGCGTTCTTGGCTGGAAAGTGGTGTTCCAAAGCCCCTAGTAGCTCCGCGTAGCGTTGAATACCGCACCAAATCCGAACAACTTCCAACAAGCGAAGCCGATATGGCTGTGATTCGATGCATTTGGCAATATTTTGAGCAAGACTCGCACGCGTTTGAGCATTGCGCGGCAGCAATTGCCAAGATGCTACTCCCAGATATCGCGACGCTCGATGTTACAAGACCCTCCCGAGATGGCGGAAGGGATGGGGTCGGGCAATTACGCATAGGGGACGGACCTTCTTCGATATTTGTTGATTTCGCTTTGGAGGCAAAGTGCAATAGCCCGACAAATGGAGTGGGAGTCAGGGAAGTATCGCGATTGATTTCCCGACTCCGGCACAGACAGTTCGGAATCTTGGTGACCACGAGTTACGTCGACTGGCAGGCATACAAGGAGATTAAGGGCGACGGCCACCCAATCATCATTCTCTCGGCCATAGATATCGCCCATCTTTTCAGGAATCAGGGCCATAATTCTCAGTCGGTGAGGGCTTGGCTCGAGCGCGAGTTTCCACAATCCTGATTTTCTCGACATCTAATTTTTCGACGTGACGCACCGATCCGAGCGCCGACGTCATCAGTCTGTCCGCCAACAATCCCATGCGGTCGGTCTCGCATTCCCAGACAACGACTTTCCAGCCACCCTGACGCAGCCGAGTGATGCATTCTCTGTCCCTTTCTACATTCCGACGAAATTTGTTCTTCCAGAAATTCGCTTCTTGTTTGGGCGTATATATTCCTCACGGCCTGCGAACCTGCCTTGAAGATGTTCTGCTGATTTAGAATTGCGCCGGCTTAGACAATATCTGCAAAGAATCCGATCTCCGGTTGCCCAGGCTTACCAACAAGGAGCGCACGATCCAGAAGACGGTTGCCCTCCTCGCAGGACGTCTCGGGCAACAGGCAACAGCCGTGACAGGCGGCGAGATTGCAGTTCTCTGCGCCCTGGCCGTTGCTTTCTATGCAAACCGGATCGGAGGAACACCAGCTGGCCTTCTGTATCGCACGCATGACGATATTTTCGAAAAGTCCCTGGCCTCCCTGACGGACAAGTCCGCCCATGGAGCCTTCGGAATCCCCTGAGGCCGTGTAAATGAGAACTCCACACATGGGGTTGGCTTGGTCTGCCAGATCGCAATATAGGCGCTCGCGCAGGGAGGCGCTCCCGTAGCCGCATTCGTAGGCAAGTTGATTGATGACCACATGCGCGAATGTGTGAAGAAGCACGAACTGCGGGGATATGAACCGATGTGGCTGGCCCTGGTCGGCGCGGCGTTGATTGTACCTCCCACTCAACCGGCGAATGCGCTCCGATATGCCGGGAGCGCCGCGCATCCAGGCATCCATGCGCACGGTATCGAACTCTACGAAGATGCCTTCTCCTCTAACGATAAGCGAGGGAAGCCAGTCGATCCGCTGATCGAGGGAGAGCCGCTGAAGACGCGGGCTGGTGAGATTTCCATCCGGCGGCAGGATGCGGGTGAAACCTGCAAGCGCGCGTGTCTCGCGAAGCTTGTGCACCAGGGCAAGGTGCGAGAAGGATGTTGACACCGGTGATTTGTACCGTCTCAGCGCTGCGGCTTCGACCAGAAGGTCGCTCTGCGGTGCGCCGCGTCCGGCCTTCAGCGCATCGTATTCGCTTCGACGGAATGACTCTTCAGTCTGGGCAATGAGCGCAGACGATTCAGGGATGCCTTCCAACTTGCGTTGAGCGGCGGCGTAAAGCTCCTGTTGATCGAGATTGCGGATGGACGCAACCATTTCACAACGATCCACAGAGATCTTGCCGTCAACGAGTCCGGAAGAGAGTGGTCCCCAGATCCTCGGATCTTCGAGTGCTTTGACGATTCCACTGGAGGCCGCTTCCGCCCAGAGTGGCAGGTATATTGAACTGACCACGTGCGGGAAATAGACGTTGGACGCTCCCCGTTGCACGACCTGAAGGAACTCGCTACAACCCGGCGGTTTTTCCCACTCGCCCAGCCAGGGGCGAAAGCCCTGACAGTCGCATCCGATGCGATGCAATGCGCCGCCGTTCTGATCGTTGAAATCGAAAATGCCGCCCAGACTCCGGATTTGGCCGCAAGTGCACATTATCTTGATACCGGTGAGCCCTGCTGAAGATCGGCCAGCCTGGAGGCGAAGCTGACAGCCATCCCCGCCGGGCTGGCCACGATGGACCCACGACATGAACGGGAAATCCTGGATATGCCCCCTGGGGCAGGCTGTGACAAAACGTACTGGTATCAGCCACGGCTTACGCGTCCGCTGCGCGCAATTGCGGGTCGGCCATGGCAACGCTCTGCATCTCTGGCGATTGCCGAAAAGCGAGAGCTCTTCCATCCCTCCGCAGTAGTGGCAATAGTGCCAGCGGGGAAACCGCACGAACGGCACGTCCTGGTTCGGAAATTGCACGCCCACGCCGGAATCCCGGTGATCCGGCGGCAGACGAAGATGGGTGACACCGAGCCGGGCTTCGAGTCGCTCTTCACGAACAAGCCAGTCGGCGGGGCATTGCTTCTTTGCGTGCGAGGTCCACGCATCGAGCCCGGCGGTCATGAGAGCTTCGTCCCGTGGGAAAGAAACCATCGCTCCGACACCGAATGGAGAGATGAGCTGTCCGCGACGGATAGGTCTGTCGGCAGGCATCTAGTCCTCCTCCGGTTGAGGGAATTTTGGGAGCACGCGAGCGTCGCAGGTCGAATCGACATTACGCATTGAACTGGGGGTCTGATAGGTAGGTTCGCTCCATTCCGCGAGCTTCTGCGTGCCCGCAGGATACATGAGCGGTGTGTCGGCCGATGGCGGCTTGAAGTCACCATAACGGGGCGGCGGATTACGGCGCCAGTCGCCGAATATTTCTTTCAGCTGCCGTCGGGCCGCATCCTCCTGATCGGGATCGATAGCCCGAACACGAGCGGCGATCACTTCGGTGACCCTGGGCACGAGCTCCCCCACGGGGTTCCAGGGTTGGGGCCAAGTCCGGGCGGCATCTCCATCGAAATACCGCACGAGCGTAACAGCAAGAGCGTGAAGGGCGCGGTCCCTTACCGGAACGGCAAAAGGCGTGACGCTGGTGGGCTCCACCCAGCGGTAGATCGTCTCATGATACGAGCGGAAATGCTCAAAATGAGACCGATCTCTCGGCTTGGCGGGATTGTAGACCGTGACCACAAGTCCGGGATGGGAACGGCCCACCCGGCTGGTCGCCTGAATGTATTCCGATGTCGTCTTGGGTTGTCCTACCACGGTCATAAGACCGAGTCTCGGCACATCCAGTCCGACCTGAATCATATTTGTCGCAAGGCAGACATCAATCGGCTGCGAATCTTTGCTGCCGTCATATCGCACGAAGAGCTGTTGAAGCACCTCCGGTATCTCGCTGCTCTGGACACGGCTCGTCAACTCGCGATCCGCGTTGATGAACCTCCTCGGGTCATGGTTTCCGTCCGGGCGGATTTCCAGACGGTCCCACATTGCATTCAGATAGTCGGTGATATCTGCGCGGATGAGGGTCGCCGCGTGCCCAAGTTCGCGCAGACTATTGAAATAAGACATCAGGGTCCAATAAGGATCAATCTCTTCGGGAGTCCTGCCGCTCAGGCTCTTGACAGACTGAAGAAGTGCGGCCATGACCCTGATCTGAGCCGTCACGTGCGATGAAAGCGCAGTTGCAAACACGCCCACGTACATGCGGCCCGGTGCGGTTCTGTCCTCGTGGGCAAAAAAAGATTCGCCGGCTTTAAGACCCTGGGGCGGAAAAAGGAACACAGGGCGACTGTAGAGATTCCGGACCTGCTCGCCGGCGCGGCATATGGTCGCCGTTGAAGCGATGATCTTGGCTGAAATCTTCTGTCCGTCCCGTTCATGCGTGCACAATGCATCGATTGCGGTCTCGTAGTGTCCGACCATCGACCCCAGAGGTCCGGAAATCAGGTGCAGTTCGTCCTGGATCACGAGGTCGGGCGGAAAGCATCGCCCGTCCGTGTCAAGCCCGAACAGGTTTCGCGCCTCCGGATACCAAGGAAGCAGAGCGAACTTATCGACTGTTCCGATCAGAAGCGTCGGACGTTTTTCGTAGATCGCCTCATCAACCACATGAAGAGGCAGTCCGTCGTGGAAATCGCAGTCGGCATCGTCGCAGAAGAATTCGACGCGCTTTGGTTTTGAACACTGTTTGTAGCCTTTCACCCGGTTGCTGCGGCCGAATTCGACGGGTCCCATCTGCGCGCCGCACCACGGGCAGTTAAGCATGATGAACGGGTTCTCAAGGCCTCCGTCCAGAAGCTGCTGAAGTTTCCTCGCGGCGTCGTCGTGCCTAATAGGCGTGACGTCGCCTCCCACCCAGAGGCCGATGGAGATGGGCGTCGTACCAAGATCGTCTTCATGTTCACGCCGAAGCAGTTCACACGCACATATCAGAGATGCGGCGCGCTGATACTGTTGCGTTGTCAGGAGCCGAAGCGTGTAGCGCATGAGCGCAGTTGTGCCGTCATTTTGCGGGTTCTCCAGGCGTCGCCAGAAAATGGCAAAAGCGGTGAGTCCCAGATAGGCCTCCGTTTTTCCGCCACCTGTCGGAAACCAGATGAGATCGACCAACTGCCGCTCCTCGCTTCCACGCTGGCTCATCGAGCGAAGGTTCATCAGGATGAATGCGAGCTGGAAGGGACGCCAGCGTCCGCGACCCGGCGGCAGGCTGGTTACATCCGGCTTAGAATAGGGTCGCTCAAGCACGAGTGAATCACCCTTTTTGACCCAGCTGCGCTGCTTTTGCGGGTTTGAAGCGAGATCGTAATGGAACTGCTGTTCAAGCATGGCTCGGTTCATCAGGGTGAAGGCCTGAACCACGAGTTCATCGGTTTCAAGAAGTGCAATGCCCAAGCGAATGCGTTCCAGCGCCTCGCGACATCCGCGCAGGTGTCGCCGGGCGGCGTCCTGATGGTCCTGAGGAAGTCGTTCGATTTCCTGCTCTCTTTCACCGATCCAGCTTTGATACCCCTCTGCAAGGCTGTGGCACAGCGCAATCGATCCTGGGCCGGGCGTAGCAAGGGCGAGCATTGAAAGGTCGAGGCCATCAATACGCCTTGGCACGATCGGTTTGATCTCATAGGACGGCAACGATTCGGTCCGGATTCGCGAGACAGCGTCCGCAGTCCCGCCGTCCCAGCTGGCCGCGCAACCGTGGCCGACGGCGAACGTCTTCTCACGTGAAAAGAGCAACCGCAGGGATTGTTCTTCTTCGTCCAGCAAAATATCGAAGCGATCTGGGTATTCAAGAAAACATGCCTCGTCCGCGTCAGCGGCGATTTCAAGTCCACATTGAAAGAAACACTCTTCGTCGCGCGGTCGCTGCGACTGCGCCGTTCGGTTGTTCAGGAGTGTGAAAGTGACAATCCGATCTGAGTCCGGATTCTGCGCGCGGATGTGCGGTCGGCTGAACACATGAAGCGTCAGGGAGGTGTCCGCGCCCCCGTTTCTCACGGGATATCGCCCGACCACCGGCTTCGCCGCTCTGAAATCGGCACATTCGATGTCGAGTGTGCATTCGACCGGGTGGCGGAGCCAATGATCCTGCCACCCGCCATCCTTGTCCAGGCGGCCCAAACCCGGAATGCTCTCGCGGGTATAGGTAGCAGCCTTGACGAGGATCTTGAGGTGGTCCGGAAGGCGCAGCAGCGCCGAAATTCCCATAGCGCTCGGGAGGTATTCGTTTGCCCGGTTCACCTCCTGATCGGTCGGCATTTCGCCTTCGCCACGGGCGTCAGCTCGCGGATCGCCGAGGCCTGTATCTTCATTTTCCAGTTCATCCGCTTCCGACAGTGCTCCGCCGTCCAGTTCGGATTCTGCCTCGGTCGCGGTTTCAGCGACACCGACAGCCGCCCTTAACGGAAAGATGACGCCTGCGCTGTAGCGCAACCGCGGCGGGTCCTGGGGCCGCAGAATCTCCTCCCCATTCAGCTGTTGAGCGGGCAGCCCCGGATCGGGACCGACCAGCTCGCGACGCAGGAAATCGACTATTTCGCTACGAACGGCTGCAGTCAAAGCATCACCTCTACAGATTTGAGAACCGTTTTCTAAACGTTTCCCGGACCGCCGCCTTTGTATGGACATGAAGCAGCACGGTCAACAGGCTCCGGGCGCGTGACATCGCCACATATAGAAGTGAGTGGTTGTCATCGCCGTCAATCCGATCCACATCGCACAGCACAACGACCTTACTCTCCATGCCTTTGAAGGCCTGGGCAGTAGCAAACCGAAATGTCGGTATCCGACCGTCCTTCGGAGCAGACTGTTCAACTGATCGAATCCGGAAAAGAGCTGAATCGACGAGCTTCCCGGCTGCCGATTGTTCGAGGCGGTGCCTTGAGAGAATCACGACGTCGTCGGGCGCGATCCCGGATTCGGTTGCCAAGCGCGAAAGAACCTTTTCGAGGGCCATGATTTGAGATTCGCCATCCGTGTAGTCCAGATAATCAACCGGGGCGCCGTCAACCTGACCCATCCGATACGGCGGAGCTTCGAATCCCGAGAGAAGGGCGGTCTCCTCGCCGATGCGCCGGGTATTGCGACAGTTCTGTGTGAGACTCGCGCGCGCATAAAATCCGCACCTGTCGCTGATGAGCTGGTACACGTCGTCCGGACGACCGTTGCCATAGATTGCCTGACGGTGAAAATCACCGAAGAAAGCCCATCGGCCGTCGCGAAGTCCGCCTTTAAGCCAGACGTCCAGAAGATCGAGGACCGGCTGGCGCACGAGGTCCTGCGCCTCATCCATCGCAATGACATCGAATCTGTCGCCGCTCGCCTCAAGGGCAAGCTGTCCATAAAGAGGATAGACCGTGTCGAAAAGCTCCGAATCGCGCGACCGCAGCTCCGCAGCCTGAAATTCACCCGCAATCGGCGACGAAACTATGGCGGCGCGAAGGCATCTGTAGAATCGCCCTGCTGTCACATCCATGCCGGCTGCAGTCATTCGGATTTCATTCGCGAACCAGTCGCCCAGAAGTCTGTTGAAGCAGATCAGCAGGACCCGATGTCCCGACCGCGCACAGCGTCTGGCGAACTCCAACGCGAGAAGCGTTTTACCGGTGCCCGCCGCGCCTTCAAACAGGCAGCGTGCGTTACCGCCAAGAAGATCCAGCAGGTGGTATTGCTCCTCAGTCAACTGGAGGAGACGCCGTTCTGAATCGCTTACCACCGCGCCGCGAGCGACTATCCTGTCGAAATCGGGCCGGAGCGCATCCCTCATCTTCCGGAGAAGCGGAGGTTGCGGTTCGGCCGGTGAGGAATGTATGCGGTGCCTCGTGCGCTGATGTTTCACAGCTCTGAGAAGGTGCCCCGCGAGTCCGGTCTTTAGGCTATGGTGATCGATGACTTCCCATGGTTCGGTTCCAATCTCCTGAGGTGGCGCTTCAACATCGGTAAAAACCACGGCATACCCGAACGGGACTTTATAGAATTCCGGGGCACGGCTGAGTCGTTCTTCCAGGGATTTTCGAACCTCGTGCATTCCCTCCTGAGCCTGACTGAAGGGACTCCGCCTGAGCGGGAAGGTCGACCCTGAAGCGTCAGTCGTTGTCCACGCTCCGTCTTTGCAGGCCACCCGACCTCCCTTGACCTCCAGGCAGAAGACCCCTGCACCTGGAATGAGAACGACAAAGTCCACTTCGCCATAGGGCTGAGTACCGGACTGTTTCAGGTTGAGTGAATGAAGCACGAGCCAATCTTCTGTCTGGGGTTCGTTCTGAAGCAGGCTGAACACCCGTTGCTCACTTCGTGGCGTGTTGTCGTGCCAATGCGGCGGTATCATCTTCGCCATGGATGCACTTCAATCAAGGTCTTCGGTGTCCCACAGCAGGGCGTTGATATATGATCGTGGTCGCAATTCCGCCCGGTCCGAGATGTGTTCCACCTGGACAACCCAGGCGCTCGTCGCATTGTCAATATCGATCCGTGTCTTTCCCTCCTGAATTTCTTCAAGTCGTTCCGGTAGCTTGTCCAGGAGAATCCGCGACAGGCGCATTCCGGCACTAAGATGTTCTCCTCGCAAAATGTGAATTGCATCCCAGACCGAGTGAATGTCGTCCAGCAGCCGCTGGTCTCCGACCGCATAAGCAATTGCTTCCAGATCGGCCCTGGTCTGCGGACCGATCTTGGAATCGTCAGCGAGCCATCCCTGCACCGTCTGGATAGTCCGCGGGCAGTTGACCGCCTCCAGCTCTATCATGAGCCTCGATTCATCCAGACCCGACTTACGAAGCGCTCCGTGCCAGCGGGCGGCGCGCTCACGAATAGCCGGGGCGTCCGGCCCGAGCTGTGCGTCGGCCAGCGCCTGAATCACATCTCTCCTTCCGCTTTCGCGAAAGACAAGAACGTCGCCCGCCCGTATTTCTGCGAGCGAGCGACGCGGCACTTTATAGTTCTCTCCGGCCGCGCCCGATACCAGATCAGTTATCACCGGGATTCGGAAGGTATCGGTCAGAAAGGCGTATGCATCGCCTGAGAAACTCACCATTCTAGCGGGAGTTGTTTCCTCCCCGGCGGCTTCTGCCAGTATCATCCCCTTGCAGGTCATCCGTTCCTCAAGATCGAATTGCGAATGTCCCGCGAATTCAGTGGAGGCGGCTGCAAAGGCCCGAGATTCCGCCGCGGCGGGCCATGTCGCATCACCGGAGAACCCCAGCAGGCGCGACTTTTCCGGGGAACTCAGGCTGGGTACCACCTGATTGTTACGCTGCTTCCGATCGAACCAGGAGAACCACCGGGATTCGAATGGATAAGCGATAAGGCAGACCTGAGGAGCCGAGAACTTTCGGACAACCATGCTGAATCTGCCAGAGCCGGGCCACGCTGCGCATATCAGCCTTTCAAAGAAACCATCCTCAGCGACCTTCGAGGGCAGCAGGACCGGGCAGGTGATACCTTCATTTTCAAGCCATCGGGTTACGCTCAGCCTGTTGGGCACCGATCGCGCCACCAAGGCAAACGGGTTGACATCCTGCCGGTCAAGGTCGCCCAGCAGTCCTTTCAAAGCATTGCCCTTTGCCTGGCCCAGTTCCGCATCTTTGACCGCGCGAACGATTGCCGCACAGGCATCTTTCAATGCCGTCGCCGCCGATTCGGGCAGCCACATGATACGGTCTCGGGCGGATGCCGAGAGCCTTTCAGCCATTTCAAGGAGACGCGCCCGCTCTGCGGCGTCAGGAGGAGCAAGCAAGCTGGCACAATGTATGAGCAGGTTGTATATCTGCCCCAGGATCAGATGTGTTTCATCCCACTCTGATTCGTCGAGGGAGACCTTACAGGCTTCCAGCGCACAATTGGCTTCTTCAAGATGAGAGTTCCGGCAGCAAAGAACCTCTGTCCGAAACGTCGCTTCGTTGCGGGCCGAACGGAAGACACCATTGAAAACCCTCCCGTTCTGTTTCTCCAATCCTCCCATTTCGAGGTCAGCAAGTGAGAATCTCCAAAATTTGCAACCACGATCATGAAGCTGTTGCAGCTTTTCCTCCTCGTCAGGTTCCGCAAGAATGATGAGATTCTGAGATTCCGCGATGGCGTCAAACTTCGCGAGATCAGTGATCCGTCTGGCTCCATCCACTACGACAACCTTCGACCCCGGAGCGGCGAGTCTGCAGGCCGCTGCCACATGCTCAAGGCGGGCGCTGATTGCGATGAGAGGTTCTCCAGCCGCTTGGTAGTTGTCCCGGTGCCTTATGGCTCCTGATTCGTTAATGAAACCCGGAACAACGAGACGATCAAGCGTTGAGTGAATTCCCTTCCCAGAACCGGTTAGCGAGGTTGTGACGAGGAAATCCTCGGTTTCCGTGCGCCCTCCGAGCAGGAGCACATAATTAATAGCAAGGGATAGATTTCCGAAGGTTCGAATGCCGGTTAAGCGATCCAGCGTTGAGAGGGGGGCTTCCCTCCGGGCTCTATGGATGTCGTCCTCACGGCCTTTAGGGATTTTGCGCGCCGTGGGCTCAATTCTAAGGATCTCGGAGATCGGCCAGTTGAAGGCCGTGTTTCTTTTGTCGTCAAGAAGCTTCAACCGAAACCATGTTTCAAACCCCGGCCAGACTCCTCCGAACTCGAACACCTCTTCCCCAGGAATGAGTCTTACTTTTTGGCCGGTGCTAAAACTCCGCTTTGCATACTGTTCTGCAAGCTTTGGAAACTCCACTGCGAACCGTCCCAGCGCATACAGGGCGGAACTCAGCGTTGCCAAGCCATTTGTACGCGGAAGAACAAAGCAGAAAGATGACTCGTGTGCTCCTTCCATGGCAGCAAGGAGAATGCCCATGAATGTCGCGAGATCTTCGCACTCGTCGGCGTCATGAAAAATCCGCAGGGACGTCAGGAGGGGGAAGCGCCGTCTTAGCGTGCTCTGCAGCTCATCCACGCCCTACCGCCGTCCGACACTGAAAAACAAGAGTTTGCGCGTCGGACGCTTACTCTCTTTTCCATTGAGGCTGCGTGTCATCGGAGACGAAATCCGGTGGACCACCGGAGGAGGTACCGTGCTTCCGATTCGGCCGTACTGATTCATGCGCGATACACAGGAGTAGTAACTATCCGGAACAGTCAGCTTCCGCGAAGCTTCGCGTGCGGTAAGGCTCCGAGATTGCGTTTCGAAGTGGCCGGGCGCTGCAAGGGCGCCAAACCTCTCTCCGGGCCCTCCGGGGCCGGCGAACAGATCGATGATGGGAATCCAAATCGGTCTAGCCATTTGAAGGCTTCGTGAGCTTTGCGAGCAACTTTCGCGATAGCCTTGGCTCGTCTTCGACCTCACACTCCCACACTGTAAAGACCTTCCAACCAAGGCGTTTTAGAGCAATCAGATTGCGTTTGTCTCGTTCAACATTTTCGTTCAGTTTGGCTTGCCAGAATTCCTGTCGTGTTTTCGGGAGAACAGAATTCCGACAGTTTTTGTGTCGATGCCAGAAACAACCGTGCACGAATATCGCCGCCCTGTGCCGGGCAAGAACGATGTCAGGGCGACCAGGCAGGTCCCGACGTCTGAGTGAGAACCGATAACCAAGCCGGTGAAGCACGGACCGGACTCGCCTCTCAGGCCCGGTATCTTTGCCTTTGATACGGCTCATGTTCCAGCTTCGTTGTTCAGCCGTAAGTCTGTCCATTCGCCCAATCCCGGCCCGGCGGTGATTTGCTAACAACTCTAAAATTTGGGGGATTCTTACGAAACTCTATCAAAAACAACTCTCGGCTGTCAGCGCAAATATCTGAAGGACTTGGGCTTGGATTTCGTCTCCGCATAACACCGCTTCGGAGGAAAATCACTGATGAACAAACAGCCGCGTCGAAAAGGATTCGGATTGAGTACACTGGGCTGGTGTTGCCTAACCTAATATGTGATCTCTTTCACCACTTTGCGAGGGTCCTTGTCATCGCGCAGCGCCACGAATTTCGCATGGCGCAAGTGATTCGCGCCAGTCCATTCCAGAAAATCGATGCGCACGACGGTTTCCGGCCTCACCCAGATGCACTCCTTCATCTTCTCCGCCGTGAGGCCTTGGCCCCATCGTCCTGGCTCAGTTTCCGGTAGGTTTATGAAAGGGCATTTCGCGATTTTCAAGCGTCCGATCTTCTCAAACACATCGCGTCTGGTCCTGGGAACGAAACCGGCACGGACACGCGCAGCATAGACAATCTCTTTGCCGCGATAAAAGCCCACAACCACCGAATCAACCCCGAGGTGGCCGGGTATATAGCCGCCGACCACGAACTCCTGTCCAAGGTTGATGCGATATTTCATCCAGAGGCCCGTTCTCCTTCCGGGCTGGTAGACGCTGTCGGCGCGCTTGGCTATTAGCCCTTCGACTCCGTGTGTCTTCGCAAACTTCAGCATCTCCGTTGCGCTGCGATCGGACACCGCTGACAATGCGACATGCTGGTTCGGTTTTATGACCTCGCCGAGAATTCTGCGGCGCTCGGAAAGCGGCAGACGGATCAGGTTGTGATTTTCATGCACAAGAATGTCAAAAAGGTAGTAGATGATCTGTGTTTCCGCAGACCGAAACTTCTGCAGAAGATAGAAGTCAGCATGCCCGTTTGGCCCAAGGGCTACGATTTCCCCGTCGATGACAGTGCCTGCGGGCAAATGCTCCAAAGCCTTGGCGATGTAGCCAAATCGATCATTCAGCACCTTCCGCCGGCGAGAATAGAGAGTAACCTCTTTTTCGCCCCGGACTGCCTCAAGCCGGTACCCATCGAGCTTTAGCTCGTACGTCCATTCCGGACCCTCGGGGAGCTTTGAGACAGGTAGACAATCCATCGTTTCGATGAAGCCTGCGCCGTTTCTTTGAGCCATTACCTAAAGTCCATTCGAACGGAAGAATTCAAAACATTCCCAGCTGCCCGCTCTCATCTGTTTTCGGTTTGCGTCCGGTTTTTTCGGCGCCCGCGGGCTTCTCGGGAGGGTCATCTTCCTTAATAGCTTCGCAGAGTGAGGGCCCATTGTTTTTCACGTTGTTAACGCGACGGTCGACCCGCCATGCCTTCATTTTGTCTGAATCAAATGGACGGATGAGATCAATGGGCGGCTGTTCTTCGCTGCCAGGCTCAAGCCACCGCTGATAATCCTGCCGCCTGATGATGACGGGCATGCGGTCGTGTCCGGTCTTTTCGACGACCAGTTCATTCGGTTCCGTGGTGATGATTGCGAACGTATCCATCGCCGATTTTCCATCAGGAGAGCGCCAGTGCCGGTAAACGCCCGCGAGCGCGAAAGGCTCGCCATCTTTCATCCCGAATAGCCAGGGCAGCCTGGTCTTGGGATCTAGGCGGCGCCATTCGACGAACGAATCGATTGGAACAAGGCAGCGGCTATGCAGGAAGGCATGGCGCCATACGTTGCTGTCGAGCAGCGTTTCGCCCTTGGCGTTGATGGTATCGAGTCGGAATTTCTTCGGGTCGGTGACGTAGGGTGGCAGAAAGCGCCAGAACATCATCTGCAAAAGGCGCGTGCCTCCCGCCTGATCCCAGACGATGACCGGCTGCATGGATTGCGGCGCGGCGTTGTAATCGGGAGCGAACTCAACCGCCAGGCCATCGACATTGCCGAGGTGAAAGGCTTCGGCAATCTTCTGCTTGTCGCTTCGCCTCTGGTAGCGGCCGCACATCTATCAAGCCTATATTCTTCGGGCATCATTTCCACAATCGGGCCGCCATTTCCACACTACAAAATGTTTGCAAGTGCCTTGTATTCGAGGGTTTCGCGCTTACTATCAAAACCAACGGAAGAGAAATCTTCCAGAAGAAGAAAGCGGAAAACGGCAAAATCGAGAAACCCCGGCAACGGGACTCAGGGCATTCGGGAAACCGGATGACCAAGATGGAACCGAGGAAGCTTTTGCGACGGATGTGATCACGGAAGAGCACGGGGAAGCGGGCGCGAGTTCGCAGGTCCCGAAGAAATCCGGGATGACGATGCCGTGATCAGGTTGCCGAACCGGATCTTCGAGAAATCGGACAGGTGGAGGGCGATTTCTCGCAAGAGAAATCGCCCTTTCGCTTTGATATTCATCGATTTTTGAGTTTCTGGTACTGCTCCTCGGTCAGAAGCAGCCAGATGCCTCCTCGTCCATTCTCAATCCCATGGTCCAATGCCTGCCGCCCTTCGAGGTTGATGTTGTAGCCACCACGCTCTGCAGTCTCGATAACCTTTTGCGAACTGCTGAGATTTAGCTTTTTCGGGAGCGGGGTCTTGAGGTCTGCCTCAAGAAACTGGCAATGCCAGCCATCGCGCAGCATGAAATACATATAGACGCGCCGGCAACCGATCTGCGACAGGCAGCGGGCGCAATACTTTTCGCCCGGACTATGCGGAGGCGGTACTGAAGACTTGCAACTGCAGCAGATTTTACCCGCCAAGCGCCTGCGGGTGGTCGAGGACCGTTCGCTGCTCATGGGAAGAGTATAGGCGAAGATTAGACGAATATGGTTTGTGAATTTTCTCAATCCGCAATTGTGCAAGCATTGGAAGAGTGCCTTCCTCAGGTTCACGGCCTTATAGCGGGCGATGACGCAGGAAGACCCTGGCCACAGAAGGCCCGCACCATCCGAGCCAAGGTGAAGGGAGGCGAGGGATATACACCACCCGAACCGCTCACGCACCAAGGACTGGCCGACCTGCATCCGACGCTTTCGAGAGCGATCCGCCCCCATTGCTCTTGGCGCGAAAGGACCACTTTCACGCAGGACAATCAGGCCACGACGCTGATTCTCGGCCGATTACATGCTTACAAGGACTTAGGGAGCCACCTGGGTCTTGTGAGTTATTGAAAATCCCACTGTTGAGTCTATGCCATGGAAGAGGTCGTCGGGTTAGATTCGGTCAAGCATTACAGTGTAATTTAGCTGCTTTTTAGATGTAAATTAGTGTATATTTAGACTTGCAGGGGGTTCCAATGGCAACCGTTCCAGCATCTCGCCCTGATCTTGCAGCGCATCGTGAAGCGCTCCGGCTCCCCATTTCGGAGATCGTCAAGCAGCTCGTCGGCCTCATCGGCCGCAAGCTCACCGCCTACGTCGGCGGTGTCCGGGACGTGCGCGCCGTCGATCGGTGGATGAACGGAAGCGAGCTTTACGGCGATGCCGAACAACGTCTGAGGTTTGCCTTCCAGTTGGTCCGGATGCTCGCCGAAAAAGAGGATCCCACTGTGATCCAATCCTGGCTAACCGGCCTGAACCCTGAACTCGGTGACCGGGTCCCGCTTCGGTTGATGAGAGAGAACGATCTGGAGACAGTCGCGCCGGAGATCATGGGAGCCGCGCGAGCTTTCCTCGTTGGCGGTTAGGAGCGAATTGAATGAATCTCGAATCGAAGCGGCCCCCAAGGCCGCTTTTCCGCGTCGGCAGGGATGACGACGCTTGGGCGGTTCCTGATTGGGCCTATGCCAAGGAAGATGGAACCTTCGGAAATCGTTTCGACGACCCCATGCGTGTTTATAGGGTTCTGTACGCGTCTTCGCAACGGCTGGGATGCTTCATCGAAACCCTGGCACGTTTCCGCGTAGACGTCTCTTTCGTCGCAGACCTGGCACTCATGGAGAACGGCGAGGATGACTTTACGGCGTTCGGCACGGTCCGCAAAGCGTGGATCAAAGGCCGCTGCATTGGCAGCGCAAATGTCGAAGGCGAATATGCGGACATCTATGCCCTCGTATGGGTCAGTCATCTCAGATTGGCTCTGGCCGGGATTGCGGTGAAACTCGGGATGGAGGACATCGACTTAAGTTCACTTGAACGGGCCGAACCCCGACAGCTGACACAGCAGGCCGGCCGGATCGCATTCGAGCTCGGATACGCGGGTGTCTTCTATCACTCCCGCTACGGCCACTCAATTGAGAACTGGGCAATCTTCGAAGACTGGACCATGGCTGAACGGTTCCCGATTCATCAGCCCAACTCGCGAAAAGTGGCTGAAGACGATCCGGACTTGCTCGAAGCCCTGCGAATCCTTGGGCTAGTCATCGGTGACTGACTGTCCAACCCCAAACCAACCCCAAATACCATTACCCTGATCCTATTTACAGCTCCTTAGCACTCTTTGCGACTCCCAACCACACTGTCCAACTCGTTGAAACTACGTAGATTACATCACTCATAACCCAAAGGTCGCTGGTTCAAATCCAGCCCCCGCAACCACTTAGCCGATTGGCCAACCCCAGTTAACCCCAAATAACAGCACTCGCCAAACGCCGAGGGTTTCTGGTGCGTTTGCAGGGTCCTCATGGTTATGCGATCCGCAGCGCCATTTTGACGACTTTGCTGTTCGCCTCCCGATGGCAGCCTAGCTGCCGCCCGCGCTACAGGGATCATCACCAGACAGCAGTTGGCCGATGCGCTGGCTGACTCCATCGAGCGCTACGATTAGTCTTAAAGTCTGCTCCTGACTATCCATCCCATAGACCGGAGCTCGCCTGCATGCAAGTTGTTGAGGCGCTCATTACACGTCAAAGTGTCTTTGAGAGCTCCCCTTTATTCTGTGGCACCACTCACCTGCGTGGTGCTGAGCGCGCCAACGGCACCAGTCCTCATGGGCTCTGAGGGTATCGAAGGTGAAGCAGCTGCCATTCATCTCCGTGTAGTCCAGTCGGACGCTTCCGCGGCTCGACATCTGGCTCTCGTTAAGATTGGACATGTCATCGGCATCTATCCCACTGTAAGTCCAGATGACGCTCACGATTGGAATGTCGGTTGGCGTATTCAGGATGGCGGAGGTGCCGAAGATCGCGATGAGCGCCGCGACAATGACAAAGGTATAAGGCCGCTGCAGCGCAAAGCGAACAATCCACATAAGCGCGCTCCTTGTTTACCGTCCTGGAGCAGGCTATGCTGCTTACTGCTCCAAAAGAGTCAATCTGCGTCTGTCAGCTCACATCTCTTCGTGAGACCTCACCCGAGCGACTATTGCCCGATTGCTGTGCGTTCAACGCCTCACCGAAGACATTCAAAAGCCCCACAGCCGTCGCCAGTCCACGCCGCGCGTCCTTTGACGTCGCCTGTTTGCCAATGGCCAGCAGCGAAGGAGTTTCCTTTCCGGCATTCGATATCACAGCGTGAAGCTTGTCCGGATCAATCGAGTTCAACAGGTTGGCAAAGATGAGCCCCGTGCGCAGCGCATTCACTACCTCTTTCGAGCTGATGAGCTCCGCGACCTTGTCCACCACCGTGTCACCGGCGCTCAGCAGGCCGTTGAGAAGGTCGATCATGCCTTTTTCGTGCAGTCGCTGCAACAGATCGTAAGTAGCAAGCACCGCTTCTGCATGCTCGACCGGAGCTTGTTCTACCTTGCGGATGAGGTCCTCACGCGAGTTGCGCGGTGTAAATACCCGGAAATCGACAGCCTTGGCCATTGAATGCCCGCCTTCCTTTGATTTATCGCTGCGGTTGAATCTGAACCAATCCGTTCGTGCCGGGCATGCGGTAATCCGCGCGCTTCCATTTGCGCTCGACTTCGACGCCGCTTTGTGGCGTCGGCCTGCCCGAGTAGCGGAAGTTCAGCGGCTTGAGCGGGTTGGTCCCCTGATCGGGAAGCACCTTGATCTTCACTGCGGTCTCTTTGTATGCGGGAGTATTGGTGG
>Ga0335072_10003358_pt1 | contig 24163 bp, 19 predicted proteins | sample Lox_Sample_21_FD_206725 | JGI IMG/M metagenome (GOLD analysis project Ga0335072, IMG submission 206725) | Soil microbial communities from Loxahatchee National Wildlife Refuge, Florida, United States - Lox_Sample_2.1 | ecosystem: Environmental > Terrestrial > Soil > Wetlands | place: USA... | reverse complement strand
GCACCGCGTTCATCGACCGCCGCCGCCGTCCGTTCGGCGCCACGCCGCACCAGCCCGACCTGATCGCGCCCAGCATGACCGAACTCGCGGCGTTGCTGGCCTGACTGCCCCTCTGCTCGCGATATGACGTAGTGGCGGCGCCTTTGGGCTGATGGCGGACGGACGGGGGATGAGATGATTCCGTGATGGCCGGATGTGATGATGCTCACATGGTCGTCCCACCCCGGGCTACCCCCGCCTCTGCCCTCAGCACCGAGCTCCGCCTCATACCACGCGGGCTATCGTGCCCTGTAAGCGGCCGTTCCCGCCGCGCTTGCGGATACAACCATAACGTGTTAGAACATAAGAAGAACAATCATTTGATGCCAGGACCATTCCCTCATGACGACCGCTGCGCAATTTCCCTTCGCATCTGAAACGCCGCCTGCTCCGCCCGCGGCGCCCCCAGCACCTGCGTTTCTCGCCGCCGGGCAACGCCGTCTCAGCCAACGCGCCGGCGTCTCACGTACAACGAAACGAGACGCCAGAGAGACGCGCCCAGCGGTCAGAGGTCCCATCGGCAATACCCCATGCCCAGCGGAGACTTCCCTGCAAAGGCGCCCCACTGCCAGGCCAGACCCGTCTCACCCCGCCGGTCCCAGTCTCACGTGCAACGAAACGAGACACTGCCGAGACACGCCCCGCGGGAACACACGCAGCGGGAACACACGCAGCGGGAACACACGCAGCGGGAACACACGCAGCGAGAACACACGCAGCGGGAACACACGCAGCGCGACCAACCCCATGTCCAACGCAAAGCCCTGCAGGATGCACCAGGCGGCGGACAGCGGCTGTCTCAGGCACGACACCGGCGTCTCCCCTGCAACGAATCGAGACGCAAATGGGATTCCCCCCAGCGGGCGTTACACCGGCATGCATCACCCTATGCCCAGCGGTGTCCCAGCCCGTATCGACGCCGCCGCGTTGGACTGACCGTGGTTCCCCGCTTTGCCTCGGCGGACGCAGCACGCGTTTGACCAGCCGCAAATATCTGACTAAGGTCAGAGATATGGACCCAGCCTCCATCCCATTGATCCGCGCCTTCAACCGCACCGCCGCGGAGCGCATCGGTGTGCTGACAGACCAGTTCCTCGGCCGCGCGCGTCCGTTAGGCGAAACGCGTGCGCTGTGGGAGATCGGGCCGGGGGGCTTGGAGGTGCGCGTGCTGCGGGCGCGGCTGGCGCTGGATTCGGGCTACGCCAGCCGCGTGCTGCGCGCGCTGGAAAGGCAGGGTCTGGTCGCCGTCGCGGCAAGCCCCGACGATAAGCGGGTTCGTTGCGCACGGCTGACGGAAGCGGGGCTTGCCGAATATGCGGAGATCAACCGGCTCTCCGATGGAGTGGCGGAGAGCTTTCTGGCGCCGCTGAACGAGCGCCAGCGAGTCCGGCTGGTCGCGGCGATGACCGAGGTGGAACGCCTGCTACGGGCCTCCATGGTCGTGCTGGAGGTGGAGCATCCGGCCACGCCCGACGCGCAACGCGGACTGACCCGCTATTTCGCCGAGCTGAACGAGCGGTTCGAGACAGGCTTCGATGCGGCGGAGGCGCTGGAAGCGGCGCAGCACGATCTGGCCCCGCCGGCCGGCATGTTGCTGGTGGCTCGGCTGCGCGGAGAGCCGATCGGGTGCGGTGGGTTGATCCTGTATCCCGACGCGCCGCTGATAAAACGCATGTGGGTCGCGCCAGAGGCCCGTGGCCTCGGCCTGGGCCGGCGATTGCTCGGCGAGTTGGAACGCCTGGCGCGGGAGGCTGGCGCGCGTGTGATCCGGCTGGATACCAATCGTGTGCTGGCGGAGGCGATCACGCTGTATCGCAGTGCGGGGTATCAGGAGGTGCCGCGGTTCAGCGATGAACGCTATGCGCATCATTGGTTTGAGAAGGCGTTGTAGAGGGAAAAGTGCGCTGCTTCGGCAAGCGCGCCCCCCTGTCCAATGAAAGCGGTGAGAGCAGAGATGGCGATGTTGATCTTCGAATTACGACGGCGGCCTCATTGCCGACCCATGTCCCCTTTCATTTGTCAGCACCCGGCAAACGACTGATCCAACAAGGTACCCCCGCCAGCATTTTGGAAAGCCACGTGGCCGAGGGCGACTTGGTGCGGGCGGCAACAAGTGCCGGCGACGTCCGACCAGGCGGCCCGTCGGGTGGGTTCATATTTGGTTAAGTATTACGTGCAATACTGTGCCTGCCACGGAAAAAGTCGTGTGCCCAGTTACCCTACGGATACAGGCTATGTCCGGGCTTTCAGCCGATCATGATGATTCCGCCCGGCCGCCGATATGTGGGCCCATGGCAAACAGGAATCGCGTCCGGCGGCTCACGCTGATCCTGTTCGGCATGCTCGCCCCGGTGGTCGGCGCGAACGCGCATACCGCGGCGGAGGTGCAAGCGCTTACCGAACGTGCTGTCGCGCATATCCACGATGTCGGGCGCGAGCAGGCGTTTGCCGATTTCACCCGTCCCGATCGCGGGTTCGTTGACGGTGAGCTCTATATCTATTGCCAGGACGTGAGCGGTGTCGTGCTTGCGCATGGCGGCAACCCGATGCTTGTGGGCCGCAACATGGCGGATGTCCGAGGCCCGGACGAGCGGCTCGCGAATGTCGAGATCAACAGGCTCGGCCTCTCCAAGGGCAGTGGCTGGCTCGAGTTCCGTTGGCCCAACCCGGCAACCAGGCGCATCGAGCTGAAGGTCGCCTATGTCATGAAAGTGGATGACCGCACTGTGTGTGGGTCGGGCTATTACAAGGGCAACGCGCCGTGACGCGCGGGCCGCTTGCCACTCTGCTTGGCGTTGGCCTTCTCGCCGCCGCGCTGCAGCCGGCTTTGGCGCATTCACCAGAAGAGGTTCAGGCCCTCGTCGAGCGGGCCGCCGACTATATCAGGGAACATGGCCAGCAGCAGGCCTTTGCCGATTTCAACCGGCCGGATGGCGGCTTCGTGGACGGCGAGCTGTATATATTCTGCAACGACATCTCCGGCGTGCAACTGGCAAATGGCGGCAATCCAAAGATGGTCGGAAAGAACCTCTCCGGCCTCCGCGACTTTGAGGGACGTCTGACGACGGCCGATATAAACCGTATCGGGCAGACGGTTGGGCATGGATGGTACGAGTATCTTTGGCCCAATCCTGCCAAAGGACGCATCGAGCGTAAAACCACTTACGTGCTTCGAATCGACGACCGGACAGTCTGTGCGAGCGGCTACTTCAAACCGGACCAGCGATAATGGTTACGGCGGACAAGCGGGTGCAACCTGAGGCGACCGGCGACGCATGTCCGCACCACCCGGCGATGCGCCACGTCGTCCTTGGCAACCTGTCGCTCGCTCGCAAGGTCGCACTGATCCCCGCATTGACCCTGCTCCTGCTGGGCTTGATGCTGACGGTTGCGACGCGAATGGGAGAGCGAAACACCGGTGCGTTACGCGCCCTGGACCGCGATGTGTTCGAGCCGCTCAATCTGGCCCAGACGCTGAAGGACGAAATCACGCTTCTGCATACGCGTATCTTTGCGCTGCTGTCGATCGGAATCAATGAAACCAATCCGGCGGCCCAGAAGGCCAGCGCAGAAGCCGTTCTTCTGCGCCTGGAAGCGGAGAAGGCGAACTTCAACCGGCTCATAGCCGCGAACTCGGCGGTTCCCCCTGTGGTTGCTTCCCGTTTGCGGAAGGAATTCGACGAGTACGCCAACCGGGCGGGAGACACCGTCAGATTTGCCGCGTACGACGCAAGCTACGGTGCCCTGCTCGCCGGCGTCACAGGTGACAAGTTCGATCGTATGCGCGCCGATCTCGATGCCCTGGTTCATTCGCTGGCCCAGCGTCGTACTGCGCTGGTGTCCGACGCTGTGGCCAACAGCCTCACTGCACAAAAAACACTTCTCGGACTCGGACTCGGCGCCACCATGCTGGTCTTGCTCGGCTCGGCGGTCGTCGGCCGTAGCATCGCCCGTCCGGTGCAGCGTTTGACGGTGATGATGAAGCAGCTCGCCACGGGTGATACCGATACCCCGGTACCCGGCGCCGAACGCGGCGACGAACTCGGCGCCATGGCACACGCGGTCGAGGTTTTCCGCGCCAATCTCATTGCGCGCCGACAGGCCGAGGTCACCTTGCAGCACACCAATCTTCAATTCGATGCCGCACTAAGCAGCATGTTGCAAGGCATGATTGTGTGGAGCGTGGACCAGCGGGTACAACTGGTAAATCGACGCTTCTATGCGATGACCGGCATGCCGGAAGACTGCCTGACGCCGGGCATGCCGGTGCGCGAGGCGATTGGTGTCAGCTTCGCACACGGACTGCATCCCGGCGAAACCCTTGACGGTGTCTGCGAAAAGGTCAGTTTGCTGCTGGCCGCGCGACGCTCGGCGCAATTCCAGATGGAGATGCGGCCGGGCCAGCACATGCAGATCGCCATCGAGCCAATGACCGATGGCGGCGCCGTGGCGACATTCGAGGACATAACGGAGAAGCGACAGTCCGAGGCGCAGATCGCGTTCATGGCACGGCATGATGCGCTGACCGGATTGCCGAACCGTGTGATGTTCCAGGAACATCTGGCGGCGATGCTTGGCCATGGCGGGGACAGCCAACCGTTTGCCGTCATGTGTCTTGATCTCGATCACTTCAAGGAGGTCAACGACACGTTGGGCCACCCGGTTGGTGACGAGTTGCTGCGGCTCGTCGCCGCGCGTCTGCGCCAGTGCGTACGCGAAACCGACCTGATTGCGCGGCTGGGCGGCGATGAGTTCGCCGTCGTCGTGGCGAGCCGGACCGACGGTTTGGCACTTGCGACAGCGCTCGCGCACCGGCTCGTGGCGTCGATCGGCGCCCCGTACGACGTGAAAGGCCACAACATCGTCATTGGGACCAGCATCGGCATTGCCGTGTCCGAACCAGGGCTCTCGGGCGCTGATCTGTTGAAGCGGGCCGACGTCTCGCTCTACAAGGCGAAGGAGGAGCGGGGCACTTTCGTTTTCTTTGAAGCCGGAATGGACGAACAGCTTCGGGCGCGCCTCGGCCTGGAAGCAGACCTGCGGATCGCCCTGCTTCGCGGCGAGTTCGAGCTGAACTACCAGCCGCTCTATAACCTGATCGAGGATCGCGTTACGGCGTTCGAGGCGCTGATCCGTTGGAACAGTCCAACCCGCGGACGTGTGTCGCCTGAGCATTTCATTCCGCTAGCAGAGCAGACGGGACTGATCATACCGATTGGCGAGTGGGTGTTGCGCACCGCATGCACCGAGGCGGCGAACTGGCCGGATCACGTCCGTGTGGCGGTGAACCTCTCGCCCATCCAGACCAGGCACAAGAATCTCGTGACGCTTGTGCGCGCGACGCTTGAGCAAACCGGTCTGCCGGCACGGCGGCTGGAACTGGAGATCACCGAGACCGTACTGCTGCAGGACACCGAGGCGGTGATGACGATGCTGCAGAGCCTGCACAACATGTCGGTGAGGGTGTCGATGGACGATTTCGGCACGGGCTATTCGTCGTTGAGTTATCTGCGCCGGTTTCCGTTCGACAAGATCAAGATCGACCGTTCCTTCATCGGCGACCTTTGCGGCGCAGCGGACGGACCCGACAGCATTGACGGAACGCCGGACGCACTTACCGCCGCGGCGAGCAGTGCCTCAAAGATCGTACGTGCCATTGTCGGCCTCGGGGCTAATCTTGGGATCTCGACGACTGCCGAAGGGGTTGAGACGGCACAGCAGTTCGCCCAGGTGCGGCAGAAGGGCTGCACCGAGGTGCAGGGTTATTTCATCAGTCCACCGCGGCCCGCCAGCGAGGTACCGGATTTGTTGCTGCGGCTGGATAACACCTTGCCGGCGATCGCCCAACGCCGAGACAACCCACCACAGCTTGCAGCATGACCGGCGCGGGCCGAATTGCTTGCGCAGGCGCGCAACGGAGACATGTTGGAGCACCGGCCGCAGCACGGTTGCAGTGCCCCCCAACAAAACAGATTTACCCGGCGAGGCAGATTTTATGGGGAACGCCCCTGGCTCAGGCCGTAGCGGGAACCGCAACCGCATTACCCTCCTCGAATCTTGCCCGCCGCTTGTACCACCCGTTCTCCCGTCACCGGTGTCTCATTCACCTCTCCCTCCACCCGCGCCGAGGCAAACGCATCCCGCACCGCATTGGCAATCGCCGCAGGAGGCGCCACGGCGCCGCCCTCACCCATACCTTTCATGCCGTATTCCGTCGCCGTCGCCGCCGTGTGCAAATGCCCGATCTTGATCGCCGGCAACTCGCCCGCCCATGGCAGGTGATAATCCAGCAACGTCGCGGCCAACGGCTGTCCCTCCGCATCATACGGGATTGCCTCGCACAACGCTGTTCCGATCCCCTGCACCACGCCGCCGCGGATCTGCCCCTCCACCAGCATCGGATTGACCATCGTCCCGCAATCCTCGGCCACCGCGAAATCGAGCAAATCGACCGCACCAGTTTCCACATCCACCGCCACCACGGCGCCATGCGTCGCGTACGAATACACGCCCGTGCTCACCGAGGGCTCGTAGGTCGCCACCGCCTCAAGCAATGGTTCGATCCCCGGCGGCAACTCGTGCATCCGCAGATGCGCCACCGCGGCGATCTCGGCGATCGAAACCTCGCCGACCGGCCCTACCACCGACCCGCGCTCGCACCGAGCCTCCGCCGGATCGCATTGCAACAAATGGGCACCGATCCGCACCAGCTTCTCGCGCAGCACCCGCGAGGCCCGCGCCACCGCCCCGCCCGACATCACCATGCTGCGCGAGGCGAATGTGCCGAAGCCGAACGCCGTGCTCTCGGTATCGCCATGCCGCACCGCGACGCGCGACGGATCGATCCCCAGTTCCTCGCATGCGATCTGCGACAGCGCGGTCTCCAGCCCCTGCCCATGCGACTGGATACCGACCATCAGCACCACGCCACCATCGGGCAAGATGCGTGCGGTGCAGCTTTCAAATCCCGGAATGACGGAAGCGCCCCGCTGCGCGAACTCCGCCGCGCCATGCGCCGTTTGCTCGGTAAAGCTCGCAAACCCGATGCCGATCAGCCGCCCGTCTTGCTCGCCACGCCGCTGCCTTTCGCGCACATCAGGCAGATCCAGCAGCGAGGCGCACAACCGCACGCTGGCCGGATAGTCGCCGTTGTCGTAGCGCATGCCCGTCGCCGATACGTACGGCATTTGCTCTGGCCGGATCATGTTATCGATCCGCACTTCCACAGGATCTCGGCCAACCGCGCGGGCGACTTCGTCGATCGTGCGTTCGATGGCAAAGCATGCGCCCGGCCGGCCGACGCCACGATACGGGCCCATCGGCGCCTTGTTGGTCGCCACCGTCCAGGTGCGCGCACGATAATGCGGGATCGTGTAGGGGCCCGGCAGACAGCGCGCCGCCATGTTGGCTTCCTGATACGGACCTTGCGGCCACAGCCCATAGGCACCGGCGTCGACGGTGATGTCGCAATCGATGCCCAGGATGTGCCCGGCTGCATCGGCATAGGCCGTAACAACGTAATGGTGGTCGCGGCTATGCGCGGCCGTCAGCAGATGTTCGTTGCGGTCCTCGATCCAGCGCACGGGATGGTCCAGCTTCATCGCCAGCGCCGCCAGCACCAATTCCTCCGGATACAGCCGCGCCTTCGGTCCGAAGCCGCCGCCCACATCGGGCGCCACCACGCGGATGCGGCATTGCTCCATCCCCAGCAGTTGGCCCAACGCAACACGCATTGTATGCGGCGTCTGGGTAGAGGCGTACACCACCACCTCGTCGAGCCGGTGGTCGCGGCACGCGAGCACGCCGCGGCACTCCATCGGGGCACCGGACTGGCGGTGCATGCGATATTCGCGCCGCACGGTCACGGCGGCGGCGCGCATGGCAACGTCGATGTCGCCCGCCGCAACGGTCCGCTCCTGGAATAGATTGTCGCCGAAGGAGTCGTGAACCAGGGGGGAACTGGCAGCGCGCTGGCGAACCGCATCCACCACGGCAGGCAGCGGCTGGTAGTCCACCGCCACGGCTGCGGCGGCGTCCAAGGCTTCGGCGCGCGTCGGGCCCATGCAGGCCGCAACCGCTTCGCCGACGAAGCGCACCTTGTCCGTCGCCAGCACCGGCCAGGCGGGCGAGCGCGCCCCGGCTGCCTGCGTCACCACACGGATCGGCTTCACGTCGGGAAGATCGGCCGCGGTGAAGACGCGTGCCCGCAGGTTGGGCGGCACAGTGATCGACCGGACCATAGCGTGGGCATGCGGGCTGCGCAGGAACACCACCTCCTGCGTGCCGCGCAGCTCGATATCGGCGACGAACTGGCCGCGCCCACGCAGGTGTCGGTCATCCTCCTTCCGACGCAACGATGCGCCGATGCCGCGGTGTTCGCCCGTCGCTCCATCTGGCATGGCCCGCCTCCCCGGCTTCCTCGGCGGCGACTATCGCACAGCGTCCGGGTTTTTCGCGATCCTGCCGCTGCGGCCATAACGTCCGGACGACCCCGGGCCTTAACAGGCCCGACCAATGCGGCCGTCCCCGCGGATATCGCGTGGCTGTAGCCGACCGCGGCTCAATTCCAGGGCAGGCTGCCTATCGTTGTGCCGCCGTAGGCGGCTCGCCGGCGCCGAAGACGACAGGCAACCGTCCAATGTTCGCGTACCCCGCAACTGCGTTGGGAGTTCTTTGCATTTCTTTGGCACCTGGGGCAGGCTGCGCCGCCGGTCTGGGGACGGCGATCACACAGCAAAAACGGGGCAATTTAGACGATGCATCGTCGGAAATCTCGCGGCATGGCGCTTGCACTGCCGGCCTTCGCATCCATCCGGCAGGACCTGCCCTAGACCATGTTCGCGTACACCGTCCGCCGCATCCTCACCACCATCCCCGTGATGCTGGTGGTTGCCCTCTTCGTCTTCAGCTTGCTCTACATCGCGCCCGGCGATCCCGCCGCGATTATCGCCGGCGACCAAGCGACCCCCGCCGATGTGGAACGAATCCGTCAGTCGCTCGGCCTGAACCGACCCTTTCTGGAACGCTTCGGCGAGTGGCTGTGGCAGATCCTGCACGGCAACCTCGGCACCTCCATTTTCACCAACCTGCCGGTAGCCCACATGATCGCGCAGCGCATCGAGCCGACCCTGTCGCTGATGGTGCTGACGATCGTATTCTCCATCGTCGTTGCGATCCCGCTGGGCGTGGTGGCGGCGTGGAAACACGGTTCCTGGATCGACCGTGCCGTGATGCTGACGGCGGTGTTCGGCTTTTCCACGCCGGTGTTCGTCGTTGGTTACCTACTCGCCTATATCTTTGCGTTGCAGCTCGACTGGCTGCCCGTGCAGGGCTTTACCCCTATCAGCGACGGGCTATGGCCATTCCTGCGCACACTGATCCTGCCGACCATTGCGCTGGGATTGATCTATGTCGCGCTGCTGGCACGCATAACCCGCGCCACGATGCTCGACGTGCTGAACCAGGACTACGTGCGCACTGCCAAGGCCAAAGGGGTCGGCCAGACCGCTATTCTGTTCGTCCACGCATTGAAAAATGCGGCAGTGCCGATCACCACCATCGTCGGTAACGGCGTCGCACTCCTGATCGGTGGCGCCGTGGTGACGGAGAGCGTGTTCGCGATTCCCGGCCTGGGGCGGCTGACGGTCGATGCGATCCTGCGCCGCGACTACCCGGTGATCCAGGGCGTCGTGCTGTTGTTCAGCTTCACCTACGTGCTGGTAAATCTTGTCGTCGACCTGCTGTACACCGTGTTCGATCCGAGGATCCGCTATTGAATACAGTTCCGTCATGGCCGGGCTCGCCCCGGCCGTCTACCCGAACAGATCGGGCGAGCCTGCAGGCCGTTCGGTCGGCACGACAGTGCGTGGATGGCCGGGTCAAGCCCGGCCATGACGACAAGTTATGAGTACCATCACCACGCCGCACCGGGGCTATCCGGAGGCGCCCGCGCTGCCCGACGTGCTGCCGCCCGTGAAGCAGCGCGGCCGGGTCGGCACCTTCGCGCATCGCCATCCCACTATCGTGCTTGGCGGTACTCTGGTGGGGCTGATGATCGCCATCGCGATCTTTGCCCCATGGCTCGGCACGGTTGACCCCACCGCCATCGCGCCCGCCATGCGGCTGCGCGAGCCGTCGGCGCAATACTGGTTCGGCACCGACATGCTGGGCCGCGACATCTATTCGCGCGTCATCTACGGCTCACGCATCTCGCTGATCGTCGGTTTCTCCGTTGCGTTCTGCGCATCCGCGATGGGCACTCTGGTAGGCGTCGTCGCCGGCTTCATTCGCGCGCTGGACGCCGTCCTGATGCGAATCATGGACGGGCTGATGTCGATCCCGCCGCTATTGCTCGCGATTGCACTGATGGCACTGACGCGCGCCTCGGTGCACAACGTCGTCATCGCCATCAGCGTGTCCGAATTCCCACGCGTCTCCCGCCTGATCCGTGGCATCGTGCTGTCGCTGCGCGAGCAACCCTATGTCGAGGCGGCCATCGCCTCCGGCACACGCGTGCCGATGATCATCTGGCGCCACATCATTCCCAATACGCTGGCGCCGCTGATGGTGAACGCGACCTTCGTCTGCGCCTCGGCCATGATCACCGAGGCGATCCTGTCCTTCATCGGCGCCGGCACGCCGCCGACGATTCCAAGCTGGGGCAACATCATGGCGGAAGGCCGCGCCTTGTGGGAGATCAAGCCCTACGTGGTGTTCTTCCCCGCCGTGTTCCTCTGCATCACCGTGCTGGCGGTGAACCTGCTGGGCGACGGGTTGCGCGACGCGCTCGATCCGCGGCTGGCGAAGCGGCTCTGACACATGGCATTGCTCGAAGTCGAAAACCTGCAGACGCATTTCAATACGCCGGATGGCGTGGTGCGCGCGGTCGAGGGCGTGTCGCTGCATGTGAACGCGGGCGAGACTCTGGCGGTGGTGGGCGAGTCCGGCTGCGGCAAGTCGGTCACCGCGATGTCGATCCTGCGGCTGGTGCCGGAACCGCCGGGCAAAATCAAAGGCAGCATCCGATTCGAAGGCCGCGACCTGCTTGCGTTGTCAGAGCCGGAAATGCGGGACATCCGGGGCAATGCGATCTCGATGATTTTTCAGGAACCGATGACCAGCCTGAATCCCGTGTTGACGGTGGGGCGGCAGATCGGCGAGACGGTGCAGTTGCACCAGGGCCTGAACGCGCGGGATGCGGAAAAGAAGGCGATCGAGATGTTGACTCTGGTCGGCATCCCCGCGCCGACGCGGCGCGTGCGCGAATATCCGCACCAGTTGTCCGGCGGCATGCGGCAACGGGTGATGATCGCGATGGCTCTGGTGTGCAATCCCAAGCTGCTGATTGCGGACGAACCGACCACCGCGTTGGACGTTACGATTCAGGCGCAAATTCTCGATCTGATGCGCGATTTGAAGCAGCGGGTCGGCGCCGCGATCATGCTGATTACTCACGATCTCGGCGTGGTGGCGGAGATGGCCGAGCGCGTGGTGGTGATGTACGCCGGCCGCAAGGTGGAGGAAGCGCCCGTCGGCGAAATCTTCGCCCATCCGCTGCATCCCTACACCCGCGGGCTTCTTGGTGCGATACCGAAACTAGGATCGTCGCTCCATGATGGCGGGCGCGGCAAGCTGGCGGAGATCGCAGGCCTGGTGCCGAGCTTGCGGTCCCGGATCGTCGGCTGTCCGTTCGCGGGGCGGTGTCCGATGGCAACCGAACTGTGCCGCGAAGTGGCGCCGGCGTTCGAGCCCAAGGCGCCAGCACATCAGGCCGCATGCCATTATGCAGCGCAAGCGATGGTGCCGGCATGACACAGCTTCCCGTCATGGCCGGGCCTGACCAGGCCATTTACCCAAGCGTCATCGTGCACGGCATGTGGCGTCCCGATAAGCGGTGCGTAGATGGCCGGGTCAGGCCCGGCCATGACGAGGAACGCCAGGGATGACCCCGCGCCCCCTCCTCGAAGTCAACGGCCTGAAGAAACATTTTCCCATCCGCGGCGGTTTGCTCGGCCAGGAAACCGCCAAGGTCTATGCGGTCGACGGCGTCAGCTTCGACATCAACCGCGGCGAGACATTGTCCCTGGTCGGCGAATCGGGCTGCGGCAAATCCACCGTCGGCAAGGCGATCCTGCGTCTTTACCCGATCACTGAAGGCGAGGTGTACCTGGCCGGCGAGCGCATCGACAACATGCCCGCCGGCCGCCTTCGCCCGCTGCGCCGGCGCGTGCAGGTGGTGTTCCAGGACCCGTTCTCCAGCCTCAATCCGCGCATGAGGGTGCGTGACATCCTCGCCGAGCCGATCAGCAACTTCGGCCTCGTGCGCAACCGTGCCGAGATGGATCATCGCATCTCCGACCTAATCGACAAGGTGCACCTGCCACGCGATTCCGCCGGCCGCTATCCGCACGAATTCTCCGGCGGCCAGCGCCAGCGCATCGGCATCGCCCGCGCGCTGGCGCCCGGCGCGGATCTCATCATCTGCGACGAGGCGGTTTCCGCACTGGATGTTTCGGTGAAGGCGCAGATCGTCAACCTGCTGATCGATCTCCAGGACGAGCTCGGCCTCGCGCTACTTTTCATCAGCCACGACCTGGCAACGGTAGAACACCTGACGAACCGCGTGGCCGTCATGTATCTCGGCAAGATCGTCGAACTGGCCGATCGGCGTACGCTGTTTGCGAAATCGCACCACCCGTATACGCGCGCATTGCTGTCGGCGGTGCCGGTCCCGGATCCTACTGCCAAGCGACAGCGTATCATCCTGAGCGGCGACGTTCCGAGCCCGATCCATCCGCCCAGCGGCTGCCGCTTCCACACGCGCTGCCCGTTCGTCTTCGATCGCTGCCGTGTGGAGGAACCGTTGCTGCGGCCGGTGGGTGGTGACGGGCATGTTTCAGCGTGCCACCTGGAGCATGTGCCGGGCGGACAGGTGGTGCCGATGGCGGCGTGAGCCGCGGCTTCGCGCACATTGCCCGGTGCCACGCTTGGTACGCGGGTCATGCCGTGCGTTCGGCGCGGTTGGCGGCAATGGAAGAATTGGAACCGCAGATGCACGCGGACGGGCCAGTGGCCGGCATGCTGTGCCGCGGCATGTTCCGCCGATCCGTCATGAGCCGTGGCGCTGGGGCGGCATTCCGGTTCTATCCGCTTGCAGAGCATCTTCTGCCGTCGCTATGCGCAAGGTATTGGCACGCCGCCGAGGCTAAGAGCGGCGGTGCTGATCGGTTGGTCGCTGCGGCTTGACGGTGGCACGAATCGGAACGCCGGGGCTCGGCCGCTTTCCGGCCCCGTTGCGTCAGTTTGTGGTGGTTGTTGCTCTCAGGCGGCGCGCTTCATCGCTGCGCGCCGCGGCGGGCCAGTGGCTGCTGCCGGCCGGGCGACACGTCTGTCCGATACCGGAACGACATGGCGCGGCCGGGCCAGGGCGCGCTGATCGCGGCGCAGATGGACCGCGTGCTCGCGGCGTTTGAATCCAGGACCGCGGTGCCGGTTCAGGCCACCGCCGGGAATCAGAGAAGCGCAGCACAAAATGATGGCGAGGAATGCCTGCGCTGAACAATCCTGCCCTGCAGGAGACGCGCAGGGTTGAGGCTCTTCCGCAGGAGATTGCGTCGTCGCTTCGCTTCTTGCAATGACATGGCAGGGGTTACTCCCGCGCCTCCGATGCCGGGTGCCGGGGTCCCGATGCTCATGGTGTGGTGACGGATCGTCCTCCAGCGCCTGCGGGGAAAATGCGGGGCTGGGCTGACTGTCTTCGAGCCACATCGCGGCGCTGGCCGCGTAACAGGCGATCGCGCTTGTCGCCGCGCCCCAGAACTCGGTCGTGCACATGATGGCGACAAGGCCGAGATCGCGGCGGATATCGCTAATGGTGCGGCCGATCGGACGGGCGAAGACTTCGGCCTCGATTTGCTCCGCCGTGGCCAGGTTCGCCGGATCGATCGGTGCGTCATGCTGCGCGCGCTCGGCCGCCAGGCGCGCGACCTGGGCGTCGAACGGTTCATCGCATGGGTCGGCGTCCGCGCTGGTTGCGGCGGTGGTGCCGAGCGGCGCCGGCGCCACGTCGCGGCCGGCGGCCGCTCGCATGAGCAACAGCGTTTCGAGCGCTGTGGCGCGCAGGATGGCGCGGTGGAGGTAAGCCTGGATAACGGGCAGCCGGTCGGTGCCGAACACGGCACGGAAGAGCCAAAAGCCTTCGCCGGCGGCGCGATGCTCGATGGTGGCGGCGATGTGGCGGCCGAAGTCGAGCAAGACGCGAACGACATAGAGGATCCGTGCGATGTTTTCGGGCATCGTGGGGCCGGCTCGATCTGCATCGGAGCAGGCGCCGGCCGGAGCGGTGAGCGCGTTATGGGTCATGGCGGACGGTTGCAGCGGTTGCCTTTCTTCCCGGGTTGAACAAAGCGACCGCCAGGTTAGTAGGATTAGCACAATATGTCAATATAAAAAACATGACCATGTCAGAAAACACACGTCCGCCGCGCCGACGGGTGGACCCGCGCAAGGACCTGGTTGGCGCGGAAATTCCTGAGTCGAAATGGACATCCCAAAGGTCCGAGCACCCGGCCAATGGCGGCAGAACACAGTCAGCGTCACGTCATCGCGTTGTCGACTCAGACCAATGGCGGCAATAATGCGGTACAGTGCCACCGCGCGAGGTGATTCCGGGCGAGTCTCCTACGTGACCGGGCAATGTTCCCGAGGCGCGAAGTTGGCTGGCATGTCCCGAACGTGCCGTTCGCATATCTGCGGGCACGCATGAGGTGCGGCGACGATGCGTCCGGCACACCCAGGGGGTGCCGGGTGTGCTGTGAGGCCAGCCCCCGATCTGATTTGCCTGCCTCTGGCCGGTCTCGCCGGACGAACGGATCAACATTCGGGACGTTGTCCCGCGCCCCAACTACCAGACTGATGGCACCATCGGCGCTTCGGGGAGACCTGCAACCTCCCACGCCTCTCTGCCGCCGCGGTACCAATAGACCTGGGTGTAACCGAGTGCCACGAGCCGTAGCGCGAGATTGCGGCCGCCGAAGCGTTCCGAACTCCAGCCGACCGCGACGATGACGCGCGTGCGATCGCCGCCGGTCAGTTCCGCCATTTTTCGGCGCAGACGATCTTGCATCGGATCTGCGACGCTGGTGCCCCAACCGGACTCCGCGAGGCCAACCGCGCCCGGCAATGACCTCCCTGAAAACGATTCCACCGTATCGACGATGATCGGGGCGCGACCCACCGCGGCGTGGAGATCAACAGCGAGCATGCATCGCGCGCGATGGAAGTTTGACGTCTGTATGACAGTCGTCACGGCCGTCATACAGCTAAGAGCCACCGGGCGGATTGCCATCCATCGACGTCAAATTCGATGAAGTCAGACAGCATTGTGATCTGCGTCACACATTCCAAAAGTCGTACGTGCCAAGTGTGATCCGATCGACGTCATAGCTCCCGACGCACCCATCGCGGTACTGATGCCTGGCTCGGGCTATGGGCTTTTCGTTTTCCAACCATAAAACCACGCTCTGGAGCAGCGCTCATGCTTGGACCGATTCTGGCTGCTGTCATTCCGGTTTTAGCCACCGCTGGACTCGGCTTTGCCTGGGTCCGTTCGGGCCGCCCATTCGAGAACGCAATGTTCACGCCGCTGGTCGTGGATATCGGAACGCCATGCCTGATCTTCGCCACCTTCGCCAGGACCACTATCGCGCCGGCGCAATTCGCGACGATCGCGCTCGCTTCGACGACGGCGATAGCGTGTTTCGCTTTGGTGGCCGCAGTCGTTCTGCCGCTGACCGGACTTCGGCTACGGACCTTTCTCCCCTCGCTGAGCTTCCCGAACAATGGAAACCTGGGGTTGCCGTTGGCGGCGTATGCCTTCGGGCAAGCAGGGCTCGGTTACGCGATCGTCTTTTATGCCATCTGCATGATCGGCCAGTTTACCGTGGGCCAGGCGATCGCCGCTGGCTCGGCAAACTGGCGAGGCATATTCAGGTTGCCGCTGATATACGCCGTCCTGCTCGGCGTTGGCGTCTCGGTCTGGCACGTGGCGTTGCCGCACTGGTTTACCAACACCATTGCGCTGATCGGCGGCATGACGATCCCGCTTATGCTGTTGATGCTGGGGGCTTCGCTTGCCCGGCTCCGTGTCATGATGATTTCCCAGGCGATGGCCCTGTCCGTTTTACGCATTGGCGCTGGCGCCTGTATCGGCCTTGTCATCGCTTCAATGTTTGAACTCGAGGCGACAGCGCGATCCGTGCTGATCATGCAATGTGCCATGCCGGTTGCTGTCTACAACTATCTCTTCGCCCAGAAGTGGAACAACCAGCCGGAGGAAGTAGCGAGCCTGGTGATCGTCTCTACCCTCGTATCCACCGTCACCGTGCCGGTACTGCTTCGCATCCTGATGTTTTGAGGGAGGATCGACCGATGAAGATTCCCGCGATACTGGTTGAGGGAGTTACCAACGCCGCGGTGACGGAGGACGGCCGCTACATGGCTCTCACATTGCGAGAGCCGTCCGGCATGTCGTTTACGCTCGGCGTTCCGGGCGAGGAGATTCCGCACCTTATCGATCGAACGGCCCGGGCGCTGAGCGACCGGGAACGGATCCTTCGACCTGACGGGAACGCGAAGTTCGTGGCCACCTGGTGGAACCTCATCCGACAGGGCGACGAAGGCAGCTTTGTCCTCTCACTCACCTTTGGCACAGGTGGTGCGCTGTCCTTTGTCATGACGGATGATATGGTGGCACGGCTGCAGGATACGCTGAGCTGCCTTGCCGGTTCGGCTGCGGCCAATGGGCCGTTGGAGTCCGAACCGGAAAGGCGTGAGGTGATGCGGACGAGGTCGTGAGGAAGACAACAGGACCGCGCCTGGATGACCGGCGCGATCGTGGCCGGGGTAATCGCGCTGATCCTGAAAGCGTTCGTCTGAACATGGGTCTCACCCGGACACAACAAAGAACAGTACCGCGATCGCCGCCCAGGCCAGCACCAGCGTCGACAGCGTATAGGCCGCATTCCACGCCGTGCTGACCGTCCAGGGCGACACCCGTGCCCAGCGCGCGGTCGTGATGGCCGAGGCCGACATCGGCGTCATGCCCACGCCCAGGCCCCAACCGAGCATGCAAGCGAACGCCAGCACCGCCGGCGGCACGCCGAACGCCGCGGGGTCCGGCAGCGCTGCGCCGATCAGGGCGACCACGGCCACCGGGTTCAGACCAAGCTGGCCGGTAGCGATCAGCAACACGGGCACCAGCAGCGGCACGGCGATTGGCGGCAGGTGCGCAAGCACGGGAGAAATGCCGCTGCCCGACAATGCACTGCCAACCGCGACACCCATGAAGCCGGAGCCGGCCAGCACGGTCGCCTCGCCGCGAAAATTCGGCACCCGATGCAGGAACCGAACAGTGCGGCGCTGTAACGCGGCACCCAATCGGGCTGGCGAGCGCGCTACCACGGCACGCGATTGCACCGCCACCCACGCGACGCCGACCAGCGGCACTACCAGAGTCACGCAGGTCACCAGGGAAATCCGCAACACCATGCTGCCGGCTTCCGCCAGAACCATGACGCCGGCCACCAGTGCGATGATGCGCAGGTGGATGCTCCAACGTTCCGAGGTTTCCGGGCGTGCGGCACCGGGCGTTGTGGCGCGCGCGGCGGAGATCCGGTCCTCCAGCCAGCCCAACGCCGCCATGCCCATCGAAACCACGAACGCCACCGGCAGCAAGAGCCGCATCGGCGCCGCCGGCACCGCGGTGGAGACCACGGCGGTCATCAGGTTGATCGGGTTCCAGCAATTCATCACGCAGAAGCCGCGATAGATCGCCATCAGCATCCGGCGGGTGCGCAGCGCCTGCACCTGGAGCAAGCCGCTCGCTGCCTCCAGCGTGTTGGCACGCATCACCATCGCCGCCAGCAATTCGATCGCGCCGTAGGACAGGATGATGCCGAACACGTGGCCGCCGGCGGTCAGCGCGGCGTAGCGTCGGCCGGGCGGCTGTGCCACCAGGTGGCGGCCGCAGCGCCGCACCAGGGGCGACGTTTCCGCGGCGTCGCGCAACGTGGTGAGGGCGAAGAAGAACGCGCCATAGGCCGCGCCGCGCCGCCAGCCGGCCAGGAACAAGGTGGCGGGGTCGGCGGCGTGCACCACGCCCAGCATGCCGATGCCGACCAGGGCGCAGAACAATATCTGCGCGTAACGGCGCTGATTGCGAAGTTCGAGCAAGAGGAACAGGAGCATGGCAATGCCGGCGGCGTCGCCGAGCGAGGGCAGGTGCAACAGGGCGTCGGCCAGTGTGGCGGCCCAGACAAAAGCATAGCACCACGCGCTGGGCGAGGCGGGCGCGGAACGGGCGACGGCGAATGACACCGGCGAGGATCTGGATGCCGTGGATGGACCGGCAGTGTGCGCCGGCGGAGGCAGTCTGGACAGGGGCCAGGGCGTTGCGCCACGCTCGCTGCATCGCCAGCCGCATCGCAAGGAACCGTCATGCTGTTCGATGTCGTCGGAACAACAAACGAAAACGTCTATAAATTGCTGGTCGCGACCATCGGGCCGCGGCCGATCGCCTGGGTCACCACGCAGGACGTGGATGGTACGCTGAACGCCGCACCGTTCTCGTTCTTCAATGCAATGTCGGGGAACCCGCCTGTGGTGGGGATCGGCATCGGCGGGCGCGGGCCGGGCGATGTAAAGGACACCGGGGGAAACATCCGCCGCACCGGCCAGTTCGTGGTGAACCTGGTCAGCTACAAGCTGGCGCAGCAGATGAACGTCACGGCGATCGACTTTCCAAAATCGGTGGACGAACTGGCGGAGGCGGGGCTGGCCACGGCGCCATCCGTGCGCGTAAAGCCACCGCGCATCGCGGAGGCGCCGGTTTCGATGGAATGCGAGCGGCTGGTGATCGTGGAAGTCGGCGTGGACCGTGCGGTGATCCTGGGGAAGGTGGTAGCGTTCCACGTCCAGGACGATTGCGTGCTGGACAAGGGCCGCTGCTATATCGATACGCCAAAACTGGATCTGATCGGGCGCATGCACGGCGCGGGCTGGTACGCGCGCACGACGGACCGCTTCGAGATGCCGCGTATCAATGTGAACGACTGGCCCCTGCGCAAGGCGGCAGAGTAGCGTCAAGAGCAGACCAATTCCAAAGTCGCCACCGGACCCGATGTAATCACCCGCCAGCACGGCGGGTGCTCATCGGAGTTCGCGCTTTGAGTACCCACCGGGCGGGTCGGCACAGCCGACGTTGCCAAGGCGCACAAGACTGCCAATGCCTTTGCCTGCCGCCTCGTGGTTCGCAGCCGGCAAATCTACCAAGGAAGGCAGAGACGCCGAGGACACTCAGGAGATTTTTTTGATGTGTTCTCGCGAGTTGCACTTGTTCCGACGCAGATCGACATTCGATTGCCGTGAACGCTGAATCCGGTGGACGAGGCAGTCATTATGACCGTCGGTATAAAGGCGCTTGATCAGCGGTGCGTAGATGGCCGGGTTAGGCCCGGCCATGACGATGGGACGTTACGCCGCCGTCCCGCCCACCGTCAGCCCCGCCATCTTCAGCGTCGGCTGCCCAACGCCCACGGGTACGCCCTGGCCGTTCTTGCCGCAGGTACCGATGCCCGGGTCCAGAGCCATATCGTTGCCGACCATCGTCACCTTGGTCAGTGCGTCCGGTCCGTTGCCGATCAGCGTCGCACCCTTGACCGGGGCGGTGACCTTGCCGTCCTCGATCAGGTAGGCCTCGGACGCCGAGAACACGAATTTTCCCGAGGTGATGTCCACCTGCCCACCGCCGAAATTCACCGCGTACAGCCCGCGCTTCACCGACCGGATCATCTCCTCCGGTGTCGCGCCACCGCCCAGCATCACGGTATTCGTCATGCGCGGCATCGGCGCATGGGCGTAGGACTGACGCCGGCCATTGCCGGTGGGCGCCATGCCCATCAGCCGTCCGTTCAGGCGGTCCTGCATGAAACCCACCAGGATGCCATCCTCGATCAGCACTGTGCGGCTCGACGGCGTGCCCTCGTCATCCACCGTCAGGCTACCGCGGCGGTCGGGCAGCGTCCCGTCATCCACCACTGTCACGCCCGGTACCGCGATCCGTTGCCCCATCAACCCGGCAAACGCCGAGGTCTTCTTGCGGTTGAAGTCGCCTTCCAGCCCGTGGCCGATGGCCTCGTGCAGCAGGATGCCGGGCCAGCCGGCACCCAGCACCACCTCCATCTCGCCCGCCGGGGCAGGCACGCTCTCGAGGTTCACCAGCGCCTGGCGCAACGCCTCATCCACCGCCGCGCGCCAGACCGCGGGATCGGTCACTCGCGCATAGCTGAAGCGTCCGCCAGTGCCATAGCTACCGGTTTCCCGGCGGCCGTCCTTCTCCACCATCACGGACACATTCAGCCGTACCAGCGGGCGCAGGTCGCCGACGCGCGTGCCGTCGGCACGCATGATCTGCACCGCCTGCCATTCGCCACCCAGCGAGGCCATCACCTGCTTCACCCGCTGATCCTTGCCGCGGGCATAGATGTCGATCTCCGACAACAGCGCCGTACGCGCCGGGAAATCTGCCGCGCCCAGCGGGTTCGCGTCGGAATACAGCCGCGCGTTGGTGGCGCGCGGCGGCTCGGCCGTCACACCGGAGTGGCCGGCCGCCACCGCCGCCACGCTGGCCGCTGCGCGGCGCAACGCAGGCTCCGACAGCTCGCCGGCATGGGCATAGCCGGTCGCCTCGCCCGCCACCGCGCGTAGGCCGAAGCCCAGCGATGTGTCGAACCCGGCGGCACGGATGCGGCCGTCATCCAGGTTGATCGATTCCGATTCGCGATATTCCAGGTAAAGCTCGCCGTCATCGCTGGCGGCAAGCGCCTCGCCCAGCACTTGCTCAGCCGTTGCGCGGTCCAGCGCGGCGTCGGCATGCTCGAAGAAAAGCCGGTCGGTCTCGGCGAGCGGGGTCATGGCATGTTACCCGTCTTCAGTGGTCGTCTCTCAGATTGGGTGGCGGGGCGGCTTTCGCCAGCGCTCGCCGGTGCAGCGGCCAATTGGGAGGCAGGCAGGCGGATCTCGGCAATCGTCCCTTCGCCGGCGCGGCTGGTCAACGTCAGCCGGCCGCCATGCCCCGCGACCAGGGCACGCGAGACATACAGCCCCAGGCCGGACCCTTGATAGCGGCGCGCCAGCGTCGAATCGAGTTGCATAAACGGCTCAAACACCCGCTCCAGGTCGCCCTCCGGTATCCCGATTCCGGTATCCCGCACGAAAATCAGCAGCCCTCCGTCTTGCTCCAGCTTCGCGCCGGCGGTGACGGTGCCGCCGATCTCGGTGAATTTCACGGCGTTCGACAGCAATTGGCGCAGCACCTGCGCCAGCCGCCGCTCGTCGCCGCGCAGGCGAGGCAGGAAATCGGGCACCTCAAACGTCAGCGTCACCTCGGCGGCCTGGGCCGCGGCATCGGCCTGCCGCACAGCCGAGCGCACCAACCTGCCGACATCGACGGCATCCGCGGCGAGATCGAACCGCCCCGCCTCGATGCGCGCGACATCCAGGATGATATTGATCAGGTTCAGCAGGTTGCGGCCGGCTTCATTGATCTGGCGAGCGAACTCGGCAACCCGGGCCGGTGCGGGATTGGGCGCCTCGCGCAGCAGCGCATCGGAAAAGCCGATCACGGAATTCAGCGGCGTCCGCAATTCGTGGCTCATCGTCGCCAGGAAGCGCGATTTCGCCTGGTTGGCGGTCTCCGCCGCCTCCTTGGCCCGGCGCAGGTCTTCCTCACTCTGGCGGGATTCGGTGACATCGGTATAGGTGGCAACCCAGCCGCCGCCCGGTATCGGTTCGGACCTGATGTCGATGAGCTGGCCATCCCGCAGGCACAGCGTGCGATTGTAAGTCGTGGAGTGGTCGCGCTGGCGCAGGCCGTCGGCATAGGCTTGCGCGGCCGGCCCATCGCCGAACTCCCCGCGTTGCACCATGTTGTCGAGGATTTCGTCGTCGGTGCGGCCGGGCGTCAGCAATCCGGGCGGATGGTGCATCATCTGGGCGGCCGCAGCGTTGCTGGCGATCAGCCGGTGATCCGCCCCCCATAGCATCACGCCGTGGTGGATCGAGGCGAGCATCGCCGCCATCTCCTCCGCGCGGCGCGACAGCTCGGCTTCCGCTGCAGTCAGTGCGGTAATATCGCTGACGATGCTGATGAAGCCACCGGTTGGCAGGGGCGCGGTACGAACATCCACCACGGTCCCGTTCGGGCGGCGGCGGCGGCGCATCTGCGGGCGGTTGACGTCAAGGCCGGCCTGTTGCGCCACGATCTCGTCGATGTTGCCCAGGCCGTATTCGCCAGCCTCGGTACGCCGGCGGACAACGTCGAGCCAATGGTCCCCAATGGCGAGCGGCACTCCCGCCATCACCTGTGAATGGGCGCGGTTGAACATGGTTACCCGGTGGTCCGGACCATAGACGCAGACACCCTGCGGAATCGCCTCCAGAATGGCGTCCAGCGCGCGGGCTTGGTGAGAGGCTTCGTCCTCTGCCTGTACCAATGCCGTCATATCCATCGCGGTGATGGTCCAGCCGCTGTCAGGCAACGGACTGGAGGCGATGTCGATCATCTGGCCGTTGCGGCGGATCTGCCGCGTCGTCGTTGGCCGTGTGCGATCGATGCTGCGTTGCTTTGCGATAAAGGCCGCACCGTCAGCACCGGCAAATCCATCTCGGGCAGCCATCGCATCCAGCAGCATGGAGAATTTGACGCCTGGCCTGAGATGATCCGGCGTCAGGCCCAGCAATTCGCCAAAACACGCGTTAGAGAGCAGCAAATTCCCGGACGGACCGAACGCGGCGAGCCCAACCTGCAGAGTGCCTGGTGCTGAACTGATCCTAGCCGGCACGAACCCGGTGTCGTCGTGCGCGCCGACCTTGATCGCCGGCGCCGCTCTCACGTTGCTGACCCGGCGCATCACCATGTCGGGCTCAGGCCTCCGCTGCGGCCGATTGCGGACGCCGTAACGCGTGCAGCAGCAGGATAGCGGAGGTCAGCAGTAACACTGCGTTCGCCTGGTGTGCGGCGGCCATACCGACGGGCACCACCAGCAGCAGAGTCGCGACGCCCAAAACGTACTGCACCACCGCCGTCAGCCCGAGCGCGAACAGGGGAATACGCACGTCAAGCGGGGTTGGGGTGGCGAAGCCGACGACGACCGTGGCGGCGATGGTCATCGCAGTGAGCGTCGCCAGCAGGCGGTGATCGAACTGCACCGCCGCGATGTTCTCGGTGAGGTTGCGGATGAACGGTGCCAGCCGGGCATAGCCGTCTGGCACCAGCTGTCCATCCATCAGCGGAAAGGTGTTGTATTCCAATCCGGCATGCGTACCGGCGACGAAACTTCCGGCCACGATCGTAACGCTGAGCAAGCCGATGCTAGCGAAGGCGAACGGCCGCAGCCGGAACGTCTGCGGCCGGTGCATGGGCGTGGGACGAAGCACGCTCAGGCCCGTCCAGACGATGGCCGCGTACAGCACGAGTGCCAGCGCAAGATGGATCGCCAGCCGGTACGGCTCGACCGAGGTGGAATCGGGGAAGGAGCCGGAGGAGACCATGAACCAGCCGACCGCACCTTGCAGGCCGCCCAGCAAGAACAATACGACGAGCCGGGGACGCAGGCGACGCTCGAGCCGGCCAGTCCCCCAGAACCAGATCAGCGGGATCAGGAAGGCAAAACCGATCAGCCGGCCCCACAGACGATGAACCCATTCCAGCCAGAAAATTTGCTGGAAGCCTTTCAGGCCAAAGCCCTCATGCAGCAACGCGTATTGCGGGATCTGCTTATACAGCCGGAAAAGCTTCTCCCAATCTGCATGATTGAGCGGCGGCAGGATGCCGGTGATCGGCGCCCATTCCATGATGGAAAGGCCGGATCCCGTGAGCCGAGTCAGCCCGCCGAGCACGACCATGACGAATATCATGCCGGCAACGACGAAAAGCCAAGACGCCACCAACCGGCGATTGCGCCGGCCGGCTGCTCGGTCTTCCGGCGGTGCGCCGGGGAAATCCCGCACGTCAAATGGCATGTCGGGCACTATAGATGGAGGCGGATCAAGAAGATACTGCGTATGG
>Ga0335072_10003357_pt1 | contig 24167 bp, 20 predicted proteins | sample Lox_Sample_21_FD_206725 | JGI IMG/M metagenome (GOLD analysis project Ga0335072, IMG submission 206725) | Soil microbial communities from Loxahatchee National Wildlife Refuge, Florida, United States - Lox_Sample_2.1 | ecosystem: Environmental > Terrestrial > Soil > Wetlands | place: USA... | reverse complement strand
GACGATGCGGTGCTGGTGCGTCATGGAGAGGACGGGATTTGGGAGCTGCAGGTGCACATCGCGGATGTCGCCGAGTACGTTCGGCCCGACTCGGCGCTCGATCTTGAGGCGCGCCTGCGCGGCAACTCGGTCTATTTCCCCGATCGCGCCATTCCCATGCTGCCCATGGAGCTCTCGACCGACATCTGCAGCCTGCGCCCGGACGAAGATCGCCTCGTGCTCTCGTGCCTGATGCGCCTCTCACCGCTTGGGGAGATCCTCGGCTACGAAGTTTGCGAGGGTGTGATTCGCTCGGCGCGCCGCATGACGTATACGCAGGTGCACGCCGTTCTCGATGGCGATGCCGCTGCGCGCGCCGAGTTCGCCACGCTCGTCCCGGAATTCGAGCGCATGTTCGAGCTCGCGCAGATTCTCAATCGCAAGCGCGACCGCCGCGGCTCCATCGACTTCGATCTCCCCGAGCCGATCATCGAGTTCGACGAGTTCGGCGCTATGAAGTCCGTCACCCGCGCCGAGCGCAACTGGGCGCACCGGCTGATCGAGGAGTTCATGCTCTCGGCCAATGAGTGCGTGGCCTCGTGGATCGAGAATCTGGGCGTGTCCTCGCTCTATCGCATCCACGAGAAGCCCGAACCGCGCCGCGTGGTCGAGTTCGAAGAGATTGCCGCGGCCTTCGGCTACTCGCTCGACATCGGCGCGCTGCCGGTGCGCAGCTTCACCATGAAAGGCGAGCGCCGCGAGCACCTCGCCCGCCGCGAGCAGGGCCGCTCCAGCCGCGCCCCGCGCAGCTACGAGGTCCCCGAGGACATCGCCGTCACGCCGCGCATGTATCAGAAGCTCACGGAGAAAATCGCCGGCAAGCCCGAGGAGCGCATTCTCTCGTACCTGATGCTGCGCTCGCTGCGCCAGGCCCGCTACAGCGAGAAGAACGAGGGCCACTTCGCGCTCGCCGCGCCCTGCTACACGCACTTCACCTCGCCCATCCGCCGCTACCCGGATTTGATCGTGCATCGCGTGGCGAAGGCGCTGCTGCACGCTGGCGTAAACTCCCACGGCGTCCTCTCCGCCGGGGACTCCGCGTCCAGGTGCGACTCCGCGTCCAGCGAATCGCGCTTCGCGCAGGAGCAGCAGGCGGCGCCGCAGTTCGAGCCAATGGCGGAAGGAGAATTAGCAGCCATCGCCCGCGAATCCAGCGAGAACGAGCGGCGCGCGGCCGACGCCGAGCGCGAGCTGGTGGAGTGGAAGAAGATCAAGTTCATGCGCGACCGCGTGGGCGACGCCTTCAGCGGCATGATCCTGAACGCCACCAAATACGGCCTCTTCGTCGAGCTCGACGATCTCTTTGTCGAAGGCCTGGTGCCCATCCACACGCTCGGCCTCTTCGACAACGACCGCTACATCTACCGCGAAAACACGCGCCAGATCATCGGCGACCGCTGGGGGCGCAAGTTTTCCGTCGGCCAGCGCGTGCGCATCGTCCTCGATCGCGTCGATGCGGTCGAGAAGCGTCTGCAGTTTTCGATCCTCGACGAAGGGCTTGCCGCCGGCAAGCCAACGCAATCCCCTGCGAAGGGAAAGAAGAAAAAATCCCGCCGCGAAGCAGCCGCCAGCACCCCGCCGCCGTCCCCGCATCCCTCCAGCCGCAGCCAGCGCCCGAAGTTCCGCCCGCCGAAGGCGAGCCAACTCAGAAAAAAGAAAAAGCGGCGCCCCGGAAAGTGATTCAGACGCTGACGAGGCGCCCGGAAATAAAATGATATCACCTGTGATGTGATATCATTTGATGTGTGAGGCTTGTGCTCGACACCGATGTGGTGGTGGCAGCGATGCGCAGCCCGCGCGGTGCTTCTGCCGAACTGCTGCGCCGAATGGATGCCGGCCACGCCGTCCTGCTGCTGACCGTCGCCCTGGCTCTGGAGTACGAAGCCACCTGCACACGGGCTGAGCACCGGCTTGCTTCCGGGCTCAGCGCGACAGAAGTGGAGCACTATGTGGACGGCCTGATCGGGATGGCGGAGCCGGTTCGGGCGTTCATTCGATGGCGCCCTCAACTCCGCGACCCCGGCGACGAACTGGTTCTGGAGGCAGCCGTGAATGGGCGGGCAGACGCGATCGTCACGTTTAACGAAAGCCATCTGCGCGAGGCGCGCGCGAATTTCGGGATTGCGGTCATTCGCCCCGGCGAAGCTCTGAGGAGGATCGAGAAATGACGACACGTACTTCCACATTTCCCCTGCGCCTGCCAGTCTCGATGAAGACGGCTCTGGAAAAGATCAGCGAACGAGATGGAACCAGCATGAATCAGTTCCTCGTGATCGCTGCCGCCGAGAAGATCGCGGCGATGGAGACCGAGCGTTTCTTTGCGGAGCGCAGCCAGCGTGCCGATCGCAGGGCTTTTCGCCGGATTCTGAGCCGTAAGGGCGGCGAGCCGCCGCGTCCTGACGACAGGATCGACTGAGTTTCGCGTTGCGTTTCCGGAGCGGCGGGGGATGTATGGCCGGCATTGCGGAACATTCGCTTTTGGGAAGAAAAGGGCAGCCGCAGATCCCTCGCTCCGCCTGCCCCTTCGCTGCGCGATGGGGCCCCAAAGCGCTCCACTCGGGATGATACCCTACCGCCGGAACACGATTCGCCCCTCGCTTACCGTCAGCTTCACGCGTCCCTGCATCTCCCAGCCGTCGAACGGCGTGTTCTTCGACCTGGACCGCGAGTCGGCAGCGCGGAACACCCACTTTTCTTCTGGATCGAAGACGGCTACGTCGGCGGGCGATCCAACCGCGAGGCTGCCGCGGCCGGCAAGCCCCAGCGTCTGCGCCGGACGGCTGCTTACGAGCGCGAGCACCTTGCCGAGCGGCATCCTGTGCCGCACGTGCAGGATGGAGATCGCGAGGCCCAGCGCCGATTCGAGGCCGGTGATGCCGTTGGGCGCGCGATCGAATTCCTGCTCCTTCTCGTGCGCCGCATGGGGAGCGTGGTCGGTGGCGATCGCATCGATCGTCCCGTCCAGCAGCCCCTCGATCATCGCCGCGCGGTCGCTCTCGCCGCGCAGCGGAGGATTCATTTTCGCGTTGGTGTCGTAGTGTGCGACGCGCTCCTCGGTGAGCGCGAAGTGGTGCGGCGTGACCTCGCAGGTGACGTGCAGTCCGGACTTCCGCGCGGCGCGCACTGCATCGAGAGCCTTCTTTGTGGAGAGATGCGCGACGTGCAGATGCGCGTTCTTCACCTGGCGAACCAGCGCGATGTCGCGCTCCACCAGCCCGGATTCTGCTTCGACGGACATTCCGCGCAGGCCGAGGCGGAATGCCAGCGCGCCCGCGTTCATCGAGCATCCGCCGGTCAGGCGAGTGTCTTCCGCGTGCTGGATCACCGGCAGACCAACGGCAGCGGCTGCACGTAGAGCCTCCAGCATGATGGCATCGCCGAGGATTGGCCTGCCGTCGTCGGTCACGGCGACCGCGCCCGCATCCTTCAGCGCTGCATAGTCGGTCAGCGCCTCGCCCAACGAACCGCGCGTCGCCGCTCCGATGGGATAAACCTTTGCCGATGCACCGCGCTCGGGGGCCTGCATCCAGAGCGTCGTCTTCGGCGTATCGTTCACGGGAATCGTGTTCGGCATGGCGCAGACGCTGGTGAATCCGCCCGCCGCGGCTGCAGCCGTTCCGGTCGCGATGGTCTCCTTGTAGCCCTGGCCGGGCTCGCGCAGGTGCACGTGGATGTCGATGAGGCCGGGTGCGACGATCAGACCCTTCGCGTCAAAGTGCTCCGCATCCTTCGCGCGAATCTGCTCCGGCTTCTCGATGGCGGCGACTTTCCCGTCGCGCAGCAGCACATCGCGCGGCGCGTCGAGGCCGCTGGCCGGATCGATGACGCGGCCGCCGCGGATCAGGAGAGCTTTCATTGCCGGCCGCCTTTCGCGGCGCCCAGCGCCCGCGCCACCAGCGCCATCCGCACCGGCACGCCGTTCGCCACCTGTTGCGCGATTCCCGACACGGGGCCGTCGGCGACTTCGCTGGTGATCTCCATGCCGCGAATGATCGGGCCCGGATGCATCACCAGAGCCTGCGGCGCGTGCGCGGTCATCCGCTCGGCGTTGGCCTGATAGCGGGCGCGGTACTCGTCGGCATTCAGTTCCAGCCCCGCGAGGCGTTCGGCCTGGATGCGCAGCATCATGACGATCCGCGAGCGGCGCAACGCCGCATCAAAATCGCGCTCGATGCTGATCCCGGGCGCTATCGCCGCGGCGGTTTCCGGCAGGAGCGCCGGAGGTCCGCAGAGGATCAGCTTGGCACCCAGACGCGGCAGCAGGAGGGCGTTGGAGCGGGCGACGCGGCTGTGCAGGATGTCTCCGCAGATGGTGATGGTGACGCCGCGCAGGCACTTTTCGCCGATCGCACGCGCGCGCTTGCCCAGGAACTGCAGCATGGTGCGCAGGTCGAGCAGCGCCTGGGAAGGATGCTCGGCCATGCCGTCGCCGGCATTCAGCACCGGCAGGCCGGTGGCGCGCGCCAGCACATACGGACCACCGGAATACGGGCTGCGCAGGATGATGCACTCCGCGCCCAGGGCTTTCAGAGTGATGCCGGTGTCCTTGAGCGATTCGCCCTTCTCGATACTCGAGGAGAGCGAGCTGACCAGGGTGGTATCCGCGCCCAGCGCCTTGGCGGCCAGCTCGAAAGAGGTGCGAGTGCGGGTGCTGGCTTCGTAGAAAAGCAGGGCCACGCGGCGCTTGGCCAGGCGCTTCGCGCGACGCAAAGGGTCCTCTTTTTCGAGAGCGTCGGCGGACTCGAGGGTGCGGCGCACCTCGGCGACGGAAAAATCGCCGATGGAGATCGCCGACAGCGGATGAATGGGTTGCTGAAAAAAGGAGGGGCCGGAGAGCTTTTGCGGCTTGCGGATTGTGGCCCTGGTCTGCGCCATCTCCCCGGAATCTTGCTGCCGTTCAGTGCCGCCGGCATCTCCGCGCGGCTGGTTCGCTGCTAAACCCGCTCGACCAGCAGCACCTGCTCGTCGTTGTCCACTTCGCGCAGCTTGACTTCGATAATTTCGCGTTGCGAGGTGGGCACGGCGCGCCCCACAAACGTCGCCTCAATGGGCAGTTCGCGGTGTCCGCGATCGATGAGCACCAGCAGCTGCACGCGCCGCGGGCGCCCGTGATCGAAGAGCGCGTCGAGCGCGGCGCGGATGGTGCGGCCGGTGTAGAGCACGTCGTCGATCAGGATGACGTCGCGGCCATTGACGTCGAAGCCGAGCGATCCTGGCGCCACAACCGGGCGCACATCGCGGGTGGAGAGGTCGTCGCGGTAAAAACTGATGTCGAGGACGCCGGTATCGACCGGATGCTTCTCGATGCCGCCGATCAGCGCCGCCAGGCGCTCGGCCAGGGGCACGCCGCGCCGCTTGATGCCGACCAGGCCCAGGGTTTCCGCGCCATTATTCTTCTCGATGATCTGGTGGGCCAGGCGGACCAGGGTCCGTTCGATCTCCGAGCCGGACATGATGCGGCCCTTCTCGCGCAGTTTCGGCAAAGCGGCAGTTTCAACCTGAGACATAGCGGTAAAGGCGATGATACGAGGCTCGCCGCCCGGGGGCAAGAGCCCGATTGGGGGCGGAATTCAGAGGCTGCGCTGGGCGCGCGCGCGGGCGGCCAGCAAACGGCCGGCAATGGCGCCGCCGACAGCCGCGAAGAGCACCATGCCCAGCGACATGGCGGCCGCGGTCATCAGCTGCATCCACGCATGCCCGTCGGGCGAGAGCACAAAACTGGTGATGGCCTGCAGGGAATGGGTGAGCTCCGGCGTCTGCGTACCCTGCTGGGCGCTGGCCTTCAGGTAGCTCACATCCAGCTGGGCCGCCTGCTGAAAGAGCTGGTCGATCGCTTTGCCGTTATGCAGCAAATAGCGCGCGACCACCATCCTGGTGGCGTAGGTGGTGGTTGCCACCAGGGCCGAGGCAACGCCCAGCATGGAGCCGACCCGCCAGCCAATTTTGCCGTCGGTAAATCCGGCGGTGCGCCGGCGATAGAGGGTGACCACCGCAAAGCCGCCGCCGATGACAAACAGCGAATACATCTCAGTGAGCGCGGAGAGCAGACCGACCGGGATGGCCACCAGCAGCGCCGAAGTGATTGCCGCCCGCCACCGCACCAGGTGCGGATCGCTCTGGAAGCGGATCACCGGAACCTGTTGCGCGCCGGGCTCGCCGGGTTCCACCACAAACTGCGGCGCCCCGCAGTGCGGGCAAAACGTCTCGCCATCCTTCACAGAATTGCCGCAGCGGTGGCACGTGGGTTCCATAATGTGACCCTATCGCAGCCCCGCGGGTGAGCGCAATGAGCCGCCCGGAGGGCCGGCTAATCGCTGCTGTTGCCCGAGTTGTCGTCCTGCGGCAGTTCCAGCTCCAGCAGCGAATACCGGGTGCCCACGCCGCTGCTCTTCAGCACGAAGATGTGCTGGTGGCGTTTGGATCCTGCCCGCAGGGTGAAGCCGTTGTCGTCGTTATTGATGTCCACACCATTGACCTGGACATGCTTGTGGTCCTCGTTGCAGGTGAGCCCCTCGCTGGTCACGCTGGGCGTGCCGACGGCCTTGCTGCCCTGGCAGGTAATCACGTCTCCGAAGCGCCCCATGGCGTTTTTGTAAAAGGAAATGACCTTCTGCTGGGGATCGGACGAGGTGTAGGTGACCACCTCAATGTGCATCTGCCAGGGGCCAAAGCCGAGGCGCACATCGGCGGATTTATCGCCCTGGTTGTCCGATGCCAGCTGCGCGCCCGGATAGGGCGGCAATCCCAGATCCGCAGCCGTGGTCTGATCGGAGCGCACATGGACTCCGCCGAACGGCGTATCCACACGCACGTTTTTTTCCTGGCCGTTCTGGTCCTTCTCCACCTGGACGTGGCATCCGGAGACGGCCAGAGCTGCTGCCAGCGCCAAAAATCCAGCCAAAGCGCGCGTTGTCATCGTGTTGCCCCTTTGCTGGAACAATACGCCACTGGCCCCTGTCTGGTTCCCGCTTCAGGCGAGCCATCCGCATGCATCGCTGTCCGCATCCTTCAGAGGGTGAGCCTTCGGCAGCGCCGACGGCTCCCTGCGGAGCTATCGCGAGGCAACGCAGCATCAGCAGCACGGCAGGGGCGCAGGTTTTCGCGATTTCCTCTGTTTGCCCCCGGTGCAGGAGAATCGCGCCAGCCGGGGGACCCTGCCGATTTTTCGACGGCAAAAGCGCTCTCTGCGTTATGCTTGCCCCCGGCGTCCCTGCATCTCACGCAGGGGGAGAACGAGGCGCATGCAGGCAAAACTTCGGATTCCGATTGCAGCCGCGGCAGTTCTGGTCTTTATCGGCGGCTGCTCCACCGCCAACAAGCCCACGGATCAGAACTTCATCAAGGCGCTGAACGACTATTACCAGGACCGGCAGGAGTGTTTATTTCCTGACGGGCGGCAGTTTCCCTACGAAGTCGCTCCGGGCGTCGACCAGAAGAAAGAGCAGGCGCAGATGAACGCGCTGACGGCGGCGGGTCTGATGGTGCGCCTCGAAGACCGCATCATGCACATCGATAAGTACACGCTGAACGTGGTCGGGCAGCGGTACGCGCCACGCTTCTGCTACGGCCACCGCCAGGTGACCGGCATTGTCAGCTTCACAGCGCCCGCGCCCCGGAACGGATTCACCGAGACGACGGTGACGTATCGCTACACCATGATGGATGTGCCGGTCTGGGCGCAGCTCGATCAGCTGAAGGCGGCGTTTCCGGCTCTGGCTCAGGCGCTTGCAGCGAATCCGACCGACCAGGCGACACTGGCCACCGTGGGTGCCGGGTGGCACGTGCCGCACTAAAGCTCGCGGTCGCAGAAGACGCGCATGGCGCGACCGCCGACGATGACTTTCTCGCCGAGGATCTCCGGGGCGGCGAAGGGATCTTCGATGTTCTCCGTATCCAGCACCTGCTTCCAGCTGCGACTCGCGGGCGCCGGGGGCAGGGTGAACTCCACGCCCTCCGCCGCAGCGTTCACCAGGATCAGAAAACTGTCGTCGACAATGGGGTGACCGTCCTCATCGGTGATGGCCAGGGTTCTCCCGTTCAGCATCAGGGCCAGGGCGCGCGCCCAGTCCTCGCCCCAGGATTCTTCGGCCAGCTCGTTGCCGTCGGTGTTGAACCAGGCGATGTCGCGGACCACCGATCCACGAATCACACGATCCTGGAAAAACTTTCGCCGGTGGAGATTGGGATGGTCCAGGCGCAGATGGATCAGCTTCGAGGTGAACTCCAGCAGGCGCTGGCGTGCCGGGGTCAGCTTCCAGTCGAACCAGGTCAGCTCATTGTCCTGGCAGTAAGCGTTGTTGTTGCCGTGCTGGGTGCGCGCGAACTCATCGCCGCCGGACAGCATGGGCACGCCCTGGGAAAGGATCAGGGTGGCCAGAAAATTCCGCATCTGCCGCTCGCGCAGATTGTTGATTGCGGCGTCGTTCGTGGGGCCCTCGGCGCCCATGTTCCACGAGTCGTTGCTGCTGTTGCCGTCGGCGTTGTTCTCGCCGTTGGCCTCGTTGTGCTTCTCGTTGTAGCTGACCAGATCGCAGAGAGTGAAGCCGTCGTGCGCGGTGACAAAGTTGATCGACGCGTACGGCTTGCGGCCATCCATCTGATACATATCCGAGGATCCGGTGAGACGGTAGGCGAAGTCCGACAGCAGCCCGCTGTCACCTTTCCAGAAGCGGCGGACGGTGTCGCGGTATTTGCCGTTCCATTCGGCCCACAGCACGGGGAAATTGCCCACCTGGTATCCGCCCTCGCCCACGTCCCAGGGCTCCGCGATCAGCTTGACGTCGGCGATGGTGGGATCCTGGTGGATGGTGTCGAAGAAGCTGGACAGCTTCGAGACGGCGTGCAGCTCGCGCGCGAGGGTGCTGGCCAGATCGAAGCGGAAGCCGTCGACGTGCATTTCGGTCACCCAGTAGCGGAGCGAATCCATGACCAGCTTGAGCACCTGGGGATGCATCACGTTGAGCGTGTTGCCGGTCCCGGTGTAGTCCATGTAGTAGCGGGGATCGTCGGGGACTCGGCGGTAATAGGTGGGGTTGTCGATGCCCTTCATCGAGAGCATCGGCCCCATGCGGTTGCCTTCGCAGGTGTGGTTGTAGACCACGTCGAGGATCACCTCGATCCCCGCCTTGTGAAGCGCCTTCACCATCTTTCTGAACTCGCGGACCTGTCCCCCCGTGTCGCCCGACGAGCTGTAGCGCGCCATGGGCGCGAAGTAGCCGAGCGAGTTGTAACCCCAGTAGTCGCGCAGCCCGCGATCCAGCAGATGGCCTTCGTCGATGAAGTGGTGCACGGGAAGCAGCTCGACCGCGGTGACGCCGAGCTTCTTCAGGTACGCGATGCCCGATTCGCAGGCCAGTCCCGCGAAGGTGCCGCGAAGTTTCTTCGGCACGGCGGGATTGAGCATGGAAAACCCGCGCACATGGAGCTCGTAGATGACGGAATCGGCCAGCGGAATCTCGGGCGGGCAGTCGTCGCCCCAGTTGAATTCCGGATCGATCACCACGCTCCTGGGCACGCCGGCGGCCGAATCGCGATCGTCGCGCGTGAGGTCGTTGCCGGTGGTCACATCGTAGGGAAAGATGGGAGCCTTCCAGTCCACCTCGCCGGTAATCGCTTTGGCGTAGGGATCCACCAGCAGCTTGCTGGGGTTGAAGCGCAACCCGTTCTCCGGCTCCCAGGGGCCTTCCACGCGATAGCCGTAGCGCTGCCCGGGCGCGATGTTGCGGATGAGCCCGTGCCAGATGAAGGCGGTGCGCTCGTGCAGCGCGACGCAGTCAGTCTGGCGGCCGTCCTCGCTGAAAAAGCACACGGAGACGGCGGTTGCGTTCTCCGAATAAATCGCAAAATTGGTTCCTTTGGAACTCGGCGTTGCGCCCAATGGGTAGGGCTTGCCGGGTAACAGCGTTCGATCCATGCGTGGGTCTCGTTGTGGGGATTCTGCGGATACCAGCGGGCCGCATCCGCGGCCCAGTCTAATCAGATGCAGATTTACCGATCGGCCGCCGTACCGTTCGCGTGCCGGCGGTTTTGCTTAGCCGGCCGCAACGGCTGCCGCGCGGATCGAGGGCAGGAGCAGCTCGCCGTTGCTGCAGACCCACGTCGCGTTGCGGCCCATGCGCTTGGCCTGATAGAGCGCGGCGTCGGCCGCGCGCACCAGGGCCGGCGGGTCGTTAAACTCAGAAGAAACGGCGACGCCGATGGAGATGGTGATGTTGCCCATGGCAGTGTTGCCCGAAAACAGTTCGGTCTCGGTTACCTGCCTGCGCAGCGTCTCCGCGCGGTCGAAGGCCTGCTCCAGATCGACGTCGGGCAGGATGACGGCGAATTCTTCACCGCCGTAGCGGCAGAGCACATCGCTCTCGCGGAAGGTGGAGCGCATCCGGCGCGCGAAGGTGCGCAGCGCATCATCTCCGGCGGCGTGACCCTGGCTGTCGTTCAGGCGCTTGAAGTGATCCACATCGATCATGAGAACGGCCAGGGTGGAACCATGGCGCGCGGCGGCAAGCAGTTCGCGGCTCAGCGTCTCGTCGAAATAGCGGCGGTTGTAGAGACCGGTGAGGGGATCGCGCACTGTCTGGCTGCGCAGCGCGTCGCGCATGCGCAGATTGGCCAGCTCCAGCCCGATGTGCGCGGCAAAGACCTCCATGACGTCGCAGCGCCTGCGGTCGATTGCGTCCGCAGTGGCCACGTGCAGCACGCCAATCGAACCCGCCGCGCTTTGCACGGGGATGCAGACATAATCTCCGCTCTCCGGCAGCGCGTGCCGGCAGTCGACGTGGATCAGCGAGCCGGTGCGGTGAATGGTGCGGCCCATCTGCAGCGAGAGGCAATCCGTGGGCACGAACGGAGCCGGGGCGGCATCGTAGCCCCAGCTGACGCAGATCTCCACCAGATCGTTGGAGGGACTCACCACCGCGAAGTACCCCTTTGATTCGGGCGCCAGATCGCGCAGCACCTGGCCGACTACTTCGTTCACCTGCGCCTCGTCGCGCCCGGCCTGCAGCATGCGGCTGCCCGCGGACACCATGGCCAACTCACGGGTGTGCTCCGCGAGGCCGTCCCGTTCCTGCATCAGCGTCCTGTCGGCGAGGGCGCGCTTTTCGAGCTCCCGGCGCAGCGCCAGGCCCGCGCCGATGCCGAGAAACAGCAGAGCGGCGCAGAGCGCGAATCCGAGGACCGCGCCGTATCGCGTGGCCATGGACTGCACGCCGATGCGCTGGATCAGCAGCTGCTCCTCATCGCGCTGCATTTCGTCGAGGACTCCGGCCGCCGCCGCGATGTCCTGCGCCTCCAGCTTCGTCCGGATCGCGCCATTTCCGGGCCCGGGATCAACGAAGATAGCGCGAAAGTCGGCCGCGTTCTGCACTTCCTGGCGGTTGTCGCGGGTGAGGTAGGTGACCACGCCGAACTGCCTGAGCATCGTCGCCACTTTCACCCGCAGAGCCTGGCCGGAGAGAGCCTGGGTACCGGGAAGCAGCGCGCGGGTCTCGCGGATCTGCGCGATCACTTCCGTGGTGTGGGTTACCCAGTTCTCAGCGCGGAGATAAATGAGGGTAAGATTCACCGTTCCCGCGAGAAGCAGGACAATGAGCACGGCCGCTGCGATCGCGCCGGTGCGGGCGAGCTTTTGAGCGGGGGTTCTCAAAGCGACGTTGCAGCTATTGTGCCTCATGGAAGCCACACCCTCCAATCCCCTATTGGAAAAAATATTGTTAGCGGCCGGATTCGGGAGGTAGGATGGTGTCCCATCCGGCACGTGATTCGGAGGACGACCATGCCTGCCTATATGTGTCCCTACTGCAAGCACCACTTCTTCGATGTGAAGGTCTATCACCACGAGCCCGAAAAGGTGACGTGTCCCCATTGCAAGAGGACATTCCCACCCGATTCCGCTCAGGATGTATGAAGACGCCACCTCCGCCCGTCCCGAAACCCCGCGCGGGCCCAGCCGAGGATGCTGTCCAGGATGTCGAGCGGCAGCTCCTGCTGGAGATTTCGAAGTCGCTGCTGTCAGGCAGCCTGGCGAATACTCGCGGAGCCGTGCAGATGCTGCAGGCGCTGAGCGGGCTGCTGCTGACCTCGTACACAACGCTGCTGATTGCTTTTGGCCAGCGGCTCAGGGCGGGGGCGCTCCATCCCATCGTTCTCGGGCTGCCCATCCTCTTCTACACGATCTCGCTTCTGATCTCGTTTGGGCAGGTATTTTTCTATCGCGGCGCACGTTTTTCGCTTGGCGATCTGCCGGAAGGATTCGAAGCATACGAACGGGTGGTCGCGGCGCAGAGACGCCAGCTGATTTGGCCTCTGGTGTTCCTGATTGCGGGGCTGGCAGCCGTGACAGTGGTGATCGTCGAAGTTCTTCGTTTGCGGTGAGGGATTTCAGGGGGATTGTTGGCCGGGATGGGCTGCTCGCGGGCGGCGGTTCCGGGGTGTTGCGGCGCGGTGAGCTGGATTTTCAGAGGAAATTGAATGGTCGGGACGGGCAGATTTCCGCCCCACCAGCAAAGCTGGCGGGGGCCCCGTGAACTGCCGACCCCTCGCAGGCTGGACTCGGGCGCATCCGCTGCGCGGTTGCGCGGGATGGGCTGCTCGTGGCCGGCAGTTCCAGAGTGCTACGGCGCGGTGAGCTGGATTTTCAGAGGAAATTGAATGGTCGGGACGGGCAGATTTGAACTGCCGACCCCTCGCACCCCAAGCGAGTGCTCTACCAGGCTGAGCCACGTCCCGACAACGCAGAGGTCTGCTTCCCAAGTTTACCACCGGGCTGTCCGCCGACCACCCGTCGATCCCATCCTTTACCATGCGAACGTGGGTCATTCTCCGCGGAGGGTGCTTGTGAAACAGCGTTTTGCCTTGATTCTGCCGATCCTGGGTCTGGTTTTTCTGGCTGCGCCCGCGCTGCGCGCAGCGGACGCTCAGCCCGTCCGGGCCACGCTGCCCAACGGAATGCGGGTCGTGATCCTGCGCAATACGCTGGCTCCCGTGGTCACCGTCGAAGCCAATTTCCTGGTCGGCGGGGATGAGACTCCCGACGGCTTTCCCGGCATGGCCCACGCCCAGGAGCACATGGCGTTCCGCGGCTGCCAGGGCATGAGCGGCGATCAGACGGCTGCCATCTTTGCGCTGCTGGGCGGCGACAACAACGCGGACACCCAGCAGAACATCACCCAGTATTTCGAAACCGTGCCGGCGGCGGACGTGGACGTGGCGCTGCACGCCCAGGCGGCGTGCCTGCACGGCATCGACGATTCCCAGGCGGAGTGGGACAAGGAGCGCGGGGCGATCGAACAGGAAGTCGCCCGCGATCTTTCCAATCCCACCTACAAATTCATCGATCGCCTCAATCACGACATCTTCGCGGGCACGCCGTACGCGCACGATCCGCTGGGCACGCGGCCCTCGTTCGACGCCACCACCGGCGCGATGCTGAAAGAGTTCTACGAGAAGTGGTACACGCCCTCGAACATGATCCTGATCGTGGTCGGCGACGTCGACCCGGATGCCACGCTGGCCAAAATCAGGGAGCTCTACGGGGACATTCCCTCGCATCCGCTTCCGCCGCATCCGCAGATCGACCTGCAGCCGGTCAAGCCTGAGAGCTTCACCATCGACAGCAATCTGCCCTACGTTCTGGGGTTCATCGCGTGGCGCATGCCCGGCACCGACTCGCCGGACTTTGCCGCGATGAACATCCTCAGCGACGTTCTGGCCAGCCAGCGCGCCGATCTCTACGGGATGGTTCCCGCGGGCAAGGCACTGGCCGCGGAATTCGGACTGGCCGAGACGTATCCCAAAGCCAGCGTCGCCTTCGGACTGGTGGCGCAGCCAGCCGGCGTGGACACGGCGCCGGCCATCGAGGATATGCGGCGGATTATCCAGAACTACGCCGCCAACGGTGTCCCGGCCGATCTGGTGGACGCAGCCAAGCGCGCGGAGATCGCGCAGGCCGAGTTCCAGCGCAACTCCATCCCCGGACTCGCCGACGTGTGGTCGAGCGCACTGGCCGCCGAAGGCCGCCAATCTCCGGAAGAAGACATCGACGCTATGCGCAAAGTCACAGTAGCCGACGTCGATCGGGTCGCGAAGGAGTATCTGCTGAACGCGCCGACCATTACCGCGACGCTGAAGCCGACACCTTCCGGCGCGCCGGTTTCGGGCAAGGGCTTTGGCGGCGCCGAAACCGTAACCGAAGCGCCCACCAAGCCGGTCGAGCTGCCGGCGTGGGCCGAGGCGGAGCTGAACAAGATCCAGGTTCCGGCCACGTTCATCCCGGTTTCCGATACGAAGCTGCCCAACGGCATCCGTCTCATCGTCCGTACCGACGTCACCAGCCCAACCGTTTCGGTTTTCGGGAGCGTGAAGCACAACTCCGACCTGCAAACGCCGAAGGGCGAAGACGGCCTCGCCGGCATTCTTGACGGCCTCTACTCCTACGGCACGGTCTCGCTCGATCGGATCGCCTTCCAGAAAGCGCTGGACGACATTGCCGCGAATGAGAGCGCCGGGTACGACTTTTCGCTCAAGGTGCTGAAGGAGTATTTCGATCGCGGCGTGCAACTGCTGGCCGACAACGAGCTGCACCCGGCGCTTCCGCAGCAGGCCTTCATGATCACCCAGCACCAGACCGCGCAGTTCGTTGCCGGGAACATCCAGAGCCCCGGCTACAAGACGTCGCGGGCGCTGGATCTGGCGCTGTTGCCGGCGGGAGATCCGGTGCTGCGTGAGACGACGCCGCAGACCGTCTCCGGCCTGACCCTCGACGAGGTGAAGCAGTATCACGACACGACGGTGCGACCGGATCTGACCACCATCGTGGTGATCGGCGACGTCACGCCGGAGGAAGCGAAGGCGACCATCGAGAAGTGGTTCGGCGACTGGCACGCGGAGGGTCCGAAGCCCAATACGACGCTGGCGCCGGTCCCGCTGAACAAGCCCTCGGCGGCGAATGTTCCCGATCCTGAGCGCGTGCAGGACGAAGCCATTCTCTCCGAGCAGATCGACATCAACCGCTTCAGCCCCGACTACTATCCGCTCGAGCTGGGGAATCACGTGCTCGGGGGCGGCTTCTACGCCACGCGTCTTTATCACGATCTGCGCCAGGTTGCGGGGTACGTCTACTCGGTGGATGCCAGCCTGAACGCCTCGAAGACGCGCGCCAGCTACACGGTCGAGTACGGCTGCGATCCACCCAACGTGTCGAAGGCGAAAGCGCTGGTGATTCGCGACCTGAATCAGATGCGCACCCAGGACGTTTCGCCCGCGGAACTGCATCAGGCGAAGGCACTGCTGCTGCGCTCGATTCCTCTGAGCGAGTCCAGCGAAGATGCTGTTGCCGGGGGTCTGCTCAGCCGGGCCGAACTGGGCCTGCCCCTGGACGAGCCGTTGATTGCTGCGAAAAAGTACGACGCGCTCACCGCCGATCAGGTGCGCGAGGCCTTCGCCAGGCACATTCGGCCCGACGATCTGGTGCAGATCGTGCGCGGACCTGCGCCGCAGTAGAGGCTTCGGATTTTCTGAGGATGCTGCGCCCGGCGCGATCAGAAACTTTCACGCCGCGGGGCGCCCGATCCGTTGTACCGTAGGGCTAGAACTGGTCTCATATAGAGGTTCGCGGCTCCGAGGAGGGAGATGAGACCCGCTTCGATGGCGGGTTTCACACGAGCCATTTCCGCGGGCGGCACATCGATGAGACCAGTTCGACACGGGAGAGGTGACCCATGGTCTGGGATGTTTCGTACACCTGCGACATCTGCGGGAAAAAGAAGGGCGAATCGAACCACTGGTGGATGCTGCTGCTGGGCGATGTGCCCTGCTACGAGGAAGGCCAGCCGCATCAGGCATTCACCGTTCTGCCCTGGAACGCGGCCGAGAGCCGGAACCCGGAGATGCGGCACCTTTGCGGCCAGAACTGCGCCATGAAAGCGCTGGAGCGCTTCATGACCACCCATACTGTGGACCGCGAACTGGCCGAAGTCGATTAGCCGGCTGCCGGCTCTTCCTTTTTCGGCTCGCAGAGCTGCAGCTTGTTACCGAACGGATCGAGCAGATTCAGCCGGTCGGTTCCCCAGAACGTTTCCGTGATACCCGGCCTCCAGTAGGGGTAATTTTTCGCGGAGAGCTCGGCGTGGAGCTCGCGCACCCCCTCGAAGTTCACCTGAAAATTGGTTCCCGGGGAACCGTCGCCGTAGTGCTCGGAGAGGTGCAGCACCAGCTCGTCGCGCGAGACCTGCATGTAGAGGGGAGCGCCGGGCTTGAAGCGATGCTCCCAGTCGAGATGGCAGCCCAGATAGTCAAGATAGAACTCGCGCGCCTTTTCGACGGAAAAGATGCGCAGGATGGGGATCACGCGAAGAGCACGCACGCTGATGATCGTATCGTGGAAGCTCGTTTTGCGGATTACGCGAAGGTTACGGATTCTGCAAGAATGAAGGCGCGGTGATGAGGACGGAGCGCGATGCCGGCGCGAATCGGGCAAAGGGTACGGGGCAGGGGGAATGGAGAATTTTCGCCTGAAGGTTTTTCGCACCGTGGCCGGAGAGGGCAGTTTCCGCCGCGCGGCGGAGCGCCTGCATCTGAGCCAGCCCGCGGTAAGCCAGCAGATTCGCGCGCTCGAAGAGGAAGTGGGCGCGAAGCTGTTCGATCGCGGGAAACTGCGCGTGCGGCTCACCGAGGCGGGAGCGGTGCTGCTGGGCTACGCGCGGCGCGGTGCACGGCTGGCCGACGAGGCGCTGGCTGCCCTGGAACAGGCGCGCGGGGAAACGGTGGGCGAGCTGCGCATCGGAGCGTCGATGACGGTGACCCAGTATGTATTGCCGTATCTGCTGCGCGGATTCCTGCAACAACACCCGCGCGTGCGCCCCGCAGTGAAAAGCGGCAACACCGAGCAGATTGTGGCGACGCTGATGCAGGGGGAGATCGACGTGGGAATCATCGAGGGGCCGACGTCGAGCCGCGACATGTTCCGGCAGCGGCTGTTTGCCGACCGGCTGGTGCTGATTGCGGGGCGCCGCTATCCGTGGCCGGAGAAGACGCCGGTAACGGCACAGGAGCTGACCGAGGTTCCGCTGCTGATGCGCGAGCACGGCTCGGGATCGAGGAGGGTGGTGGAGCTGGCTCTGCGCCGCGCAGGAGTCCGGCTGAAGGATCTGCGCATCGCCATGGACCTCGATTCCATCGTCGCCATTGTCTCGGCGGTCGAGGCCGGGCTTGGCGTGGGCTTTGTTTCCGAGTGGGCGATTCGCAAGGAGCTGCGGCTGGGAACGGTCCGCGTGATCCCTGCGCAGGACGTCGACATGCGCCGCGACTTCACGCTGATCCGCGCCTTCGGCCCTACGCCGGACGGGCCCGCGGGCGCATTCGAGCGCTTTGCGCTGGCGGAAGCGCAGCTGCGCCGGGAGACCGAAGGCAAGCGGGAGCGATAAGCAAAACTTATCGGCCATTCGGATTTCCGTCTGGACCGTCACAGACGTTCCCGTCACCATGAGCCTATGGTGAGGAACCTCTTCTTCGTGGGCATTATTCTGGCGGCCAGCGGAGTGCTGTCGCCGCCGCTGGCCCTTGCGTGCGGGCTGGCCTACGGGCTGTTGACCGCGCATCAATACCACGTCGACGCGCGGCGTCTCTCGAAATTCCTGCTGCAGGCGTCGGTGGTTTGCCTGGGTTTCGGGATGAATCTGGGAGAAGTGGTGCGCGTGGGGCGCTCCGGCTTTGCGTATACCGCCATCGGGATCACCTTCGCCATGCTGGCGGGGATTGGGCTGGCGCTGCTGCTGAGGGTGGGCAAGGTTCAGGGATTCCTGATTGCCGCGGGCACGGCGATCTGCGGAGGGAGCGCGATTGCCGCGCTGGCTCCGGTGACGGAGGCGAGCGACGAAGCACTGGCGGTTTCGATGGGCACGGTGTTCGTGCTGAACTCGGTGGCTCTGTTTATCTTTCCGGTGATCGGCCACGCGCTGCATCTCTCGCAGATGCAGTTTGGGCTGTGGGCGGCGCTGGCCATCCACGACACCAGCTCGGTGGTGGGCGCGGCCGCTCGCTACGGAACGGTTGCGCTGGCCATTGCCACGACGGTCAAGCTGGCGCGCGCGCTGTGGATCGTGCCGCTGTCGGTGGGGACGGCGGCAGCACGCCGGAGCCGCGCCAGGATCCATCTTCCCTGGTTCATCCTGTTTTTCTGCCTGGCGGCTCTGCTCAACAGCTGGATCCATTGGCTGCACCCGGAGTATGTGCAGCTGGCGCGCCTGGGCCGCCTGGGCCTGGGGGTTACTCTGTTTCTGATCGGCACGGGCATTACCCGCCAGACGCTGAAGGATGTGGGGGCTCGTCCCCTGATCCAGGGCGTGCTGTTGTGGATCGTGGTTGGCGGGACTTCGCTGCTGCTGATATTGAAAGGCTGGATTCACGTGTGACGAACGAGGCACAACCCGATCGGCTGATCGCCTTCTATCGCGACGGGGCGCGCGATGACGCGGGGCGCACCCAGGCGGAGATTGTCGCGTGGGACGACGAACGGCTGGAGGCGGTGCACGACTTTATCCAATGGTTGTTTCCGCTGCCGGAGCGGAGCGGGGCGAATCCCTGGGCGCCGGTGCTGACGGCGGAGACGATTGCGGCGTTCCATGCGACGCCGGCGATGCGCGAACGGCTCCGAGAGTCGTGGGAGCGGATGCTGCGCTTCTATGGGCTGGGGTGGAACGGGAGCATTGTGGAACGGGCGGCGAATTTTCGCGAGCGCGCGGAGAACTGGCTGTGGCCGGGGAACCATAATCACCTGCGGCTGACGCGGATCCTGCGCTCGACGCTGCTGCTGGGGCTGGAGGCGGAGTCGGCGGCGCTGTTTCGAGCGCTGAATGCGATTTATCGCGAGTATCCGAGCCGGATTTCGTCGCGGACGCATGCTTTTTGGAACCAGTCTCAAGTTGAGCTCTGAAGCTTCGCCGAGCTGCATGAGCCCTGCTTCGATTGCGTGTCTCATCCCTAAACAAATCGAGGTCAACCGAGGTATGAAACCGATTCATGGAGCGATACGGCGCAAAGCGGGTAAACTGGGCGTTCGTTTTCGCAACCCGACTTTTCGATGATGAGGGAAAACGCATGGATACTCGCCGAGTGCTGGTTTCGCTGGCCGCGGTTCTTACCTTCGCGGGCGTGCCGATGATGCAATCTCAGTCCGGGAGCGCAGAGAAGACCATCCACGGGGACAACGGCATCACTCTGCCGCCGCCGCCGGTTGCGCCGGTGCAGGTGGTGACGGACGACTACTTCGGAACAAAGATCGAGGATCCGTATCGCTGGCTGGAAGACGCAAAAAGCCCGCAGACGCGGGCGTGGATCGACGAGGAGAACGCGTACACGGCGAAGTATTTCGATCAGCTGCCCAACCGGAGCGAGATCGCAAAGCAACTGGCGTCGCTGATGCGGGTGGAGCAGTACTCGATTCCGGCGCTGCGCGGCGGCCGGTACTTCTTCAAGAAGCAGCTGGCGGATGAAAACCAGGGATCGATCTACGTGCGCGTGGGGTGGAAGGGCGCGGATCAGCGGCTGATCGACGCGACAAAGCTGAGCGCGGACCAGAATACGAATGTCGGCATCAACGACGTCTCCGACGATGGGACCTGGCTGGTGTACGGCATCCGGCAGGGCGGTGCGGACGAGGAATCGGTCCACGTGATGAACGTGCGCACCGGCAAGGAACTCGCCGACGTGCTGCCGGCAGCGCGGTACTTTGGCGTGAGCCTGAATCCGGACAACACCGGGTTGTACTACTCGCGGTTCACCCATCAGGGGTCGGATGTGTGGTTCCACAAGTTCGGCACTGCGGTGGCGGAAGACCAGAAGATCTTCGGCGGCGAATATCGAGGACAGAAGCTGGGCGAGCTGGACCTGGTGATCGCCGGGGTGAGCGACAACCACCACTGGCTGATCGTGGACATCGCGCATGGCGTGCCGGCGACGAGCGAAGACATCCTGCTGCGCGACCTGCGCAAACCGGACAGCGACTTCGTGCCGCTGGTCTACGGGGTGAAGGCACACGTGAGGATGATCGACGACGGCGACCGGTTCTTTCTGCTGACGGATTATCAGGCGCCGAACAGCCGCGTGGTGGAGGCGTTCCCGGGCAAGGACGCGGCGGCGTGGAAGACGGTGATCCCGGAAGGCCACGACGTCATCGACGACTTCAGCATTGTGGGCGGGAAGCTGTTTGTCTCGCGCCTGCATAATGTGAAGACAGAGACGACGATCTACGCGCTGGACGGCCAGCAGGTGGGCACGCTGGCGTATCCGGGGATCGGATCGGGCTCGGTGGTGTACGGGCGGCCGGGGCAGCGGGAAGGCTTCTACACGTTCCAGTCGTTCACGGTGCCGCCGACGATCTTCCGCTACGACACGAAGACCGGGCGGAGCGACGTCTTTGCGCGGCCGAAAGTGCCGTTCGACTCTTCGCAGTACCAAATCACGCAGGTTTTCTACACGTCGAAGGATGGAACGCGGGTGCCGATGTTCATCGCGGGCAAAAAGGGGCTGAAGCGCGACGGACAGGCGCGGCTGCTGATGACCGGCTACGGCGGATTCGATCTGCCGATGCTGCCGGACTGGAATCCGGAGTACGCGTGGTGGATGGAGCAGGGCGGATTCTTCGCGTTGCCCAATCTGCGCGGCGGAAACGAGTACGGCGAGGCGTGGCACAAGGCGGCGATGTTCGGGAACAAGCAGAACGTCTTCGACGATTTCTTCGCGGCGGCGGAGTACCTGATTCAGAACCACTACACCTCGCGGGAGCACTTCGCCATCCGCGGGCGATCGAACGGGGGGCTGCTCATGGGCGCGGCGATGACGCAGCGGCCGGATTTGTTTGGGGCGATCTGGTGCGGCTATCCGCTGCTGGACATGCTGCGTTACCAGTACTTCGAGTTCGGGCGGCTGTGGACGACCGAATACGGGAGCTCGGAGAACGCGAAGGACTTCCCCTACCTGCGGAAGTATTCGCCGTACCAGAATGTGAAGCAGGGCGCGGATTATCCGGCGATCCTGTTCTTCACGGGCGACAACGACACGCGCGTGGATCCGATGAATGCGCGCAAGATGACGGCGCTGATGCAGGCCTCGAGCGGGAGCGACCGGCCGATCCTGCTGCATTATTCGGTGAAGGGCGGGCACAGCGCGGGCGTGTCGATGGAGCAGCTGGTGAGCGACTACGCGGACGAGATGTCGTTCCTGTGGAATGAGACGAGCGGAAAATAGAGGGCGCGCGGTTACTCAAGCAAAGCGGCGGCGACGGAGAGCGCCGCGATGGCGGCGGTTTCCGCGCGCAGGATGCGCGGGCCGAGGCTGACCGGCTTCCAGTTCTCGGCGTCGAAGTAGCCTTCTTCTTCGGCGGTCCATCCGCCCTCGGGTCCGACGGCGATGCGGATGGCGGGCACGTCGTCTCCGGCGGCGACCAGCGCTTCAGAGAGAGCGTGATGCAGCGTGGTGGAACGTTCCTGCTCGGCGAGGACGAGACGGACGGCCTTGGGCTCGGCGCGCACGGCGGTCTTGAGCGGCAGCGGATCGTCGATCTGGAGAACGTCGGAGCGGCGCGACTGCTTCGAGGCTTCAAGGGCGACGCGGCGCCAGCGCTCGGTGCGCGCGGCTGCGGACTGCGCGAGATGCTTTTCGCTGCGGCGAGCGATGACCGGGGCGACGCGGTCGGCGCCGAGCTCGGCAGCCTTCTCGATGGCCCACTCCATGCGATCGAATTTGAAAACGGAAAGCAGGAGGGTGATGGGCAGCGCGGGATCGGCGGCGACCTCGGCGATGAGATTGAAGCGCACCGTGTCGCCGGAGATGCCGGCGATGACACCGTGGAAAACGCGTCCGCCGGCGACGATGTCGAACTCCATGCCGGCCTGCGCGCGGAGAACGCGGATGAGATGCGCGGCCTGGCTGCCGCCGATGGAAGCGGTGGCTTCGTCCCAGGTATCGGCGATCCAGCGGCGGCGGGTCATGGGAACAGGGTACAGCGTTCAGCGTTCAGAAAAACGCGGCGGAACGGCCGGCGGCGGCAGGATGGTGGAAAGGTGCATGAATACTGGCCCCAAAAGCATCGGGGGGACGCTCATCGCGTCCCCCCGAAGTGTTGCCGTTGATGGCTTACTTTTTCTTCCCGGCCTTCTTCGCTGCCTTCTTCGCCGGTTTCTTAGCTGCCTTTTTCGTTGCCATATTTTCTATTCTCCCTTTTCGATGCATGCATCGATGTCTGCAACATAAATGCTGCAGTTAACGAATGTATAGAGTTCCGCACATAGAGTGTCAAGAGAAAAATTGAAATTTTCGCTACAACTTCTTTCCGAGCGTAAGGCGATCGTCGAACGCGCGCGCGAAAAATTCGCTCACGGCAGATGGAGATGACTGGTGAGCAGCACAGCGACGCCGGTGAAAATATCCTGCCACGCGTGCGCGATCATCCCGGGGCGAAGGCTCGAGCGCAGGAGGGCGAGCACGCAAAAGAGCGCGCCGTACACGGCGATGGAGAGCATACCGCCGAGGCCCTGGTATCCGTGGGCGATGCCGAAGAGGAGCGAAGAGACGAGCACGCCGAGCCAGACGGCGTGGAGCGGAGAAGAAAACTGGCGAAGAAAATATCCGCGGAAGATGAACTCCTCGCAGAAACCGGCGGAGAGAGCGAGGCCGATCCAGACCAGCAGCTCGACGGCGCTGTGCGGGGCGAGGGCCAGCACAGTCTTCGCGCCGAGGTTGGCATGGCAGAGGAAAAGGATCAGCCGGATGACGGCGAGGATGGTGATGGAGGCGACCCAGAAGATGCCGGCGGCCGCGAAGTCTTCGGCCCAGGCGCGCGCGCCGCGGCGGAAGCCGAGAATCTCGGCGAGGCGGACGCGCCGGAAGCGCAGGCCCCACCAGGCGACGAGGAACATGCACCACTCCGTGCCGATGCCGATGGCATAACGCAGGGAGCGATGCGCGCTGAGATCGGCGTGACGGCTGTGGAGTGCGCTCGCAAACGATCCGGCGGCGAGCAGGACGGTGAGCAGGGCGGTGTGCCACCACGGCGCGACGGCGGTGTCTGGACGCGACGGCGCTGGCACGGGAGCGGACTGGGGCGGAGTTGCGTGCATCGGGACCTCGGGGTCTGGTATCTTCCATGCGATTCTATCGAGTGGCTTCCTTCGATGCGGCCGCGCATCGAATCAAACAGCGGGAGAAATTATGGACGAGATTGTGATCGTGTCCGGCGTGCGCACGCCGGTGGGGAAATTCCAGGGTTCGCTTTCCGAGGTGACCGCGACGCAGCTGGGCGCGACTGTGGTGCGCGAGGCGGTGAAGCGCGCGCAGCTGAAGCCGGAGCAGATCGACGAATGCATTATGGGCAATGTGGTGTCGGCGGGGCTGGGGCAGAATCCTGCGCGGCAGGCAGCGCTCTACGGCGGATTGCCGCCGGAGGTGAGCGCGGTGACGATCAATATGGTGTGCGGATCGGGTCTGCGGGCGGTGGCGCTGGCGGCGCAGACCATCCAGACCGGCAATGCGGAGATCGCGGTGGCGGGCGGCATGGAGTCGATGACCAACGCGCCGTATCTTCTGCCCCAGGCGCGCGCCGGATTCCGCATGGGCAATCAGGTCGCCGTCGACTCGATGGTCAACGACGGGCTGTGGGACGCGTACAACGACTTCCACATGGGCCAAACGGCGGAGCTGGTGGCGGAGAAGTACGGGATCACGCGCGAAGATCAGGATGCGTACGCGCTGCGCTCGCACGAGAAGGCCGCGGCCGCATGGCGCGAGGGGCGATTCGCGGAGGAGATTGTGCCGGTGGAGATTCCGGCGAAGAAGAAGGGCGCGGAGTCGAAGCGGTTCGAGCGGGACGAGTCGGTGCGCGAGGATGCGAGCCTGGAATCGCTGCGGGCGCTGAAGCCGGCGTTCAAAAAAGATGGGACGGTGACGGCGGGGAATGCTCCGGGGGTAAACGACGGCGCGGCCGCGGTGGTGTTGATGCGGGCGGCGAAGGCCAGGGAGCTGGGGCTGAAGCCCATGGGGCGCATCGTGGCGCACGCAACCAGCGGCATCGATCCGAAGTGGGTGATGCTGGCGCCGGTGAACGGCGCGAAGACGGTGATGAAGAAGGCGGGGTGGTC
>Ga0335072_10003356_pt1 | contig 24170 bp, 15 predicted proteins | sample Lox_Sample_21_FD_206725 | JGI IMG/M metagenome (GOLD analysis project Ga0335072, IMG submission 206725) | Soil microbial communities from Loxahatchee National Wildlife Refuge, Florida, United States - Lox_Sample_2.1 | ecosystem: Environmental > Terrestrial > Soil > Wetlands | place: USA... | reverse complement strand
AAACCCAACGTCGATTACGGATGGCAGCTCTTCGGTCCTGACCGTGACGGCGACAAATGCGACACAAGTGACCGTGACCGGTACTGATGGAAGTTCATACACCCTTCAGCCCACGGGCGGGACGCAGACAGTGAGCCCGACCGCGACGACGACGTATACCGCTACGGCGACCGGTACCCAGGGCAATGCTACGGCAACAGCAACCGTAACCGTTATGCCCGTGGCGACACTTCAATCGGTAAAGCACGTGATCTTCATGCTCCAGGAGAACCATACATTCGACAACTATTTTGGGATGCTCAACCCGTATCGAAAGGCAAACGGCTGGAACATCGGTGAGGATGGGATGGATTACGAGGTGGACGGCATCGATGACAAGTTGTCGACCATCAGCAACAGCGATGACGAAGGCACCGCATTCCCGCTGTTCAAGTTCACCAGCACGTGCATCGACGACGAAACTTCCGACTGGCTTGCCAGCTACGGCGACGTGAACACCTATGATTTCTCCACGACACGCCCGATTCTGACAAATGGATTTGTCCACAATGCCGAGGGCTACGCCAAGAGCTGCGCACAGCCGGGAGCGCAGTGCTCGGGCGACTTCACCGATCTGACCGGTCAGCGCGCGATGGGCTACTACGATCAGGATTTCTTGAACTACTACTACTACATGGCATCGCAATTTGCGCTTTCGGACAGGTGGTTCTCGCCGGTTTCGAGCAAGACAATCGATAACCGCATAGCGATATTCACCGGCGGGACCACGCAGGGTCTGGTGAAGGATCCGGGAAGCGATGATCACTTGCCTCAGCTCGATATTGCGAGCATCTTTCAGGAATTGCAGCAGGCGAACGTCTCGTGGAAGATCTACTACACCGTTACGCAGGGACTGTGCCCGGCCGGCAACGATGAATGTACCGGCGGAGCGAACGCGAACTTCCCAGCCACGGATTTCACGACCCTCACTTACTCGACACAGTTCCTTTACGAGAATCCGACCGGCGCGGCCTGCACGTCCCCCCTGCAACCGTCCAGCGCGGTCGGCGACTCCACGGATTCATTTTGCATCGACACGACCCACATCGCGCCACTGTCGCAGTACTTTACGGATCTAACCAATGGAACCTTGCCCAGCTTCGCCTTTATCGAAGCAGGTTATGGAAACAATGACGAGCACCCCGGGTCAGGCCAGTCGATTCTGATTGGACAGGCGCAGGTGGCAAATATCATCAACTCGCTCATGTCGAGTTCTTCCTGGGACAGCTCAGTTTTCTTTTTCAGCTACGACGAGGGTGGCGGGCCGTACGATCACGTTCCTCCGGTTCCAGGACATTCGAACGACAACACCGATGCGTCTCTGGGGTCGATTCCGGACATCTCGCAGATCAGCGTGAATGCGGATCAATACAACCCTTGCGTGCCTTCCGGCGGCACACCGACGACCCACTGCGATTTGTCGAGCGATGATCCCGGCGCGAATCCTACTGACGCGGCGGCCGTTCACGGCTTCGCTGCACAACTTGGATTCCGCCTGCCGAACATTATTATTTCCCCCTTCACGAAACCACACTACGTCTCCCATACCCCGATGGACCATACTGCCGTGATTAAATTTGTCGAGAACCTGTTTATCAGCAGCTCGGCGCATCTGACGGCGCGCGATGCCGCTCAGCCGAATCTGCTGGAGTTTTTCGACTTTGCGGGAAGTCCATGGACAACGCCGCCCTCGCCTCCCACGCCGAATTCCGATAGTGTTTGCGCTCCGGCCAGCTTTGCTCCTTCTTCCGCAACACCAGCAAAGGCCAGCAGAACGGGCAACTGAGAACTGGCGTCGTTGGCGCCTACCAGGTGTAATTGGCGAGCAAACATGGCGTGGGCTAGTTCGCCTCGTCATGACGGTGCTGTTTTTGAGCAATTTCCCGTGCAGAGAGATGCCGGGTCGATGCATCGAAAATCCACTACACTGGATGAAATGGGCGTAGGCGTCTCATGGATCACCGGCACTATTCTGAGGTGAAATGTCCTTTTTCAGCAGACGAGATCTCCTGAAGCAAGCCTTCGTATCGTCTTTTCTCGCGTTTCCCAAGCGTCTTGCGCCACAATCGTCTGCTTCGGCGGCTCTCGCATTTCCGGCTACGCCAAAGTCTTTGGCCTTTACGGATCAGTTGCCGATTCCGGGAAGGATAGCTCCAGAGGAAAAACACCGAGGCAGGGTGCTGTATCGCATCCGCATGAGGGAAGGCGCACATTCAATGCACTCCTCATTGCCTCCAACAAAGATTTGGGGCTATGAAGGCCTCTACCCAGGGCCGGTCATCGAGGCATTCCGAGGCGACCGCGTAGATGTGATATGGGAAAATCAACTCCCCACCCGTCACATTTTCAAAATCGATCCTCACATTCACGGCGCCATGCCACCTGCACCCGAGGTGCGGACAGTTCCCCATTTGCACGGTGCGCGTACATCCTCCGAGAGCGATGGTCTGCCCGAGAAATGGTTCACACCTGGCAACAAGGTTCACTTCACCTATCTCAACGATCAACAAGCCGCGACGCTCTGGTATCACGATCATGCGCTTGGGATTACGCGGCTGAACGTCTATGCGGGACTCTCGGGTTTATACCTGCTCCGGGACCCGGAGGAAGAGAGCTTCGATCTGCCGGCAGGGGAGTACGAAATTCCCCTCATCGTGCAAGACCGAACGGTAGACGACCAAGGACATCTTGTGTATGCTCCCGTGAACGACGACGGCATTCCATTGGCGCCCGGAATCTGGGGACCGGAGTTTCTCGGGCAGTTTCCGGTCGTGAATGGCACGATGTTCCCATATCTGAATGTCGAGCCCCGCCTCTACCGCTTGCGCATTCTGAATGCTGCCAATACCCGATTCTTCGGCCTGCAATTCAACCTGGCAAAAAACACGTTCGATATTCCCTCTTTGGTGAACTTCCAGCAGATCGGCTCGGATGGTGGATTTCTGCCGAAACCGGCAGTCATGCGCCGGATTCTGCTGGGACCCGCCGAGCGCGCCGATCTGCTGCTTGATTTCACAGCGCTCGACGGCAAAACCATCACGATGACGAATAATGCCCCGGCACCTTATCCGGGCTGGGCTACGTTGGCAATGCACGCGCCGCGCCTCGACGAGTTGATGCAGTTCCGCGTGGTTTTGCCTTTGAAGGCGGGCAAAACCACCGCCAAGGCTTTCAGCATCGGGCCGAAGACCCTGTTAAGCCAATTCTCGGAAAGTGATGCGGTAAGGTCGAGAGACTTTGTGTTGACGGAGCACATGGATTCAAATGGCCGATCGCTTGGGGTTCGAATCAACGAAAAAGGATATGACGATCCGGTGACGGAGATTGTGAAGCTTGGTTCCTTGGAGAAGTGGCGGTTCATCAACACAACGGAAGACGCACATCCCATGCACCTGCATCTGGTTCAATTCCAGATACTTTATCGGCAAGGATTCGATCCTGCGGAATTCAGTCAAGGCTCTTTAAGGCCTGCAGGTGCGCTGCGTCCGCCACCGCCGGGAGAGTCTGGCTGGAAGGACACTGCAGTCGTTTTGCCGAACGAGATGCTAACAATCCTCGTGCACTTCACAGGCTATGCTGGCCGGTTCGTTTTCCATTGCCACATGCTCGAACACGAAGACAACGACATGATGCGTCCCTACTTGGTAATCCCCTAAAGGCCAGACCATTCCTCTTGTTCAGCAGTTGATGTCAACCTGCTCTTGGGGAGGGAAAACATCTAATGGCCGCACCCCACGGGCTCTGTCGTCAGTAAAGAGTTACATCCCGGGCGAGGTACTGTGTGCCGTTGTATTGGGTTGCGACCCGTACTTGTTGTCCGGGATGAAGATTCTGCAACAAAGGAATGCTGCCTGACTCAAACGCAATTTGATAAGTCTGGTTGTTGCGAGGATCAAGAATAACCATCTTTCCGGCTTGCATATCCAGGGAGATTACGCTCCCACTGAAGACGAATTGGGAGCCCGGTGTGGCTAGAAAAGTAATCTCCGTCGCTGCTCCCCGACCCTTACCGTCAGGCGCAAACTGAATCGCAACAAGGGAGCCTCTCTGGAGATCGGCGATGCTTGCCGGAGTCGACGTGAAGGAACCCTGTCCCTTGCGCGCGAATGTGGTGTCGGCTGAGACGTGGACCCTTATCGAATCGCTGCCTTCTCCGGTCACCAGATCCAAATCACCCGTTCCCGGGTTATAGCTGGCGACCTCTCCTGTGTAGGCGCCTTGTTGCAATTGCGACAGGATGTGGATGCTGATCGCAAAAACGGAGGTGCCGTCAAGCGTGGTTTGCACAGAAGCATGCTCGGCAGGCCGCAGATCGCGCAGGGATATCTTCTTACCGTCGAGAAAAAGCTGAGTACGCTCATCGAAGAGGATGCGCAATGGTTTTTCGCCGACGATGTTTAGCGTGAAGCGGTCGAGAACCGGATCGACGCCACGAATCGAGCCGCCAAGAATCGTGCTTTTCCCGGCTGGAAGAGCTGGGATTGCCGCCAAGTCTCCCGAGGAGGCGGCGCTAAGATCGGGATCGGCCCCGGGAACGCTCTTCTGTTGGGCCTCGATGCATTGGCAGGCACAGAGCGACACCAAAACAATGACCGCGACTTTTAAAACTCCCTGCATAAGTACACCGCTCTCTTATTAGCTTTAGCCAACAACCAGTTAGATGGGGTTTACACCCTCCCTGGTGGTCTCGAGCCGTTTAAGTGACGAAAGCTACGGGACAACACCGGCCGGAAATGAGCATCTAACTGGATGTGTAGGTTTGCCCTGTGTTGCCGGGGGCTTCCGATTCAAAGGGACAGGAGAGCACGTTGTCACGTCGATACTTAGGCCTGATTGCTTGCTTTGCGATTGCGTTTGGGCCGCCTTGCGCCTTCGCCCGTGATGGGCACGTAATCAAGTTCCCGCGGCGTAGCGAATTGACGCCCGTGCAGCGGCTGAATCGGGAGGGGGTAGAAGCGATCAAGAAGCGCGATTATCGAGGCGCTGAGGCGCACTTTTACAAAGCTTATCTTTATGATCCTGCGGATCCTTTCACCCTGAATAACCTCGGCTACGTCTCCGAGCTGGAGGGTGATCTCGATCGCGCGCAGAAGTTTTATACGCTTTCTGCGGAACAGAGCTCGAACGCGAGCATCGACATCAGCAATGTAAAGCGTCTCGAAGGAAAGCCGATGCGCGATGCTGTGGTCAACCTGCAAGACATGCAGATGCGCGTGAACCACACGAACATTCAGGCCATGCAGTTGCTCTCTCAAGACCAGGGTTTTGAAGCCCTGATGCTCCTGAAGCAGAATCTGCAGCTCGATCCGCAAAATCCATTCACATTGAACAACCTTGGGGTGGCAAGCGAAGCCACGGGCGACTTTGACGGCGCGCTTCGCTACTATCGCCAGGTTGCGGCGCAAAACTCCTCGCAGGCTGCAATGGTCACGCTCGATCGCTCGTGGCGCGGCCGATCGATCAGCGAGATGGCCGACGCCAGTGCACGGCGATTGGAAAGGCGGCTGCGCAACAGCGGAGCCAATGAAGAACGTGCCCTTATGCTGACGATCCGCGGCGTTTTTGCGGCCAACCAGAATGAATGGACGGCGGCACGGGAGGACTTTCTACGCGCTTACTCTCTTGATCCGACCAGCGCGTTCGCGCTGAATAACCGCGGCTGGGTTGCGGAGAAAGACGGCGATCTGGAAACGGCCCAGTACTTCTACGGAAAAGCACAGAAGGCCGATAACGCAAGTGAGCCTGTTGGCTTTGCCACTCGGCTAACGGCCGAAGGAGAGAGCATGGGCGTCGTGGCAACCGAGAGCAATAACAAAGTGGACGATGCGCTGGAGGTGTACAGCCAGCAACGAAAGCGCCAACAACCCGGAACCATCGAATTGATTCCGCGCGGCGGTTCCAATGGCGCTCCGCCGAAGCCAAACCAGCAGCCTCAGCCCTGATTTTCGAGTTTTTTCAAGGACGCAAATGACTGGACAGTCTTTGTCTCATAGATCGTTGAATCTCCTTTCGCGGTTGCTGCTGTCTCTCCGGGCTGACGGCAGCGACCAACAGATGTCACAGCTCACGCGGGCGGAATTTGACTGCCTCGTCGCACTGTCGGAGACGAATCACGTCCTTCTGCGCGGAATCGGCAGGTACCGCGATCTCGTGCACCGCGCGGGAGACGATGTTCGTACCGAGTGGGCCGACACCTGTCTGGCAGCAGAGTGGGCTCGCATCGATCGAGCGGTTGCGTATCTGGCCCAAATCTGCAAGGCGTTTACAGAACGGGGACTTCGCGTCGCCGTGATCAAGTCGCTCGACCACTGGCCAGATCTGGGCAGCGACCTTGACCTGTACACCGATGCGAAGCCCGCCGATGTCATAGGCCTGATGGAACAGGAATTCGGTGCTCAGGTCGCCTCGCGAAGCTGGGGAGATCGGTTGGCGTGCAAATGGAATTTTATTCTTGCAGGGCTGCCCGAGCTTGTCGAGATTCACGTGGGCAGGCTTGGTCAAACAGGGGAACAATCCGCGATTGCCTGTTCGCTTCTCGAGCGCACGCGCACAGTCAGGGTCAACGGGCAGGACTTTCACGTTCCCTCGATCTCGGAACGCCTGATGATTTCGACGCTGCAGCGCATGTACCGGCATTTCTATTTCCGCCTATGCGACATCGTGGACAGCGCCGAGCTGGTGGAGACGGGAAGCGTCGACTGGAGTGATCTGTTTGCGGCGGCAACCACCGCAGGAATATGGGAAGGCGTGGCAACGTACGTTGCGATTGTCTCTGACTATGTGCACCTATATCGTGGTGTCACGTTGGCGATTCCGCAATGGGTCCTGGCCTCGGCCCGATTCCGCGGAAAAGCAATCTACTTCGCCAAGGATTTTCTGCGCGTGCCGATCCTGCCGCAGTCGGCAATGCTTTACGGAACGCAACTGGCTGCCGTGCTTCGAAGGAGGCAACTTCAGAGTAGTGCACGCTTGAGCCTGTTGCCATGGCTCGCAACGGCAGCGCTGATGGGGCAAAAGATTACTGGAAGCGATAAGGGGGTCTGGTAGACATACGGATCGTAGGAATGCCACAAAGAGAGCGTGATTGCTTCAGCAAGCAACTACAGGGATAGCCAATCTTTTCGCCGTATGAAGAGAGGAGAATCCGGAAGGCTTAGCTTTCCGGCATACATATCATGGCTGAATATGGATTAGAGACGAAAAAACCGAGATTAGGACCGAGGCTTTCAGCAGAGCCTTGCGATCACGAGGATAAACCAGCAGGCCAATACAACTCTTCGTCATTAGCCATCGATGTACACTCTCGAAGGACCGAGGATCACACGCTCTATGTCGTGACCGACCGGACAGCAACGCGCTACCGTCATCATCCAGCCCAGACAGTGCCAACCTTCGGCAGTCTGGACACGGCTTTGGCGGAGCGCAACCCGAGAGCGAGAGTTACTTCCGCAATTCTTCACACGACAATAATCGGACTGATTCTGTATTTGGGTTCGCGAGTACCCAAAGTGATCGCACCAGCGCAGGCGCTTACGCATGTCGATTTCAAGTTGTTCGCACCCCCTCCTCCCCCGCCGAAGGTTCTGCCTGTAGCGCCGAAGTCTGGGGGAGGAGGCGGTGGTGGAGCTCATCAGATCGTTGAACCGACAAAAGGCCGCGCCCCCGAGGTCGCAAAGATTACGTTGGCTGCGCCACAACTGGCGCGACTGGAACACCCGAAGCTTCCGGTTGAGCCGACGGAGCCGATCAAGTTGCCGGACAATTCGAAACTGGCGAATCTCGGCCAGCCTGATTCTCCGCAGATCAAGCTCGCGTCGCAAGGTCCGGGCGGCGGCTCGGGCTTCGGGCACGGACTCGGCGGAGGTCTCGGAGCCGGACACGGCTTGGGCGCGGGTCCGGGAAGCGGTGGTGGTTATGGTGGCGGCGTGATGGGAGTGGGCGGTGGAGTGAGCGCGCCGGTCCTCATTCACTCGATTGAACCGGAATTTACAGACCAGGCACGTCAAGCGAACTTGCAAGGCACAGTGGCGCTGCAGTTGATCGTTGACGCGGAGGGAAACCCGCAGAACATTCGTGTAACCCGTTCCCTGGGACTGGGACTCGATGAAAAAGCCATCGAGGCAGTGAGGCAATACAGGTTCAAGCCGGCGATGTACCAGGGACATCCCGTTGCGGTCCAGATGATCGTGGATGTGGATTTTCACCTCCACTAGTTCTCCAGAGACGAGGAGAATGCGGCGGACTCTGCGGCTATTGGCCTCCGCCGCGCTCCCGCCAAATCCTTTACGGATCCCAATTCCACCGGAAACAAGAGACGCGTCGATGAACGATCTTGGTGGAGGTTCCTGACTGTCCTCGCAGCCTCCTGCTTGTTGCCGGGGATGGCGCGGCCCAGTTGACATGTTCACGCGACGCTGTAACCAAGCTCGAAAACGGCGCTCGAAAAGCAATGCCGTTCCTTCTGCCGCCACAAACCAAAACAGAGCGAAAGTCTCAGCTCGGTAGCGGCCTTATTGATTGGAATCGGGAGAGGAAACGCGTGCCGTGTGATTGGGCTGGGACGGCCTGGCATAGTAGCCGCGGCGGGTTCTCACGGTCAGCCTTCCATACTTCGGGGAATAGGCTTCGACGTGAACGACCCGATAGCCGGCCTGGCTATCGGGTTTGGTGGAATGATAGCCGATGGTGTACTGGTTGCGAATGTCCGCGGCAACCTGCGATGCGATCTTGGTCACTTCATCCATGGAACGGGGAAAGTAAGCAATACCGCCGGTGTCGTCGGACAGGGTCTGCAGAGCCTCGTGCGCGCGCTGAGACTCTCGCGGGTCGGAGTCGAATAGAAGGCCGATGGAATAGACCACTGGTCCGGCCAGATCTTGCACGCGGCGAATGGCCTGTTCCCTGCTCAGTCGGGAGGCATTGTCGGCTCCATCCGAGACGATGAGCAAAACCTGCTTCTGAAACTTGGAGTACTTCGCCAACTCGTCGGCTGAAGCGGCAACTGCATCGTAGAGCGCGGTCGTTCCCTGCGAATCATAACGCGCGAGTCCGCGGTTGAGCGCTACCAGGTCGGAGGTAAAGCCCTGGTCGAGATAGGCGCGATCACTGAAATTCACGATGAATGCAGTATCCTGCCGGTTTGAATCTCGCAGCAGATCCATGGCAGCCCGGTTCACGACCGTGCGTTTGTCACGCATGGAGCCGGAGTTGTCGATCAGGAGCCCCATGGAAACGGGCAGGTCCTGATGACGGAAAGAGCTGATGCGCTGCGGGGCACTGTCTTCCCACACGCGAAAGTCGTTTTGAGATAGACCCTCGACCGGTTGTCCCTTTTCATCGACAACGGTGCAGCTCAGAAGCACCTCATCGACATTTTCATGCAGCGTGTAGACGCCGTTCTCGCCCTTCTCAAGTTCACCGGGACGAGCAGGCAGGTTCGAAGCTGTCGTCGGAGGAGGCGGAATATCAGGGGAGGATATCGGATCGCGGTCGATCGAAAGGTTCGGCTGGATCTCGGGCTGACGCGGATCTTGCGGAGCAGCGGACTGAGAACGTGGAGCAGACGTCTGCGAGAGGGCGGGAGCTTGCGCGCGAAGCGGCGCGCTGCCGGGCGCGAGGATTGCAATGAGCAACCCGACACAGGCCTCGGCCGTTCTGAGCCCGTCACAACGACAGAATTTAACCCGCGATTCAGACACAGACGATCACCTCAAAACGCAAGGGGCATCAAAAGGTAAGATGCAGTTCTGAGGCCTTCCGTCCACCGGGGTTCCCAAAGACCTTGCCGAGTTTCCCTAAACTCCCGAAAGAAATGAATTAAACGAGTCCTTGGTGCCGCGTGATAGAACGAAGCATGTTCAAGCTCGCCATCGCTTCCCTGCTGTTCGTGTGTCTTGATAGCTCTTCCCAGAGTGCACAACCTGCAAATATGGGGTCGGCAGAGAATTCGCCTCCAACGCTCCGCGACAAGACTGCAAAGATGAAGCATCTCGACGGTCTGCTTCCTCTCGATTGGGATGCATCCGCTGGAAAGCTCTATCTCGAAATTCCGCACCTCGGACCGGACGGTAAATCGCAGGATTATCTATACGTCAATTCGCTTCCCTTCGGCACCGGATCGAATGATCTGGGATTGGATCGCGGGCAGGTCTCACGAGGCAGCATTGTCCATTTTGAGCGCACCGGCCCCAAGGTACTGTTAGTCCAACCGAACTTTGCCTTCCGCACCTCCAGCGGTGATCCGGATGAACAACTGGCGGTGAGGCAGTCATTTCCAGAGTCGGTGCTTTGGGGTTTCACCGTATCGGCCGAATCACCGGACGGCGCTGTTCTTTTGGATGCAACGGAGTTTTATCTTCATGACGGCCATCGGATTGCGGATACGCTGGCAAATCTGAAACAGGGGACTTACCGGGTCGACGCTTCTCGCTCGACAATCGCGCTCGATGACACGAAGGCGTTTCCGAAAAACACCGAGGTGGAAGCAGAACTGACCTTCATCACAGACGCTCCGCCCAAGGGAGAGTTCGTTGCCGATGTCACGCCTGACCCGCACGCCATGACCATTCGCGAGCGCACTTCGTTTATCGAGCTGCCTCTGCCTGGCTTTGTTCCGCGAAGATTCAATCCCAACGCCGGCTATTTCGCAGACGGATATCGAGATTACACGGCCCCTCTCGGCGAGCCGCTTGATCAGCTCTTTATTCTGCGCCATCGCCTGATCAAGAAGAATCCTAATTGCACGGAGAATTGCGAGGCGGTCACACCGATTCAATATTACGTGGATCGCGGCGCGCCGGAGCCGGTTCGTTCGGCGCTGGTGGAAGGAGCGAGATGGTGGGACCAGGCATTCCAGGCAGCAGGCTGGGCCAAGGGAACATTTCGCGTGGATGTGTTGCCCCAGGGCGCGGATCCAATGGACGTCCGCTACAACATCATCCAGTGGGTGCACCGTTATACCCGCGGTTGGAGCTACGGGGCCGCTATCTCCGATCCGCGGACCGGCGAGATTATCAAAGGCAACGTGACCCTTGGCTCGCTGCGCGCGCGCCAGGATTATCTGATCGCCGAGGCGCTGTTATCGCCATATAAAGACGGCGGATCGGGCACCGCGAACGCCAGCGACAACGCGATGCTGCGGATGGTACTGGCGCGCATCCGGCAGCTTTCAGCGCATGAGACCGGACATACACTCGGCCTGGCGCACAACTTCGCCGCGTCGACCGTCAGCCAGGGCGATAGCGTGATGGATTATCCGCATCCCTACTTTGCGATCGATAGCAATGGAAAAATCGATGCAACACACGCGTACGCTGAGAACATCGGCGCGTGGGACAAGGTGGCAATCGATTATGGCTATCGCGAATTCGGTCCACACACAACGGCGCAGGAAGAGAAAGCAGCGCTCGAAAAGATTCTGAGCGATGCGGACAGGGCAGGCCAGATTTTCATTACGGATGAGGATGCAAGGCCTTTCGGATCGGCCCATCCGCGCGCGCATTTGTGGGATAACGGCAGCGATCCAACGGCAGAGCTCGACCGCGTGCTTGAAGTCCGGGCAGATGCTCTTAAGAATTTTGGCGAAGACGCGATCAAGGCCGGCACACCGATGGCGGAGCTGGAGAAGACTCTTGTTCCGCTTTATCTCTTTCATCGCTATCAGACCGAAGCTGCGATCAAGGAGATCGGCGGCCTGGATTACCGGTATACCTTGCGTGGCGACGCACGTCCCGGTCCCACCATTCTTAACCCGGCCCAACAGCGAAAGGCACTTGAATCAATTTTGAAGACATTGGCGCCGGAAACCCTGACGTTGCCGGAGTCGATTCTGAAACTGTTGCCGCCAGTGCCACCTGGGTATCCGCGGACACAGGAATCGTTTCCATCGCACACTGGGCTCACATTCGACCCGATTGCAACAGCTGAGTCAGCTGCGGACCTGACCCTGAGTGTATTGCTCGATCCCGCGCGCGCCAGCCGATTGATCGAGTACCATATGCGCGTGCCGGCTTCGCCCTCGCTGCGGAGTGTGCTTGAGGCGATCTCGGCCAAAGTTGCAGAGCGTCCCGAATCGGGACACAGCATGTCGTCGGAAGTGGAGCGAGCCGTGGAGTTTCGTGCGCTGGAGGCTATGCTGGCGCTGGCCGTAAATCCGGCGGCATCGAGCCAGGCCCGGGCGATCGCAAGGTGGCACATTCGCGATCTTCTGAAGCAATGGACATCAACTCCGGCGCCCCAGGACACGGCAGAGGCAATCCATCGTGCTGCCCTAGTTGATCGAATCCAGCAGTTTGAACATGATCCTGACAAATTCGTGCCCGCAAAGCCAGTGGCAACTCCACCGGGAATGCCGATCGGTGACGATGAGGAGTGACATCGGGATCACGAGCCAGTGCTGCTCTGAAGTTGGGAGACGGGCTCCGCGCAAGCACGTAAGTGCCGCTGGAGCATTGGGTAGGCAAAATGATGGTGGCCAGGGACGGGATTGAACCGCCGACGCCGGCCTTCCGCGGGCCGCGGTCAACATCACTGTGCTCCGCGCAAAAACCCGAGCGCGGCGGGAAATTCGCCTGTTGAAATGATGGTGGCCAGGGACGGGATTGAACCGCCGACGCCGGCCTTCCGCGGGCCGCGGTCAACATCACTGCGCTCCGACGCAAAAACCCGAGCGCGGCGGGAAATTCGCCTGTTGAAATGATGGTGGCCAGGGACGGGATTGAACCGCCGACGCCGGCCTTTTCAGGGCCGCGCTCTACCACTGAGCTACCTGGCCTCAGTGCAGATATTAGTTGCATTTCCTGCGCGGAATCCGGCTCTGCCGGAGGAAGGTGGGATCCACGAACAGTGCGCTGCAACGACTTGGGTAGTATACCAATTTGGTTTCGTTCGCGCCAAACCACCTGAGAATTAACGGTTTCCACGTCCTTCAGGTAAAAGGTCATTTGCCGGCGACGCTGTCCTGCGCTGCCTGGCACAGGCTTGATCTGTCACCTTCACATGGTGGTCTTCGCGACTGGAAACTGTCAGTTTTACACGACTGCGCAGATGCTGGGGCCGATAAGCCATTGAACAGCAACGTCCGCCTGCCGGTGTTAACCTTTCCACAGTCATTCAGCTGTATTCCATGTCATTGAAAAAGCCAACGCGACGTCAATTTCTTGTGGCCGGTTCGAGAGCCGCTCTGGCTGCCGCCGTGCCTGCTACAGCATCGGATGTGAGTTCAGAAGCGAAGGCCGCTCCGGGTATGGACGCCGTGGACCGGGAGTCACTGCCATACAGTCAATCCGAGTTGCTTCAATCTGGACCGCAGCGCACCTTCAGCGGAGATCGGGCCACGCAGGTTGCTATGCCCATCGGCGGGTTAGGAGCAGGCTGTATCTGCATCAACGGGCAAGGTGGATTGCAGGACTTTTCCATCAGGACGCGGCCGGAAACGACGGCGCTTCCAACGGGATTCACGTCCAACTCGCCGGAAGCCGCGTTCGCCACCCTCTATATCAAGGGAACGTCCCCGGTGGCCAAAGTCATTGAGGGCCCATTTCCGCCATTCAAGATCTTCGATCAGGGCCTGCAGGGACAGGGCTTGCGCCGTTCCGGATCCGAAGGGTTTCCGCGCTTCGAGAAAAGCAACTTCCGTGGCGAGTTTCCCTTCGCAGAGGTCCGGTTTGGCGATTCGGCAATTCCGCTCGACGTCTCCCTGATTGCCTGGAATCCGTTCATTCCGCTCGATGACAGGAACTCGGGCATACCGTGCGCGATCCTGGAATACACGCTGCACAATCCTTCATCCCGTCCGGTGGACTACGAATTCTCCTATCATCTGTCGCATCTGGCACCCGGCTGTCGCCCGGAACAGGCAGCCAGCGGAAATGGGGTGATTGCCGGCAAGGGCGCATTCCTGTTCAATCGCGAAGCAGCCAACGCTGAAGGTTACGGCAGCGCCACACTGACGGTGATCGGAGCCAAGCCGAAGATCAAGGCCATGTGGCTGCGCAGTCCGGGCTGGGAGTTCGATTCCCTTTCAGCTTTGTGGCGCGAGATTTCGACCGGTAGTTTCAGCGCGAACGAGGGATCGAACGCAGTCGACAATGCAGGACGCAATGGGGCATCGATCCTTCTCGATGGACATCTTGCACCGGGGGAATCGCGAACGTATCCCATCGTGATTACCTGGCACTTCCCGAACTGCTATTTGCGTGAAGGCGGAGTGGCGGGGGCGCAGGCTTCGAGTGTGATTGAGGGCCAGCCTGGCTGCCGGACAGTTCCGGCCGATGCACCGCCTCCGTGGCATGCGTATTACTCCACGCAGTGGAAGGATGCACGCGATGTGGCTGCTTACGTAGAACAGAACTATACGCCCCTTCGCACGCGCACCGTGCAGTTTAAGGATGCGCTTTTCAGTTCGACTTTCCCGCCGTACGTGCTCGATGCGGTCTCGGCAAATCTGGCGATCGTGAAGGCTCCGACGATTCTGCGCGAGGCCAATGGCAACATCTGGGGTTGGGAGGGCTGCTTCCCCGATGCGGGCTGCTGTCATGGTTCGTGCACGCACGTGTGGAATTATGCGCAGGCACTGCCGCATCTTTATCCGCAACTCGAGCGGACGTTGCGCGATCTCGAATTGGTGCGGTCGATGGATGATCGCGGACATGTGAATTTCCGCGGTGCGATCCCGGATGGGCCGGTCGAGCACTCGTACTACGCAGCGGCGGACGGTCAGCTCGGCGGGATCATGAAGGTCTATCGCGAGTGGCAGATTTCCGGCGATACGGCGTGGCTGAAAAAATTCTATCCGCTGGCCAAGAAATCGATTGATTACTGCATCGCGACATGGGATCCCGATCACTCCGGCGCGTTGTTTGAGCCGCATCACAACACCTATGACATTGAGTTCTGGGGCGCCGATGGGATGTGCTCGAGCATCTATCTCGGAGCGTTGAGCGCCATGGCGGAGATGGCGCCCGCCGCGGGCGAGCCGGATGACGCGAAGGACTACGCCGAGCTTGCCCAGCGATCCGCGAATTTCATCGATCGCAACCTGTTCAACGGTGACTACTACCAGCAGAAGGTCCAATTTGCCGATCTCCATGACCAGTCGTTCGCGCAATCCATCGCACATGTTGATGAAAAAAGCAGCGAGATGCAGCAGCTGCTCAAGCGGGAAGGGCCGAAGTACCAGTACGGATCGGGATGCTTGTCCGACGGAGTGATCGGCGCATGGATGGCGACGATATACGGGATCGAGACGGCGCTGTCGGAGAAGAATGTTCGGTCGACGTTGCAGTCCATTTTTCGCAACAACTTCAGGATGGATCTGAGCCAGCATGCCAACGCGCAGCGGCCGGGATACGCGATGGGGCATGAGCCGGGATTGCTGCTGTGCAGCTGGCCCAAGGGTGGCAAGCCGACGCTGCCGTTTGTCTACTCCGACGAGGTATGGACCGGTATTGAATACCAGGTGGCATCCCATCTGATCCACGAAGGGTTCGTGGAAGAAGGGCTGACGATTGTGAAGGCGGCGCGCAGCCGTTACGAAGGACGCACCCGCAATCCCTGGAACGAGTACGAGTGCGGGAACTGGTACGCACGGGCGATGTCGAGTTTTGCGCTGGTTGGCGCGCTTTCGGGCTTTCGGTATTCGGCAGTCGACAAGACATTGCATTTTGGACCGAAGATCAAGGTGCATCCGTTCGTAGGCTTCTTCTCGACGGCTTCGGGCTACGGAACGATCATGCTGGAAGGGCACAACGTCACGGTGAACCTCATCGAGGGCGAACTCGCAATTGAAAAGCTGCAGTTCACGGATGGCGATGGGACCCGCTCTGTGGACTGGAAGACGGTTGTGAAGTCCGGAACGCCGGCGACTAAATCTGTCTAGGACCAGTTCAGAGTTCGCAATTCATAGTTCGAAGTGTCACTGTAACTCGCCCCGTTCGTCTTCGGAACAGCACCCATTACTTTAGGGTTGGACCATGCAATGAACTTTGGTTTGGCTCTCAATACCCGATGCTACACTTCGCCGTGGAGAGTCAAAACGAGCATGACAACTGATCCCTATCGGGTTGCATTTGAATCTGCTTTGGCGGAAGTGACTAAGATCGCGGCCAAGTTTGAGCAGTTGCGCATCCGCAAAAGCCATCTGGAAAACCTGGTTGCCGCCCTGCAGCCTGTGTTTTCGGGGGAAATCGGTGATACCGCGTCAGCGGCTGCTCAACAGTCCCAGGTGCAAGAGGAATCCGGTCCTCAACTTGTGAACGAAACCGAATCACCGGTGGGCGAAGAACAAGCGAGCTACTCCTACCTGGACGTTCCGGCCCCTCTACCTGCGGGAGATGGAGATCCGTTCCAGCGGCGGGTGAAAACGACGTTCCGGTTCAAGGGACTGGCGGCACAACGCACCTTCTAGTAGCCAACCAACAGCAGCGAATCTGGGTTCGCGTGCTTCGTGGATGATGGCGGCCCCGACACAATTTCAGGCAGATTTATCGCGCGACCCTCTATCCCCGAACCTGGCCTTGGAGTTCTTCATTCTGTTTGGTTGCACGATTCGTGTCGCTGTAGGTTCCTCTTAGTTAAGGAGATAGCGGCGCTCCGCGGAGGTTGGCCAAATCCCTGCCGCCTTTTGCGTTCATCTCCCCCAATTCGCGCGTAATGATCCCGTGCGAAAAGACTATGCATTTCACAGCGCGAACGCGCGAAGCGCGCTAACACCTGCTATTGAATTATTGAGCTTTACAAGCCACCCAGCTGCAAATTGGCTTGGACAACCTGATTTCGGGAGGGAATCCTTCGGACCGTGCCAGATCGCCGTTTGGTTTCGTTGACCCGGAGGTACAAAGCCTGTAAACTACTCTAGTTTGGCGATTCCTGCCTGTCGCCGCGGAGCCAATCGCTCGCCCGGGAAAGTTATCGGCGCTCGAGCGTACCGTGGGACGGAGTTTCCGCCCAATCAAAGATTTTGGAGCAAGCACGAGCGATGGCGCGTGCGTCGGCTCTGGAGGGTTTATGTACGCTGTTATTCGCACCGGTGGCAAGCAATATCGGGTCGCGCCTGGCGACGTGGTGAAGATTGAGTCGGTTTCCGGCGACAACCAGACGGTGGAGTTCAGCGACGTGCTGGCCTTCAGCGGTGAGGCAGGCAGCCTGGCCAAGCCGTCGAGCGCGAAGGTGACCGCCGAAGTTGTCAGCCAGGGTCGCGGCGAGAAAGTGCTGGTCTTCCATCTGAAGCGGAAGAAGCAGTACAAGAAGCTGCAGGGGCACCGGCAGAACTTTACCGAAGTGCGCATCAAGGCCATTGAGGCCGACGGCGTGACGTATACGGAAAAGTAGTTTTCAGTCTTCAATTGTCAGTTTTCGACGAAAAGCGAATGCTGGCGCGAAGACAAGAATCTGATAGCTGACGGCTGATGCCCGACGGCTCGCAACAGAGAAGGGATTCAGAGATGGCACATAAAAAGGGTGGCGGTAGTTCAACAAACGGACGCGACTCGAATGCACAGCGGCTGGGCGTGAAGGCCTTTGCCGGACAGCTTGTGACTGGCGGATCGATCATCATGCGGCAGCGCGGCACCAAGATCAAGCCAGGCGCCAACGTTGGCATCGGGTCGGATGACACGCTGTTCGCGAAGGTGACAGGCCGGGTGAAGTTCACCGAGCACGGCAATCGGGGGCGGTTTGCGTCGATTGAGCCGATCGCCACAGAGTAGCTCGATCTACGTCAAGATTTACAAGGCCACGGTCCGCCGTGGCCTTTTCCATTTGCGCGGTTTGGGCTCCCCGCTCGCCCCCTTGCTCAATCTCGATGGGTTCAGTGCAGACTCAAGAGAAAGGCATTCATCGCTCGGATAACGTCAGCCGGATTCGACCTGAAGATGTAGTGGTCAGCGTTTGCGATTCGAACTACATGCGCCGACGGGACCCCCGCGGCAAGGGCATCTGCCTGCCTTGATGTGATGAACGTATCCTCCGTCTCGACTTCAGCTTTGAGGTTTGGATTATTTCTCAGCATCGGATCAAAGTCGAAGTTATGAGGACAGGCAAAGATGGCGAGCACCGGAACGGGAACCCTGGAGTATTTGCGACCTCCGAGGTTAATGGCCAGAACAATGGGTGGAATCGCGGCAGGACGCGGGTGCAACTCGGGCACCGAGGCATTCCGCTTCATAGCCTCTTCGAGGTCGTGATCGAAGACCGCGACATCCGAAGACAACTCGGGCAAAGCATGCTCGGGATCAGGTAGCTGGCCGGAGGTAAAATCGTCGAGATCTTTCTTCAACCGGAAGAAGTCGAAGACCGCGTCGCCATGCTGCTTGTCGTAGTAGGCGTATCCATAGGCTGCGTCGAGGTAAATCAATCCAGCAACTTTCGCGGGATAGCGGCTACCGACGGAACTCAGCTCTTCGCCGGCGAGGGAATGCCCTACCAGTACCGGGCGTTCAAGCTTAAGCGCGGTCATTACAGCGAGCACGTCGTCACCCAGCCGATCCGCAGAATAGTTGTCTTTATCGGGAACAGGTTTGCTGGAAATGCCAAAGCCACGTCGAGTAATTCCGTATACGTGATAGTGGGACGTGAAGTTTGGGGCGAAGGCATCGAAGACGTGTGCATCGTTTCCCAGGCCGGCTAGAAATATCAGCGGCCGCCCAGTCCCGCCCCAATCCAGTACCTCGAGCTTGACATCCCTATCGACCGTGACGAACTGGACGGTTGCAGATTGAGCCAGTGCGCGAGATGCTCCGCAAGAGACCAGAAGCAAGCAGAATATCCGCGCGATGTGTATGGCTCTGCGGGCAGGCCACAAACGAGGGGGCCCTTGTCGCTGCTTGATGCGCGGAGTACGTGCAACGGTGACGAACAGCGCCGCAAGAAGGCTGAGAGCAAGCGGAACGCTCATCGACAGCAGGTGAAATACAGAGTAGAAGTCCTCGCGCATGAGCGATTGAAGATCGATACGGGATTGCCTGAAATGACGCAGAAGCAGGTTGGTGAAGACGAGAAGGACATTGAAGCTTGTCGATAGCCCCAAGAGCAGCCGTGGTGCGGTTACTTTGCGGATGACTCCGGGGCGCAGGAACACGTAAACGAGGAATCCGAGCCAGACGAAGGTAAGGGCTGGGATCATACCGAAGCTGAGAGGCAAAATGGCTGACCACGGCCATGGAACGACAGTTCGGCTGAATGATACTTCGTGGGCAAGCAAAGCCCGGCTCAGAACGTTCCAGGCGGGATAGAGTGATGTCCAGGCAGCACAGAAGATGACGGGCAATGCGAGGTCGCGCAATCTGTTCGATATGCCTATTGCGATTGCGAAGCCGACCTGGCGCCAAAACCACGCCGCAGAGCGACCGTGCTGCAACTCCTCCAACAGATCTCCCGCGAGTGCTTCATTCTTCAACCCGAGGGCGAAGTGCTCCACCAACCAAGCGGCCAGCGAAATGAACCTGAGAGGGATCATGCTATTTCGCCTCCCGTCGCGGGAAGTGACTTCCACAATTTGCTTAGCACTTTGCGTGTTTCCCGTACCGCGCGCAGACCCTGATCGGTCACGCGGAAGTATCGCTTTGCGCGCCCTCCGCGCTCCGGTGATGGTTCGCCGAGACTGGAAGAGATGAGTCCTTTGAGTTCGAGCCTGTCGAGCGCCGCATAGACGCTGCCGATGGCGACATCATCGCCACGGATCGCAGATAGTTCACGGGTGAGTGGCACTCCGTAGACCTGTTCCCCAAGGCGAATGATGGTGAGGAGAATCATGAGTTCGAATTCACCAAGATAGGCATGCTCTCTCATTTCTTCTAATATAGCGAATATATAAGATATGGCAAGCGAATTCCATGAGCAGGATTTCAATGGGGCTATTCCCGGAGGCAAGATCGCACTCGACAGCAAAATGCCGAACCCTTAGCAGGTTCGGCATTCGCAGCTCGATGCTCGGGCTTTACGATTTCGATTCGTTGCCTTGAAGGGGATTACGGGTAAGGACCTTCTCAACGACACGCTCGACGTCGGTAAGGAAGAACCCGTTGGCAGGCTGCTGAACGGCAACCTTGGTGCCGTGTCCGAGAGCCGCAGCGATTTCGTTCCAGCGATAAATGGTGGAGTTGGCCGGCATGACCATGGGTTTGCGGACGCTCTCGGGCATCGCGCAGTAGACAACCCAGGTGGCGAGCACAGCGAGGATGACTCCCTCGTACGCAAACTGGAGAGGCGCAGTCAGCGACGAGTTACCAGGGATGAACGCCGCGAAGATCAGATCGTTCGCAGACATGAGTCCGAAGCCAAATCCGAGCCCCACGGCGAGATCTTTAAACGAAAGCTGCAGCGCGTTGATGCAGAGACAGAGGAACGCAACCAGGCAAAGTTCCAGAATGCTGACAGAGCGCATAAGCGCAAGAGCGAAGTCGGGAATGAGCGAAAGGCTCGGATGCGTGTAGGAGATGGACCCCAAGCTGGCGACTGCTGAGACCAGAGCCACCCAGCGGAACACTACCGTGCCGAGACGCATGAGTCCGGCGAACGCGGAGAGCACGGAACGGAAGACCTCGAGGGTAACAAAGAAGAGAGTGATGGCACTGGCGATATAGACCGCCCAGTATGGATAGAAGTAGAACGGGAAATATTGATGTCCCCAAGGCTGCGCCTGTACGAAAAGAAGGCCGAGCAGAACGGGGGTCGCGCCCACACGAAGGATGAGATAAACATTCAGAGCCGGGAAGCGTTTCTGCAGACCCTTCTTCCAAAACAGGAAACCCAGGGTCGCCCATAAGGCGAATTCCGCCACGCTTAATGCCGACATCCAGAAATCCAAAGGCATACGGGACCTTTCCGTTCTGAGGGTTCTTTCAGAATAGTCCGCGACACCTTTGGAATCAATGGAAAACACAGCCGCGTCCGGTAGCACTTTGGTGCTACGCTGCGCGAATGAAAAGACTGATTTACTACACGAAAGTTACTTGGTTGTGTTAGTGCAGTTCATGCCCGGTCCGCACGTTGGAACTGGCAGTCCAGCGGTTGCCGACTGGTGGCTGATCAAGGAATGTTTCGGGCTTGACGAGACGGAGGCAGCGGCGGCACCGGCGACCACAACAGACAGGACAAAAACGCGAAATGCGAGTTTCATAATTGGTTACCCCTCAGAGAAAAGGTTGAAGAAATAAATTGACTGCTGACACTTTTATGGTAGTCGATCAGGACCACTAAGTCCAGCTATTTCATATACATCGAAAGTATCGCACAGCTAAGTGACTTAAGTAATATTATTCTTCAGTAATCTACCCCCAAGTACTCAATTTAGTTACCTGCCGCACCCACTCGTAACGGGCGGGATCGACCGGCGATTTGCAGAGGCCCGCATGGTAAAATCAGACTCAGCAGAGTTCGCCCAAAGCCCTCGACTTTCAATCGGTTAATCCCCAAATTTGGACAGCCCGGAAGCCGTACTCCGGCACCCGGCTGCGAGATTGGTCAGGGCGAAGATTCTGCGAAATGGAAAACTATGGCAACCAACGGGAACGGCGGCAACGGTAACGGCGAATACACCGGCGAAAATATCAAAATTCTCGAGGGGCTCGAGGCAGTCCGGCTGCGTCCGGCCATGTACATCGGCTCGACCGGCGAGATGGGGCTGCACCACCTGGTTTATGAAGTAGTAGACAACTCAGTGGATGAGGCGCTCGCCGGATTTGCCAAAAAAATCGACGTGACGATTCACGTCGACAACTCGATCACCGTGGTCGATGACGGGCGCGGTATCCCGGTGGACATGATGCCGGTGGGCGACGGGAAGACGATGCCAGCTGTTCAAGTGGTTCTGACCAAGCTGCACGCGGGTGGCAAATTCGATTCGTCAACCTACAAAGTATCGGGCGGATTGCACGGCGTGGGTGTGAGCTGCGTGAATGCGCTGTCACAAGAATTCACGGTTGAGATCTGGCGCGACGGACACACATGGGAGATGGATTTTAGCTGTGGCGAGCCGACCAGCGACCTGCGCAAGGCCGGCGTAAGCAAGAAGCGCGGAACCAAAGTTCACTTCCTGCCCGACAGGACTATCTTCACGACGACCGAATACAACTACGACACCCTCGCACAACGGCTGCGTGAGCTGGCTTTTCTGAATAAAGGCCTGGAGATCACGCTGACCGACGAGCGGACGATAGATCCGAAGACCGGCGATTCAAAGCGCGCGGAATTTCGTTATGTGGGCGGCATTGCCGAATTTGTGAAGCACCTGAATCGCGGCAAGTCCGTACTGCACGACAAGCCGATCGTGATGGAAGCGCAGCGCGACAATGTGGAGATCGAGATCGCGTTGCAATATAACGACAGCTACTCCGAGTCGGTTTTCAGCTTTGCGAACAACATCAACACCGTCGATGGTGGGTCGCACCTGTCGGGATTCCGCACCTCTCTGACGCGCACGATCAACGCGATCGGGCAGCAGCTGGGGCTGTTCAAGGATGTAAAGGAAAACCTGAGCGGCGACGATGTGCGCGAAGGCCTGGTCGCAGTGGTGAGCGTGAAGCTGTCGCAGCCGCAGTTTGAAGGCCAGACCAAGGGCAAACTGAACTCCGATATTGCAGGGATCGTGCAGGCATTTGTGAATGAGCGCCTGGGTGCGTTTCTCGAGCAGAATCCGCCAGTGGCTCGCAAGATCATCAACAAGGCGATTGAGGCAGCGCGCGCTCGTGAGGCGGCCCGCAAGGCTCGTGACCTGACGCGTCGCAAAGGCGCACTGGATGGCGGAGGACTGCCGGGCAAGCTGGCAGACTGCTCGGAACGGAATCCGGATCGCTGCGAGTTGTACCTAGTCGAGGGCGAAAGCGCCGGCGGAACGGCGAAGCAGGGACGCGACCGGCGTTTCCAAGCGATTCTGCCGCTCAAGGGCAAGATCCTGAACGTGGAGAAGGCGCGCTACGACAAGATGCTGGGGCACGAAGAAATCCGGGCCATGATTACGGCGCTGGGAACCAGCATCGGCAAGGACGATTTCGATCCAGCGAAGCTGCGCTACGGCAAGATCATCCTGATGACCGACGCCGACGTGGACGGCTCCCACATCCGCACGCTGCTGCTGACATTCTTCTTCCGGCACATGACGGAGCTGATCAAGCGCGGCAACATCTATATCGCGCAGCCGCCGCTCTTCAAGATCAAGAAAGGCCGGTCGGAGCAGTACGTCAAGGATGAGCGCGAGTTGAATCGCGTGGCCATCAAGCGTGCTTCGGAAGGCATGATCGTTCGGCACGGCGAGAATGCCAGCCACATCGAAGGCAGCGAACTGACGCGCTTCATGGGATATCTGAATGAGTATCTCGGGTTCGTTGAAAAGGTGGACAAGCGTATCCGTAACGAACAGCTAACGGAACTGATCGCTCGTGCCGAATTGACCCATCGCACGGACTTCGAATCGAACAAGAGTGGCTCGGTTCCGCAGAAGGTGAAGCACCTTTACGAGCAGTTAGTCGAAGAGTCCGACGAGTTCAACATCAAGGTGAATAAGCCCGTCGAGGATGAGGAACATCACACCTGGTCTGTTTGCTACACCGATGCCCAAGGTGCTTCGCGGTGCGTCGATTGGACGCTGGCTTCGAGTCCGGAGTTCCGGCAGATGATGTCGAAGTACTCGCAGATCAGCCAGTACCTGGAGCCGCCGTTCCTGATCGAATATGCGGCCAAGAAGGCCGACGAAGCGGCGGATGAGCCGGAAGGCACGGAGTTCGAAGAAGGCCAGACACCGCCGAAGGCGAAGGCCGAAGCCAAGGCCGCCCGGAAGACCTCGCGGATTCTGCAGGAGCCCGTCGAAAAAGGAACGGCGCGCGAGCTGTTTGCCTACATCGTGGAACAGGGCAAGAGAGACTACGACGTGCAGCGCTACAAAGGTCTGGGAGAGATGACCTCACCCCAACTGTGGGAGACGACGATGGATCCCGAGCGACGCACCCTGCTGCAGGTAAAGCTCGAAGATATCGCCGAGACTGAGACGATCTTCACGACGCTGATGGGCGAAGACGTCGAATCGCGGCGCAAGTTCATCGAAGACAATGCACTTGATGTGAAGAACCTGGATATTTAATTCGGTTGACCTTGCTTGCCTGCTGCTGCTTCAGCCCGCCGCCATACTAGCGGCGGGCATT